>CXWK01000321.1_pt2 | contig 22786 bp, 21 predicted proteins | sample 590851 | NCBI WGS metagenome assembly CXWK01 (sample SAMEA3498364, study PRJEB10139) | wastewater metagenome | biome: wastewater treatment plant; material: activated sludge | place: Denmark | collected 2014-08-01
CTCGCGCAACTGCCGTGCCTCGCGCCGATGCCCAACCCCGACGGCCAGCAGATGGCGACGCCCGACTATCCGCTGCTGGCGCGCGACCGGGTGCGGCATGTCGGCGACGCCGTCGCGATGATCGTCGCGGAGGGCGAGGCGCAGGCGCGCGACGCGGCCGAGGCGATCGAGGTCTCCTATGCGCCGGAAGCCGCGGTCGTCGGATCGCGCACGGCGCTGGAGGCGGGATCGCCGAAGGTCTGGCCGGATCTCGGGACGAACGTCGCCTACGAGAACGCCATCGGCTTGGCCGCCGACGTCGATCCGGTCTTCGCGACCGCGCATCGGACCTGTTCGGTGACGATCGTCAACAACCGCCTCGTCACCAATTACATGGAGCCGCGCGCGGCGATCGGCGAATACGATTCCGCGTCGGGACGCTACACGCTGACGACGTCGAGCCAGGGCGTGAACGGCCTGCAGGCGGCCGTCGCCGGCGTGATGAAGATCGAGCCGGACAAGCTGCGCGTCCTGACGCACGACGTCGGCGGCGGCTTCGGCACCAAGAGCTTCATCTACCGCGAATACCCGCTGCTGCTGGAAGCGGCCAAGCGCCTCGGCAAGCCGGTGCGCTGGGTGTCCGACCGCACCGAGCATTTCCTGGCCGACGCGCAAGGCCGCGACAACGTCACCACCGCGACGATGGCGCTCGACGCCAACGGCAAGTTCCTGGCGCTGCGTGTCGATATTCTGGCCGATCTCGGCGCGTATCTTTCGCAATTCGGGCCGTACATTCCCTGGCTCGGCGCGACGATGGCGACCGGCCCCTACGACATTCCGAAGGTCCATGCGCGCGTGCGCGCCGTCTACACGAACACGGTTCCGGTCGACGCCTACCGCGGCGCCGGCCGGCCGGAAGCGGCCTACGTGCTCGAACGTCTCGTCGAGGTCTGCGCCCGCGAGACCGGCATGGCGCGCGAGGAATTGCGCGCGAAGAATTTCGTCAAGCCGTCGCAGATGCCCTATGCGACGCCGACGGGCCGCACCTACGACGTCGGCGAATTCGAGGGCGCGATGCGGCGGGCGCTGGAGAAGGCCGACTGGTCGCGCGCGGCTGCGCGGCGCGAGGAGGCGAAGCGACGCGGCAAGCTGCTCGGCGTCGGCATGGCCAGCTACATCGAATGCACCGCCTGGGGCGCGGGCGAGAACGGCACGGTGACGCTGGAACAGGACGGTACGTTCTCGGTCGTGATCGGCACGCAGTCGAACGGGCAGGGCCACGCGACGGCCTATGCGCAGATCGTCGCGCAGCATCTCGACGTCGAGCCCAACCGGGTGAGGATCATCCAGGGCGACACCGACATCGTGAAGACCGGCGGCGGCACCGGCGGCTCGCGCTCGATCCCCGTCGGCGCCGTCATGGTGACCCGCGCATCGGAAGCGCTCGCGGAGCAGTTGCGCAAGCTCGCCGCCGACGCGCTGGAGGCGGCGACGGGCGACGTCGAGTTTGCCGACGGCGCGGCGCGCGTGATCGGCACCGATCGCAAGATCGCGTTCGAGGACATCGCGAAACTGCCGCAGGCCAAGCCGGACATGCTGATCGGCGGCGGCGATTTCACGCCGCCGGACGCGACCTACCCGAACGGCACGCATGTCTGCGAGCTCGAGATCGACCCGCAGACGGGGGTGACGGAAATCGTGCGCTACACGGTCTGCGACGATTTCGGGCTCACGCTCAACCCGTTGCTGCTGCAGGGCCAGGTGCACGGCGGCATCGCGCAGGGCGTCGGCCAGGCGCTGATGGAGCACACCGTCTACACCGACGACGGCCAGCTCGTGACCGCGAGCTTCATGGACTACCAGGCGCCGCGCGCGGAGAATTTCCCGCACATCGATTTCGAGACGCGCAACGTGCCTTCGACCACCAATCCGCTCGGGCTGAAGGGCGCGGGCGAGGCGGGGTCGATCGGCTCGACGCCCGCGGTGGTCAACGCCGTCATCGACGCGCTGGAGCATGGGTGCGGCATAACGTCGATCGATATGCCGGCGACGCCGGCGCGCATCTTCGCCGCCATCTCGGCGGCGCGATCGCGCTAGGCGCCGCCCTCGCAAGCACAAAGCCCCGTCCTGCTGCGCTCACGACAGCGTTACCTTGCGCGAATAGGCTTGCGCGCCGGCGACGGCGATTGCCTAATGCTCAGGCATAGCTCGAACGAGCGGCAGCCTCGAGAGGGAGTTTTCCAAGACCGGCGGCGACACCGCCGCGCTGGCGAAGATCTGGAGCGAGAAGGCCAAGTTCGAGGGCATCTTCACCAAGCTCGCCGCCGACGCGACCGCCGCCGGCGCGGCGATCAAGGACGAAGCCAGCTTCAAGGCGAACATCGGCGCCGTGATGGGCAATTGCAAAGCCTGCCACGACGACTACCGCGCCAAGAAGAGCTGACGCTTGGCCGTCAAGGACGATCCGCGCGTCCTCGCCTGGGACGGGCCGACCCGCGCCTTCAAATGGGCGCTGGTCGCGCTCGTCCTCGGTGGCTGGCTCAGCAACAAGTTCGGCGCCTCGGTTCCGGCCTGGCACAAGTGGAACGGCTATGCGGTCCTGATCCTGATCGTGTTCCGCATCCTCTGGGGCTTCGTCGGCGGAACGACGGCGCGGTTCGCGTCGTTCGTCGCCGGCCCGCGTCGCGCGCTCGACTATCTGCGCGGCGGCGTGGCTTATCTCGGTCATAACCCGGTCGGCGGCTGGATGGTGCTGGCGTTGCTGGCGCTGGTCGCCGGCCAGTGCCTGACCGGCCTCTATTCGGCCGACGAGGATCGCGTCGTCATCGACGGGCCGCTGGCGCGCACCGTGACCGACGCGACGATCGATTTCGCGGCGCGCTGGCACCATCGCCTGTTCGATGCGCTGAAGATCCTGGTCGTGCTGCATATCGCCGCCAACGTGTTCTACACGTGGGTCAAGCGCGACCCGCTGATCCCGGCGATGATCTCCGGCCGCAAGGCGATCCACGCCTATGCCGACGCCAAGTTCGCCGAACCCGGTCCGTGGGGCAGGGCGGCGTTCTGCCTCATGGTGGCGGCAGGGCTGGTGCTCGGCGGCATCATCGCCGCTGGCGGCAAGATCTTCTGAGCGAACTCGCGCTTCCGCCGGGCGTGGATGGCCAGGACAAGCCCGGCCATGACGCATTCAGAGAGGCAGGGTGCGAACGCTCAGTTCACGCCGAGCTTCTTCTGCAGGTTCGTCGACGACGTCGTGTACTGGAAGGTCAGCTTCTTGTCCGGATAGACGTAGCGGTGGACCTTCTGCGCCGCGAGCGCGCCCTCGTGGAAGCCCGACAGGATCAGCTTCAGCTTGCCCGGATAGGTGTTGATGTCGCCGATGGCGAAGATGCCGGGCGTCGAGGTCTCGAACTTCTCCGTGTCGGCCGGCACGAGGTTCTCGTGCAGGTTGAGGCCCCAGTCGGCGATCGGGCCGAGCTTCATCGTCAGGCCGAAGAACGGCATCATCCGCTCGCAGGCGAGGTCGACGACCTTGCCGTCGTTGCCCTTGATCGTCGCGCCGGTCAGCTGGCCGTCGGCGCCGGCAATGCCGCCGACCTGGCCGATCATCAGGTCCATCTTGCCCGCCGCCACCAGTTCGCGCATGGCGTTGACCGAATGCGGCGCGCCGCGGAATTCGTCGCGACGATGCACGAGCGTGATGCGCTTGGCGATCGGGTGCAGGTTCAGCGTCCAGTCGAGCGCGGAATCGCCGCCGCCGACGATCAGCACGTTCTTGTCGCGGAAATCCTCCATGCGGCGCACGGCGTAGTACACCGACTTGCCCTCGTAGGCGTCGATGCCGGCGATCGGCGGCCGCTTGGGCTGGAACGAGCCGCCGCCGGCCGCGACGATCACGCACTTGCACTCGAACGTCTTGCCGGCGTCGGTCTTGACGCGAAACTTCGGCGCTTCGGGCGTCCCGAGCGTTTCCAGCGCCTCGACCATTTCGCCGAAATGGAAGGTCGGATGGAACGGCTCGATCTGCTTCATCAGATTGTCGACCAGCCCCTGGCCGGTGACGATCGGGAAGCCGGGAATGTCGTAGATCGGCTTCTCCGGATAGAGCTCCGAGCACTGGCCGCCGGCGCGCGGCAGGATGTCGATCAGGTGCGCGCGGATGTCGAGCAGGCCGAGCTCGAACACGGCGAACAATCCGGCGGGGCCGGCGCCGACGATGACGACGTCAGTGGCGATCGTTTCGGTCATGTCATGCCTCTCGTTCAGGTCGCGGCCGTCATGGCCGGGCTTGTCCCGGCCATCCACGTCAGCCGAATGCGGCGGATTGCTGAAGTTGTCGAGGGCCCTGCCGAACGCCGCCGCACGGCTCGGCGTGGATGCCCGGCACAAGGCCGGGCATGACCGGAAGCTTCAGCGCCTCAGCCCTGCTTGCCCGGCGTCTTGACGACGAGGCCGTCGAGCGTGTCGGAAATCTTGATCTGGCACGACAGGCGCGAATTGGGCTGCACTTCGAACGCGAAGTCCAGCATGTCCTCTTCCATCGCCGAGGCCTTGCCGGTCTTGTCGAGCCAGGCTTCGTCCACATAGACGTGGCAGGTGGCGCAGGCGCAGGCGCCGCCGCATTCGGCGAGAATCTCGGGGATGGAATTGCGGATCGCGGTCTCCATCACGGTGGAGCCGTTCTCGGCGTCCACCGCGCGGGAGCGGCCTTCGGAATCGACGAAGGTGATCTTGGCCATGGGAGCGGGACTTTCCTCGGACAGGCATGAATTTCGGCCACGGCCCGGCCACCCTGCGCACCAGCGCAAACGTGTCGGCCCCCGGCGGGGCCTTCCTTTATATGCGCGCAAGCGATTTGGCGAGAGGCCGAGATGATGCGGCGCGTTGTCCCTGCCTCCCCACTCGAGGGGAGGTCGGCAGTCGCGCCGGCGACTGGCGGCGAGGCTCGACGGGCGCTGCCCCGAACCTATCCGTCTGTCCGGCGCCGGGCCCCGCCCGTCGCCTGCGGCGCCCCCCTCTCCGCGGCGGGGAGGGAGGGCGGCCGTGCTTCTCGAAACGAAGATTGCTGCTGCGAGCGGCGCTCAGCCCGCCAGCAGTTCGCCGATCGCGCCGTGGGCGGCGGCGACGGCGGCGGTGAGGCGGCGGAACGGGGAAGCCAGGTCGCGGTCGGCGCGGGCGGCGGCTTCGTAGGCTTCGGCGGCGGCGGCGACGTCGAAGGCGCCGACGGCTCGGGCCGAGCCTTTCAACGTATGGGCGAGATCGGCGCGCCAGCGGCCGTCCGACAGGCCGGAATCGCCGAGCCGGGCGACGATCTGCGCGGACTGGCGATCGAACAGGCGCAGCAGTTCGGCCTCGAGATCGCGTTCGCCGAAGGTCTGCTTGGCGAGGTGGACGAGATCGATGGGGCGACCGGCTTCGGGGCCGGCCGTCGAGACCGCGTCGGCCGTGTCGACATATACGCGCGCTGTCTGGGCCAAGTCAGCCTCCATCTCGTACACTCTTGCCGAACGAACCGCTCGAGCGCGGACCCTGCGAAGCATCGGTCCGGGCGCTGTCAAAAGGGTTGAATCCGGCTGTTTGAAGTCAGTCTTGGTGAAAGATGGTGAACAGTGCGTTAACGACGTTTGGAAGTTGCTACGGACCCAAGGTTTCAATCGGGCGACCCGCGGCGTAGAGTTACAATTGGTTAACGGTTCCGCATGCGGGCGGAATCCGTCCGGCGGCAGGCTCGTTCCGGCCTGCGCCGGCATGGTGAAGAGGCGTTTCATGGCACCCCAACCCAAGGCTCAGGATGCGGCGAGCGCCGCCGCTTTCTCGGCGATCGAAGATGCGTTGAACCTGAACGCGGACGCCGGGGAAGCAGCAGAAGCCGAAGCAGGGGCGCCGAAGACCGACGAGGCCAAGCCGGGCGAGGGACCGGTCGGGTTCGATCTGCCGAAACCGCGCGCCGCCGCCGAGCCGCCGTCGATGCGCCTGCCGGAAGTGCGCGACGACGAACTGGCGAAGCCGGCGCGGCCGGTATCCGAGGCCCCGGCCAAGGTCGAGCCGCGCGCCACCGTCGCGCCGTCGGCCGCCAACGACGACCGCCGCACGGTCGGCCAGATCCTGCAGGCGATGCAGGTGCGCCCGAGCGCGACGCCGCTCGTGGTTGCGACGCTCGCCTCCGCCGCCTGGGCGCTGCTGTGGGCGGTCTGGGCCAACGCCAATCGCGCCACGCTGTTCACCGGCGACTTCGCCCGCATCGAGACGGGGCTCGCCGTCGTCGCGCTGTTCGGCCCGGTCCTGTTCTTCTATCTGCTCGCCGTCATTTCGCGTCGCGCGCAGGAAATGCGCCTGACCGCGCGCTCCATGACCGAAGTCGCGATCCGGCTCGCCGAGCCCGAGACCATCGCCACCGAGCAGGTCATCACGCTGTCGCAGGCGATCCGCCGCGAGGTCGCCTCGATGGGCGACGGCATCGAGCGCGCGCTGGCGCGGGCCAGCGAACTCGAGACGATGGTGCGCTCCGAGGTCGCCACGCTCGAACGCTCCTATTCCGACAACGAACGCCGCATCCGCTCGCTGATCGACGAACTCGCCAACGAGCGCGAGGCGATCGTCGTCAACGCCGAGAAGGTGCGCGGCGCCATGACCGGCGCGCACGAGAACCTGTCGCAGACGCTGGCCGCCACGTCGCAGTCGCTGGCCGAGACGGTGAGCGAGGCCGGCGTCCGCGTCACGCAGTCGCTCGGCGCCAAGAGCGAGGAGATTTCCTCGTCGCTGAACCAGACGGGCGAGCGGATCGTCGCCGGCCTTTCCACACACGGCGGCGACATCATCACGCGGCTGGCCGAGACCGGCGAGCAGATCGTCACCGGCCTTTCGACGCACGGCGGCGAGGTCGTCTCGCGCCTGACGCAGACCGGCGAGCAGGTCGTTTCGAACCTGTCGACGCAGGGCGGCGACGTGGTCGCGCGCCTCGCCGAGACGGCCGAACATGTCGTGCAGACGCTGACCACGCACGGCGGCGACGTCGTCGCGCGCCTGACCGAGACCGGCGAACATGTGGTCGCCAGCCTGTCGACGCAGGGCGGCGACGTCGTCGCGCGCCTCGCCGAGACCGGCGAGCAGGTGGTCGCGGGTCTGTCGACGCACGGCTCCGACGTCATCACCCGGCTTGCCGAAACCGGCGAACACGTGACGCGCCATCTCGGGGAAACCGGCGACCAGGTCGCCGGCCTGCTGTCGACGCGGCTCGAGGAATCGACCGGCCGCCTGCGCGAGACCAGCGAGACGCTGGCGCTCGACCTGCAAGGCCGCAGCGAAGACGTCGTGCGCCGCCTAGGCGCGCTGAGCGAGACGATCGCCACCACCCTGGACGGGCATGGCGTGAGCCTCGTCGATCGGCTGGCCGCGACCGGCGACCGCATCCACGAGACGGTCACGGTTCACGGCGCGCAGCTCGACGCCTCGCTCGCCGATACGTCCGCCCGCCTGCACGAGAGCCTGACGGAAGGCTCGCAGCGCATCGCCGAACAGCTGACCAGCGCGACGCAGCAGGTCGGCGAACACTTCACCGAGGCGAATGCGAACCTGACCGAGGCGCTCGGCGCCCGTCTGACCGAAGCGGCCTCGACCTTCGAGACGCAATCGGCGCGCATGGCCGACCTGCTCGACAGCACGCACGAAAAGGCGCGCGCCGACCTGTCGGCGCACAGCGACCGGATCGTGTCGCTCTATGTCGAACGTTCCGCCGAGACGGCCGCCACGCTCGGCCGCCATGCCGACGAAGTGCACGACCGCCTCGCCTCGACCGTGTCGCAGGCGCAGGACAATTTCCGCCAGCACACGGACACGCTGCACGAGACGCTGGGCGCGGCCACCGCGGCCATGCTCGGCGACGTCGAAAATCGTGCCAGCGAAGTGCAGAGCGGTTTCGCGCTCGCGGCGAGCGCCGCCAGCGAGGCGTTGCAGACGCATCTCGCCGCGCTCGGCACGGAGTTCAACGAGCGCGCCGAACGCGCCATCGCCGGCCTGCAGGACCGCACCGGCGACCTGCACATGCGCTTCGCCGCCACCGCGGGCGAGGCGATCGAGGCGATCGCCATGCACGGCGACAGGGTCAACGAGACCGTCGCCGCGCAGCTCGTCAGCTTCGGCGAGACGATGGGCCGCCACGAAGGCGAGATGAGCGAGCGGCTGGTCGCGCAGGGCGAACGGCTGGCCGGCGATCTCGTGTCGCGTTTCGAGGGCTTCGAGCAGACGTTCGAACAGGCGGCCGCGCGCATCGGCCACAATTCGCAGTCNNCACGGCGAGCGCGCTTCCGAGCGCATCGGCCAGCACGCCAGCGCCTTCACCGAGGAACTCGCCACGCATGCGACGGCGATCGAGCAGGCGGTGACGGTGCACGGCGCCCAGCTCAACCTGTCGCTCGCCGAGCGTTCGGCGGAAATCTCCGGCCAGCTCGCCGCACAGCTCGACTATTTCGAGAACCGCTCCGGCGACAAGGTGCGCGAGGCCGCGCACCAGCTCGACGAACTGATCGCCCGCATCGACGGCGGCCTGGAGGCGCGCTCGCAGACCTTCAACGAGGCGCTGACCCGCCGCGCCATCGAGATCGCCCGCGTTCTCGGCGAAGGCGGCCGCGACGTCACGCAGGCGCTCGACGCCAAGGCCAGGGAGATCGACGAGATCCTGCTCGGCCGCTCGAGCGAACTCAGCGAGACGCTCGGCGCCAAGGCGCAGGAGATCAACGCGACGCTCGGCGGTCGCGCCAGCGAGATCGCCGAGACGCTCGACGGCCGCATCTCCGAATTCGAGAGCCGCGTCGTCGGCCGTCTCGATGCGGTCTCGAACGAGATCAACGGCCGCGGCATGCAGGTGGCGCAGGCGCTGGAGACGCGCGTCGGCGAATTCGAAAGCCGCGTCGTCGCCCGTCTCACGGACGTGTCGGCCGACATCGACTCGCGCGGCCGGTCCGTCGTCGATCTCATCGCGAATCGCGTGCAGGAGATCGGCTCGACGCTCAACGTCGCGCGTCGCGAACTCGACCTGATGCTGCACGAGCGCACGGGCGAACTCGGCGAGACGCTGATCAAGCGCGTCACCGACGCCAATACGGCGGTCACGAGCACGCTGGAATCGCTCGAATCCTCGCTGCGCACGCGCGGCGAGACGCTGGCCGAGCTGCTGGCGACGCGCGCGAACGATCTGCACCAGATCTTCGACACCCAGGGGCCGTTGCTGATCGATCTGCTGACGGCGCGCGGCGACGAAGTGTCGAAGGAGATGACTTCGGTCGGCGAACTCGTCACCAACGCGATCGAGCAGCGCGGTTCGGCCGTGGTCGAACATCTCGCCCGCAAGCAGGCCGACATCGTCGCCGCGGTCGGCGGCGTGCACGACAAGGTGCGCGACGAACTCGGCGCGGTGCTGACGCGGCTCGGCGAAACGCACGGCGCGCTGCAAGGCATCGTCGGCCAGGCGTCGAGCGGTCTTTCCGCGCTCGACCAGTCGCTGCTCGACAAGCTGCGCGACTTCCGCGGCGCGATCGAGCAGGCGGCGGGCGACGTGACGCGCCTGACGACCAACGCGACGACGGTGGTCGGCGACGCGCAGACGCTGGCGGCTTCGGTCGGCGAGCAGAACGTGGCGCTGACGCAGGCGGTTTCGGAACTGTCGCGGGCGCAGACCGCGCTCGACCACACGCTGGAATCGCGCCGGACCTCGCTGCAGGCGATGCTCGAGGAAATGGATCGCCGCCGCGACGATTTCGACAACGTGCTGGCGGCCTTCTCCGGCCTCGTCGAGAACGCGTTCCGCACCTCGGAATCGCGCGCCCGCGAGATCGGCACCTTCCTCACCGAAGCCGCGCAATCGACCGCGGTTTCGGTCGAGCAGCAGTTCGGCGAAATCCGTTCGGCGACCGGCCGCGAGCGCGAGCGCACGGCTGCGGCGCTGCGCTCCGCCTACGAGCAGGCCAACGAGGAAATGGGCCGCCTGTTCGGCGACGCGACCGAAAGGTTCACGGCGGCGGCGACGGACATCCGCGGCATGACCGCGGAAATCCAGCGCGAGCTGGAAGCGACGCGCCGCGAACTGGCGCGCAGCGCCGCCGACCTGCCGCGCGAGGCGCTGGAACAGGCGTCCGCCATGCGCCGCATCGTCGGCGAACAGGTGAAGGCGGTCAGCGAACTGTCGTCGATCGTCGAGCGCGCGACGCGCAGCCACGACGTGGCCGAGGCCAACCCGGCGCCGGCGCCCGCGCCGCGCGTCGAACAGCCGGCGCCGCGGCCCGAACCCGCGCCCGCCGCGCCGGTGACGGCGCGCTTCGAACAGCGCCGGCCGCTTGCGCCTGCGCCCGCCCGCGCGCCGCGCGAGGAAGCGCCGCGCCCGCGCGCCGCCGGTCCGGCGCTGCGTCCGTCGAACGAACCCGCGTCGACCGAGCGCGGCCCCGGCTGGCTGTCCGGCATCCTCGCCCGCGCCTCGCGCGACGACGAGGCGCCGCCCGCGCCGCCGCCGGCCAAGCCGATCGACTCGCTCGACGCCTTGTCGCTCGACATCGCGCGGATGCTCGATCACGCCGCCGTCGTCGACCTGTGGGAACGCTACCGTCGCGGCGAGCAGAACGTGTTCGATCGCCGCCTGTACACGCCGCAGGGGCAGGGCGCGTTCGACGAAATCCGCCGTCGCTATCGCGGCGAGCGCGAGTTCCGCGACACGGTCGACCGCTACATCCAGGAGTTCGAACGGCTGTTGTCGGAAGTCAGCCGCGACGACCGCGACGGCGCGCTCGCCAAATCCTATCTCGTGTCCGACACGGGCAAGGTCTACACGATGCTCGCCCACGCGGCGCAGCGGTTCGAATAGGCGAAACCAGGTTCCATGCAGGCTATGGGCGGCGCTACGGCGCCGCTCTTTTTGTGAGAATTCACAAATCCTCACCCTGAGGAGCGGGCGGAGCCCGCGTCTCGAAGGGCGGCCGAGGCGAAAATGCTGGTTCCGCCATCCTTCGAGACGGCGCTCCGCGCCGCCTCGGGACGAGGACTCGAGTTATGGGTCGGACTCCAGGGATACGCGGGCGCAATGAGCGAGACGAACAGCAAGGTCGTTCTGGTGACGGGCGCGGCGCGCGGCATCGGGCTCGCCGCCGCCGAGCGTTTTCTCGAAGACGGGTGGAACGTCGGCCTGCTCGACAACGACGCGGACACGCTGGCCGCCGCCGTGCGCACGCTCGCGTCGCCGCGCGCGCTCGAACTGGCGTATGACGTGCGCTACCCGGAGCACGCCGCCCGCGCCGTGGATGCGGTGCGCGAAAAATTCGGCCGGCTCGACGCGCTGGTCAACAATGCGGGCATCGCGCATTTCGGGCCGCTGATGGAGACGCCGCTCGACGTCTGGCGCGAGATCATGGACGTCAACCTGACCGGCCCGTTCGTGATGACGCAGGCGGCGGCGCCGCTGATGCGCGAGACCGGCGGCGCCATCGTCAACATCACGTCGATCTCGTCGCTGCGCGCCTCGACGCTGCGGGTCGCCTACGGCACGTCGAAGGCGGGGCTGGCGCATCTGACCAAGCAGATGGCGGTCGAACTCGCGAGCTGGGGCATCCGCGTCAATGCGGTCGCGCCCGGCCCGGTCGATACGGCGATGGCGCTGAAGGTGCATTCGCCGGAAATCCGCGCCGACTATCACGACGCCATTCCGCTCAACCGCTACGGCCTGCCGCGCGAGCAGGCCGACGCCATCCTCTACCTGTGCGGGCCGAACTCGACCTACATCACCGGGCAGGTGCTGGCGGTCGATGGCGGGTTCGACGCGGCGGGGATCGGCCTGCCGACGCTGCGGCGGGATGCCGGCAACGGGTGAGGGGCGTTCCGGCGGCGAGTGACGGCGAATAGCCCCGGTGCTAGCTTTCCGGCAGAAACAGGCTTGCGGGCGTCCGACATGTCCGATCCGGCTACACGCGCGACAATCGCCCTGCACCGGTTCGGGTTCGGACCGAAACCGGGGTCGATCGCTTCCATGGCGCGGGACGTGCAGGGCGCATTGACCGCGGAACTCGGCGCGGCCGCGGCCGGACAGATCGGGTCGGCCGGTCTTCTCGAAAGCGCAGCGGCGTTCCGGCTCGTCTCCGACTACAATGCCGAGCGCCAATCCCGTCAGATCCTGGTCGCCCGCGCCGAGCGCGAAAAGGAAAAGCAGCCGAGCGGAATGAGCGACGCGGCCGGCGCGATGCAGGCCGCCCCGGCCGACACGCCGGCGCCCGCCGCGCAACGCAAGGACCCGGGCGAACGCATCTACCTCGACGAGGTGAAGGCGCGTCTCGACGCCGCGCTCGACGCCGATGTCGGCCTGGTTGAGCGCCTCGTCTGGTTCTGGTCGAACCATTTCTGCGTTTCGGCCGCGAAAATCCGCAGCATGGCCGGCGCCTACGAACGGGAGGCGATCCGCCCGCATGTGCTCGGTCGTTTCGAGGACATGCTGCTGGCGGCCGAAAGCCATCCGGCAATGCTGTTCTATCTCGACAATTCCGTCTCGATCGGGCCCGGCTCGGTCGGCGGCATCAACCGCAACCGCGGCCTCAACGAAAATCTTGCGCGCGAGATCCTGGAGCTGCACACGCTCGGCGTCCGCACCGTCTACACGCAGCAGGACGTCACCGCCTTCGCGAAGATTCTCACGGGATGGACGTTCCGTTCGCCGGCCGACGATCCGGAACTGGGCGGGCAATTCGTGTTCAACAGCCGCGTCCACGAACCCGGCCCGATCACGGTTCTCGGTCGGGAGTTCCCGGACGTCGGGGTCGAGCAGGGCCGTACGGCGCTGCGCATGCTGGCGCGTCATCCGGCGACGGCGCGCCATATCGCGAGCAAGCTCGCGCGGCATTTCGTGGCCGACGATCCGCCGCCGGCGCTGGTGGCGCGGCTCGAACAGGCGTTCAACGACAGCGGCGGCGATCTGAAGAAGGTCACGGAAGCGCTGGTCGCGGCGCCGGAATCGTGGACCGACAGCCGCGCCAAGCTGAAGCGCCCGGACGAATGGGTCGTCGGCGCGCTGCGCGCGGCGGGCGTCCGCGCCGAGCCGGGCCGCTATTCGGCGGGGCAGGCGATGCTCGGCCAGCCGATCTGGCGTCCGCCCGCGCCGGCCGGTTTTTCCGACATGAGCGCCGAATGGTTCGACGGGCTCGGCCAGCGGTTCGACGTCGCGGAAAATTTCGCCGGGCGCATTTCGGATCGCGCCGATCCGATGGCCATGCTCGAAGCGGCGCTCGGCCCGCTCGCGAGCAAGGAGACGCGCGACGGCCTCGCGCGCGCCGAGAGCCGCAAGCAGGCCTTGACGCTCCTGTTCATGTCCCCGGAATTCCTGCGCAGGTAAGCCATGGACGGTTCATTGCACGCATCGCGTCGGCACGTGCTCCTCGGATCGGGCGCGCTGTTCGCCTCGGCCTGCGGTTCGAGGATCGCGCGCGCCGAAGGGCGCGATCCGCGACTGCTGACGATCGTGCTGCGCGGCGCGCTCGACGGTCTGGCGACGGTCGCGCCGGTCGGCGATCCCGACTGGAACGACCTGCGCGGCGATCTCGGATTGCGGTTGCAAGGTCGGACGCCGGCCTTGCCGCTCGACGATTTCTTCGCCCTCAATCCGGCGATGCCGAATTTTCATCGGCTCTACAGGTCCGGCCAGGCGCTCGTGGTCCATGCCGCGGCGACGCCCTATCGCGATCGCTCGCATTTCGACGGGCAGGACGTGCTCGAGAACGGTCTGCCGGCGCCGGCCTTCAGCGACAGCGGCTGGCTGAACCGGGCGCTCGGCGCCATGCCCGCGGACGGCCGGATCAATCCGCGCGGAAGCGCTGCATTTGCGACCGGCCCGATGACGCCGCTGATCGTGCGCGGGCCGGCGCCGGTGATCGCCTGGACGCCGCAGCGCCTGCAGCCGGCCAGCCCCGACACCGCGGCGCGCCTGTTCGATCTGTACCAGCACCGCGACCCGGAGCTTGCGCAGGCGCTGGCCAATCGCGGGCGGCTGATGTCGATGCAGGCGGACATGGCGAAGCCGCGCGCGGACGGAGCGCCGCAGGCGGCAGGCGCCCAGTTGCGTGCGGGCTTCGCGGAATCCGCGGCGGCGGCGGCGAGACTGCTGGCGCGCGACGACGGACCGCGGGTCGGCGCGCTCGCCTATGACGGCTGGGACACGCATATCAACGAAGGCGCGTTCGGCGGCCAGCTCGCCAATCTGCTGGGCGCGCTCGACGGCGCGCTCGCTGCGATCGAGAGCGGCATGGGACCGGCCTGGCGCGAAACCGCTGTCATCGTCGTGACGGAATTCGGCCGCACGGCGAAGATCAACGGCGCGTTCGGGACCGATCACGGCACGGCGACGGCGGCCTTGCTGGCGGGCGGGGCGCTGAAGGGCGGCCGCGTTGTCGCGGACTGGCCGGGCTTGAAGACCGGCGACCTGTATCAAGGCCGCGACCTCAAGCCGACGACCGACCTGCGGTCGGTGTTCAAGGGCTTGCTGCGCGACCACTTGCGGCTCGAGACAGCAGCGCTGGAAGCGGCCGTCTTTCCGCACAGCGCCGGCGCGCCGGCGATGAGCGGCTTGCTGCTGGCGTAGCGGGTCTCAGATCGCCGCCGCGGTCCAGGCGACGATGGCGCGCATGGCGGTGGCGAGCGCCGTGTCGAGCGCGGCTGCGGCGGCGCCGTTGGCCGTGTGCGGCGCGGGCGCGGAGGCGGTGAACACCTTGCCGGCGACGGCGCGCGCCTTGCCTGCGCCCATGATCCGCACGGCCATCTCGATGCGCGCTTCGTTGGTGGTCGTGTCGATCTCGAACCGGCGCAGGTCGACGATCAGATCGTAGTCCGACGGATCGCCGGGACGGCCGACCAGCCGCAGGAAATGCGCGTTCTGGAACGTGGCGATCAGCCGGTTCTGAACCAGCGCCGGCAGCCGCTCGCTCCATTGCGCGTCCGACAGATAGGCGAGTTCGGTCGGGCCGGTGCGCACGACGATGCGGTCGGAATCGAGCACGTTGTCGCTGCGCGGCTCGCCGATCGTCAGCGCGCCGCGGATGGTTCCCTTGCGCGCCGATACCGATGGCGCGGCGAGAAGGTCGTAGCTGGTCAGCGCCGACGAATTGCAGCCGGCGAGGCCGCCGGCGACAGCGGCCACGGCCAGCGCGCGAAAGGCGCGGCTGCGACGGCGGACGACCGAACTCAGGACGAACACATGTCTCTCCGAACGGAAACGTACAGACTTTCAACGAACATCAAGGCGACCGCGTGCGATTGCAAGTGCGCGCCGTCACCTCGCTTTATATTCCGGTAACGCCGGCTTGTTGCCGAAGATGATCTGGCTCGGATTCTTCTCCAGCGAGCGCACGGCGCGCGAAATGTCTTCCAGCGTGCGGCGGCCGTCGGCGGCCAGCGCCTCGTACTGGCGCAGGCCGGAGCCGGAGAAGCGCGCGATGTTGGTCATGATTTCCTTCATGCGCGCATCGAGATCGTCCGACAGCTTGCGGATCGAGCGCGCCGCCTCGCCGATGTCGCCGATCGCCTTCTTGGCGTCCGGCCCGGCGCTGCCGATCAGGCCGTTGACGCTGTCGAGCGCGGTGTCGAGCTTGTGCGAGGACCGGTTGAGGCTCTGCAGCAGCGGGCCGACGCCGTCGTACTGGTCGGCCAGCGACCCGGTCATCTTCTCGACATTGGCGAAGGTCTTGTTGATGGCGTCGCTGTTCTGGTCGATCAGCTTGTTGGCCTTGTCCGACAGCGCGCCCAATTGCTCGCCGATGCGCTGCGCCGATTCCAGCAGGTTCTGGAAGGTCGACGGGTCGGCGTGCAGGGCCGGATAGGTTTCCCGGCCGAGCGCCTGCAGTTCCGGCGACGAGGCGCTGCCGCCGTAGAGCGCGAGCGAGGCGACGCCGGTCAGGCCGCCGTATTCGAGGCGCGCGCGCGTGTCGGCCTTCACCGGCATCCGCTTGTCGATGTCGATATGGGCGATCACCTGGGACGGGTTGTCCTGGTCGAGCGCGAGCGACGACACGTCGCCGACGCGCAGACCGTTGAACGTCACGGCGCCGCCGCGCGAAAGACCGGCGACCGAGCCGGTGAAGACGACGTCGAAGCCGCGACGCGCCGCGGTTTTCGACGGACCGGAAAACCAGAAGACGAAACCGAAGGCGGCGAGCATCACGGCCAGCGTGAAGGCGCCGATGATCGCGTAATTGGCGCGCGTTTCCATGTCAGCCCCCTGCCGGCGCGGACGCGCCCTGCGGGGCGACGATGGCGCGCGCCCGCTTGCCGTGGAAATAGGCGCGCAACCACGGGTGGTCGGCGCGCAGCATGGCCTCCAGCGGGCCGGCGGCGATCACCTTGCCTTCGGCGAGCGCGGCGATGCGATCGCAGATCGCGTAGAGGGAATCGAGGTCGTGCGTCACCATGAACACCGTCAATCCGAGCGTGTGCTGGAGCGTCTGGATCAGATCGTCGAATTCGGCCGCGCCGATCGGATCGAGACCGGAGGTGGGCTCGTCGAGGAAGACGAGTTCGGGATCGAGGGCGAGCGCACGCGCGAGCGCGGCGCGCTTGATCATGCCGCCCGACAGTTCCGACGGAAATTTGTCGGCGGCGTCGCGCGGCAGGCCGACAAGTTCGATCTTGAGCAGCGCCAGTTCGTCCATCAGCCGTGGCGACAGTTCCAGATGCTCGCGCATCGGCACCTGCACGTTCTGGCGGACGGTGAGGCCGGAGAACAGCGCGCCTTGCTGAAACATCACGCCGTAGCGCCGTTCGAGCGCGCGCCGCTCGTCCTCGCCGCAGGCGTCGATGTTCTGGCCGAACAGGTCGATCGTGCCGGACCGCTTCGGCACGAGGCCGAGGATGGTGCGCGTGAGCACCGACTTGCCCTGTCCCGATCCGCCGACGAAGCCGAGAACCTCGCCGCGATAGACGTCGAGGTCGAGGTCGCGCATGACGAGTTTTTCGCCGAAGCCGACGACCAGGTTGCGCACGCGCACGATCGTCTCGGGATTGTTTCGGCTGGAGGGCGCTTCGGTCATCGTCAGTACTCGATGGCCGCGAAGAACATGGCGAACAGGCCGTCCACCACGATCACCATGAAGATCGCCTTCACCACCGACGACGTCACCTGCCGCCCCAGCGATTCCGCCGAACCCTTGACGTTCAGCCCTTCCATCGCGCCGATGATGCCGATCACCATCGCCATGAACGGCGCCTTGATGATGCCGACCATGAAGGTGTTGAAGGCGATGGCGGTCTGCAGGCGCGACAGGAACGCCTCCGGCCCGACGCCGCCGTAGATCCAGGACACGACGAGGCCGCCGAAGATGGCGGACATGTCGGCCATGAAGGTGAGCAGGGGCAGGGCGACGATCAGCGCCAGCAGCCGCGGCACGACCAGCACGTCCATCGGCGACAGGCCCATGACCTTCAGCGCGTCGATCTCCTCGCGCATCTTCATCGAGCCGATCTCGGCGGTGATGGCCGAGCCGGAGCGGCCGGCGATCATGATCGAGGTGAGCAACACGCCCATCTCGCGCAGGATGAGGATGCCGATCAGGTCGACGGCGAAGGTTTCCGCGCCGAAATAGCGGAGCTGGAATATGCCCTGCTGGGCGACGATGCAGCCGACCAGGAAGTTGATGAGCAGGATGATCGGCACCGAGCGGAGGCCGAAGCTCTCGATGTGATAGACGAGCGAGGTGAAGCGGAAGGCCAGCGGTCGCAGCGCGGCGCGGCCGAGCGCCGTGACCGCCTCGCCGAAAAAGGCGACGCCGGCGACGAAGTCGCGCCACGCGTTCACGACGGTCTCGCCGAGTTCGACGAGCATGTCCAGGAACGGCGAGCCGCGGTGCGGCCGCGGCGTCTCGAAATCGCGCCAGCCGGCTTCGTTCAGCAGGATCGACTGGTCGGGCCGGACGTTCTCGATGCGGCTGGCGACGCCCGCCGTCTCCAGGAGCTTGCGGGCGCGGTCGATCAGCCAGGCGCCGCCGGTGTCCATCCGCTCGACGCCGGACAGGTCGATCACCGCCGACGCGCCCTCGGCCGCCGCGCCGACGAGCCGGTCCGACGACGCCTCCATCGCGGCGCCGGACTCGAGCGTCCACGCGCCGTCGAGGCGCAAGCGCGTCTCGCCGCCGGCGCGGTCGATGGTGAAACCGGGTTGTGCGGACATGAATCCCCTGGTCGCTGGCCGCCGCGACACACGCCGAGATTCTCACATTTTTGGGGCGAAAGACAGCGAAGCGGGGCCTCGGCGGGCCATTGCGAGCCCCTTGGGGCGCTCACAACTGCCGATATGGTTAATAAAATTAACGAAATCGCGTTACATCCGGTCGAATCCGCGTCCATACCGCCGAGCTTGCCTTGACCGCATCGTCGCCTCGCACCCTGTCCGTCGCCGTCGAGCGCTTCCCGATCGCCGGCGTGTTCGCGATTTCGCGCGGCGCCAAGACCGAGGCGGTCGTGGTGACGGCGACGATTTCCGACGGCGCGCATGTCGGGCGCGGCGAATGCGTCCCTTACGCGCGCTACGGCGAGAGCGTCGAGAGCGTCAGCGCCGCCATCGAGAGCGTGCGCGAACGGATCGAGGCGGGGTGCGACCGCGCCGAATTGCAGGCGGCGCTGTCGGCCGGCGCCGCGCGCAACGCGCTCGACTGCGCCTTGTGGGATTTCGACGCCAAGCGGCTCGGCGTCCGCGCGCACGAAATGGCGGGATTGCATCGCCTGCCGCCGGCGACGACGGCCTACACGATTTCGGTCGGAACGCCCGAGGCGATGGCGCAGGCCGCGGCGCAGGCGGCGGACCGGCCGGTGCTGAAGATCAAGCTCGCCGGCGCCGGCGACCCCGCGCGCATCGCCGCCGTGCGGCGCGCCGCGCCGGACGCCGAGCTGATCGTCGACGCCAACGAGGCGTGGACGCAAGACGACCTCGCGCCGTGCTTCGCCGCCTGCGCGGCGGCGGGCGTGGCGCTGGTCGAGCAGCCGCTGCCGGCTGGCGCCGATGCGGCGCTGGCGCGCGTGAAGCGGCCGATCCCGGTCTGCGCCGACGAGAGCGTGCACGATCGCGCCGGGCTCGCGGCGCTGCGCGACCGCTACGACGCGATCAACATCAAGCTCGACAAGACCGGCGGCCTGACGGAAGCGCTGGCGCTGGCGGCGGAAGGCGAGCGGCTCGGCTTCGCGCTGTTCGTCGGCTGCATGGTCGGCACGTCGCTGGCCATGGCGCCCGCGATGCTGCTCACCCCGCGCGCGAAATTCGTCGATCTCGACGGGCCGCTGCTGCTCGCGCGCGACCGCACGCCGGGGCTGCGCTACGACGGGTCGATCGTGTTCCCGCCCGCGCCGGAGGTCTGGGGGTAAATACCTCCCCACTTGTGGGGAGGTCGACATCTGCGCAGCGGATGGCGGGTGGGGTTCGCCGGGCGTTGTCCCCAACGTTTAGGTTCTTCCTTTCGGGCCGGCGCGAGGTCTGTAGGGCGGGAAGCGGACGCGCGCCACGGGGCGTCATGCCCGGCCTTGCGCCGGGCATCCACGCCGTGACGTTCAGCGAACCTCCGCACAATGCTCCTCAATCGCTCCGCGTGGATGGCCGGGACAAGCCCGGCCATGACGGCGAGAGTTGCAGTTGCGCCGGACCCCACCCGTCGCGCTGCGCGCGCCACCCTCCCCGCGAGCGGAGAGGGAGGGCGCGATCGCATCAGGTTTCCGCGGACGCGTTCAAGCCTATATCATCGGTGCGGGCCATCGCCCGCGGGAGGATCGACATGATGCGACTGCTCGCTGTGATCGGCGCGGCTGCGATCGTATTCGCCATCGCCGCCGCCGGCTTCTTCTTCGGCGGCTTCTTCAACCTGTCGGCGCAGGAACAGGACCCACCGCTGGTCGCACAGCAGATCGTGCGCGTGCGCGTCGCCTCCATCGCCCGCCATGCGACCGACAAGCCGCCCGCGAATTTCGACGACGCGACGCGCGTGCAGGCCGGCGCGCGCGCCTTCGCCTCGGCGGGTTGCGTGCAATGCCACGGCGGACCGGGCGTGTCGTGGGCGAAGTTCTCGGAGGGGCTCAATCCCGATCCGCCGGACCTGAAGAAAGTGGTCGCCGACCTGTCGCCGCCGGAAGTCTTCTGGGTCGTGAAGAACGGAATCCGCATGACGGGCATGCCGAGCTTTGCGGCGGCGGGCCTCGACGACGACGAGATCTGGTCGATCGCCGCCTTCGTCAAGAAGATCGCCGGCGTGTCGGAAGCGGACTACAAGGCGTGGACCGCGCCGCCGCCTGCGCCCGTACCCGCGCCGGCGCCCGCCCCGACGGATGCGCCCGCGCAACCCGCGCCCGCTGCGCCTTCGGAACAGCCGAAGCAGTGAGGACGGGGACCGGGGAAGCTCCCTCCCCGCTTGCGGGGAGGGTGGCCGGCGAAGCCGGTCGGGTGGGCCCCGGCGCCGGAGGATCGGAACCGCTTGTGCTCACGCCCCGCGGCCCCTACCCGCCATCCGCTGCGCGGATGTCGACCTCCCCATCCGAAGTCGGCTGGCGCCGACTTCGGCAACGAATGCGCAAAGCGGCAACAACCGCTTTGCGGCCGGGGAGGTAAGGCCGTGCTTGCGAGGCTCGGCGATACACGGACGAGCGCCCTGCGCCGCCTCGTCGTCGTCGCCGGAATCTTCTCGGCGCTCGCCTTCGTCGTCGTCGGCCTGGCGTTCCAGTTGCAGACCTACGGCGACGGCGCGATCTTCTCTTATGCGGTGGCCGCGCAGCAGGTGTGGGACGTCCACTGGCGCAACATCGTCGCGCGCGCGACGGTGTGGCTGGTGGCGATGGCGCCGGCCGAGGCGCTCGTCGGCGCGACCGGCAGCGCATGGGCCGGCGTGTACCTGTACGGACTGCTGAGCTTTTCCGCGCAGGCGTTCGGCCTGTTTGCGACCTATGTCTTCGACGGGACGAAAGGGCGCATCTTCTTCGCCTTCGCCTGCGCCTCGACCGCATGCCTCGTTCCGCTCGTGTTCGGATTTCCGTCGGAAATGCTGTTCGCCCACGCGCTGTTCTGGCCGACATTCGCGCTCGCCTTCTCCGCCGCGCACACGAAGCGCGCTGCGGCGCTGCTGTTCCTCTTCATGCTGGCGCTCGCCTTCACGCACGAAGCGGCGCTCGGGCTGCTCGCCGGAATCGTCGGCGCGCTGGCGTTGCGCAGCTTTCGCGATCTTCGTTTCTTTCGCGCGCTGCTCTGCGCCGTCTGCGTTCTCGCGATCTGGTTCGCGATCAACCGGGCGTTTCCGCCCGATTCCTACTACGGCGAGGTGAAGCTGCGCGCCGCCGGCGAATTCCTCGAGTCCCGCGCGCTCGCCTTTCCGCTGCTGACGACGCTCGGCGCAGCGCTTGCCGCCTATCTCGCGCTGGCGTTGGCGCTTTCCTTCGCCTTTTCGCGCGGGCCGCTCGTGGCGTTGTGTCTCACGCTGGCCGCGCTCGCCGTGTGGTGGGCGCTGTACGATCCGACGCTGCATACGGACAGCCGCTACTACGCGCGCACGATCCTGCTGGCGGGAACGTGCCTTCTCGCCGTGTTCTGCGCGCTCGCCGTGCTGCGCGCCGAAGGCGCATCCGTCACGCGCCTGTCGTTCGTTGCGCGCACGCTCGATGCGCTCGGTTGTTCGCGCGCGAGCGGCGTTCTCGCGGGCGCGGTCGGCCTCCTGATCGCCATCCACGCCGTCGAGACGACGAAATTCCTGCGCGGCTGGTCGGCCTATCGCGACGCGGTGCGGACGCTGGCGACCGGCGAGGCGAGCGATCCGGGCCTCGGCGCGCCGTTCTTCGTGTCGTCGCAGCGCATCGGCGCCGACCTCAACCGGCTGTCGTGGTTCTCGACCACGCCGTATCTTTCTGCGGTCGTCGCGGATTTCCGGCCGACGCGGATCGTGATCGATCCCGCCGGCAATTACTTCTGGATTCCCTGCGCGCACGCCACGGCCGGCGCGGCCGGACAAAGCGCCGTGCCGCGGCAGACGCGCGAGATGCTGCGCGCCTACGCCTGCGCGCACGTGCGATAGGGCTTCGCAGGCGGCGCAAAAGCTGCGAAAGTGGCGCGGGCATTCGCCTCAATCATCAAACGATCCGGGAGCAAACGCAGAAATGTTTTCGCACATCATGATCGGCACGAACGATCTCGAGAAGGCCAAGAAGTTCTACGACGCGACGCTCGGCGTGCTCGGCGTGTCGCCGGCCGTCGTCGATGGCCATCGCATCTTCTATCGCACGCCGGCCGGCGTGTTCTCGGTGACGAAGCCGATCGACGGCAAGCCGGCGACGCACGCCAACGGCGGCACCGTCGGCTTTGCGGCGGCCTCGCCGGAACTCGCCGACAAGTGGCACGCGGCCGGTCTCGCCAATGGCGGCGTGTCGATCGAGAACCCGCCGGGCGTGCGCGAGGGCGCGGCCGGCAAGCTCTACCTCGCCTATCTGCGCGATCCGGACGGCAACAAGATCTGCGCGCTGCACCGGATGCCGAAGGCCTGAGGCGACGCCGGACCGCGAGGCTTCCGCCTCGCATGTCGTACGGGAGGACTGCGAGCCGAGGGGCTCGCGGTCCTTCTCCCTCACATGTCCTTGCGCCGATCGAGCGCGGCGACGAGGACCAGCGCGACGCCTGCGGCGGCGACCGCCGACATGGCGAGATAGGCGTGCTGGCCGAACGCGTTCCACAGGAAGCCGCAGCCGATGGCGGTCGCGGAATAGACGAGCGCGTTGACGCCTGAAATCCAGCCCTGCGCCTGGGCGCGCCGCGTCTCGCCGACGAGGCGCGTCAGCGCGTAGA
>CXWK01007654.1_pt1 | contig 22777 bp, 31 predicted proteins | sample 590851 | NCBI WGS metagenome assembly CXWK01 (sample SAMEA3498364, study PRJEB10139) | wastewater metagenome | biome: wastewater treatment plant; material: activated sludge | place: Denmark | collected 2014-08-01
CTAGCGCGTCACGCAGAACACGTGGTGACGCCAGACACGGAAGAGTCCGCGCACCTACGGCATCAGCGCAATGCGATGAGATTAACCGAGAACAGGTGGACCGCGAGACGGCAGAGTGAAATCCAGCAGAGCTGAGAAGATCTGCGGCGATGAGATCGTGACAGGACGTGACGGAACCGGCACGGACGGTAGAACAGGCACCGCCACGGACAGCCCCGAGCTGGCAGCCCATTCCAACCAGGCGTGAATATCGACGTCGGAGTGACTGGTATCTCCCGTCTGCATAGCAGAGTAGTGGTCGACGAGGAGATAAGGTAAAGGCAGGGCGACCAGCACATACAATATCGCAACGGCGGCGAGGAGGATCGGTCGAGTCAATTGAAGCTGTATCAGTCTGACCACTTCGCTACACCAAACCATACCGCACCTCGCACTTCAGCGCGCGTTCATCGAATTCTCGCGATCCTAAGCCGACCCACTGTCCCTGCTGAACCGTAAAACATTGCGCGCAGGTCTGGTCATAGAACGGCGACAGGCCCATGATCCACTCACGGGAAAACTCTCCCTGGTATTCCTTGGGGAGGAACGCCATGAACCCGGACGGTGGTGTTGAACACTCGGACATGTCGACTCCTATTGCACCGCGACCGGACCCGGGACGGTCTCCTTCAGCTCACGCACCTTCTCCGCCAACCGCATGATGTGATCCTGTGTAATGTCGCGGAAGGACAGCATCGCATCCTCATGCCCGGCTTGTGCGCACATCGCCATCGTGTAGCAATTCGTGCCGCCACGAACAATTTTCAAGGTCAGATTCGCCTGATGACAATGAACACCGATGAAGAGACACGTATCGATCCGGTTGTGCCAGATGGTCAAGTTCGGATGGTTCGGGTTAATCTCGACCTCCGGATTGATTTTCGGATACTTGGGTCGATAGTCCGGCATCGGAATCAACATCGGCTTCTGATTCGGCCCCACACTCTCTTTCAATACATTGAAGAGGTGGCGAATCGCCTTCGCCTTCTTCTCGGCCGTCGGGGTCCAAGCCCATAGCACGAGCGGGCCAGGGAAAATGGTCGGCACCTTGGCGCTGAGGAAACGTCGCGCCGCCTCTTCCATCGCCTGCTCTTCGGGCACGACATATCCGTGCACGATCGCCTCGCCTGGATTGGGCAACCGAATGCCCATGCTGGCCGCTGCCGGCGGCAAAAAATGCTCGGGACCGGGACGTACTTCGTAACGCATGGGAAACTCCTCACATTTATAAATGCAACTTACTTGCAATACAGATCAGAATCATACACAGGTCAAATCCCCGATGCAAGCCAGCCGATTAGTCATACGCATCGGCTCCTTATCTGATATACGCGGCCACGATTTCAAACAGCATCGGCATGCCCTCAATAATCGGCATGGAAAAACTGGCTGCATGTCGATGCCCGCCGCCCCTATGGGCTTGCGCGATCCGCGACACATCGGCGCCACCCGCTCGAGAACGAAGGCTGACATACCGCCGCCCCTCACGCTCGTACCATACGAGACAAAAGGGATGGTCCAGAGCCAAGCGTTCGCCCAACTCGCTGCGGAGAATGGCGCTGTGAACAGCCGGAATCGTCTCGCCTTCGAAGCGAACCAACACGGCAGTCCGTAGCAATTTACTGATCAGCTGCTCCTGGGCGCGGAGAATCGCCCGTCCTTCCGCCGCCAACTCATACCGCTTCAATCCGCTCCATACATCAAAGTCGAACGGGTAGGATTCGATCGCCGCATTGATTGCTCGACTCTCTGGCAATTCCCAACGATGCAGATCTTTATCCTGCACATATTGCAAGAGCCAGGGAGCAGCCGTTCGATGTGCCCATTCCCACGCAAGCACGGCGCCTGACTTCTTCTGGTCATAGTGCGTGTAGGGCAGGTCGCCGAGCGCCTGTTGAGCCGTGACATGGTGATCGAGAATCGCCAATGCCGATGTCGCACCAGCCAACTGCTCGATCGTCGGACGGGCGTAGCTGAAATCCAAAATCACCAACCGTTTTCCGGCCAGACCATCGGGTGGAGGCTGACCATGCCTGGCCGTCACAAACCGGGCCGTCGGGCAACAGGTCCAGACCGCCCAGGCCGCGCCGAACCCATCGGGACAATCGGCATGGTAGAGCACGACCTCCGGCTCGAAAAACGACAATGGGTGCACGTCCTTCATCACACTGTCACTCCGGTGAGTCTGGTCCAGAGGCCAGCAGCCTGGCGGCATCCAGCGCGCCGTAGGTCACAATCAGATCAGCGCCGGCGCGGTGCATGGCCCCGAGCGATTCCAATAGCGCCTCTTCGTAGCTGAACAGACCGACTGCCGCTGCGGCCTTGAGCATGGCGAATTCTCCGCTCACGTGGTACACCGCGACCGGAAGAGCGGAATGGCCTCGCACCAGAGACACGATGTCCAGATACGGCAAGCCGGGTTTTACCATCAGCCAATCCGCGCCCTCGTCTTCATCCAACCGGACTTCTTGTAACGCCTCTCGATGATTCGCGGGGTCCATCTGATAGGTCCGCTTATCACCGACGCGTGGGGCGCTCTCTAGTGCTTCACGAAACGGCCCATAGAACGCCGAGGCATACTTCACGGCATAGCTGCAGATGCCGACCTGTGGGTAACCTGCCTCATCCAATGCCTGACGGATCATTCCGATCCGTCCATCCATCATGTCCGAAGGAGCCACGAGATCCGCTCCGGCCTGTGCCTGAACTACGGCCATCTCCGCCAATAACGGAAGGGTCGCATCATTGTCGATCGTTCCATCAATCACCACCCCGTCATGCCCGTCCGATGAATAGGGATCGAGTGCTACATCACTGAGGATCAGCAAGTCCGGAGCCGCAGCCTTCAGGGCGCGGATCGCCCTCGCCATCAACCCGTCCCGATTGCGACTCTCTTGCCCTCGAGGGTCCTTGAGGTGATCCGGCACCACCGGAAACAACGCAATGCCGGCGAGACCGGCACAGGACGCTTCCGCGACCTGCTCGATCGCCCGGTCGATCGAAACCCGTGCGCAACCAGGCATGGAGGCGATCGGTGTGACCTGATCGACCCCTTCCTGCACAAACAACGGCCAGATCAGTTGCCGTGAAGCAAGCCGATCGGTCGATCGTCTCGTCCGGAGCATCGCTCGTGTGCGATGGAGCAGAGACGGTTCGCAGAGCGCTGGGGGAATCGGGTGCAGGCTCATTCCCAAGGCTCCTTGATCAGTCGCATCAGACAGTCCACTGCACTCGTCGTGAGCGGTTGGCCTTCCATCACGTTCGACCAAACCGCTTCCCACTGAATGACCGCCGGAGAAATCGTAAATCCTTTACTCTCCACGGCAGCCCGCATAGCCGATGTCGGCCACTCCACGACTTGATTCCATAACACCCGCATGGCGGGATTCATCCCCTTGGCCCTAAGCGTCTCGCACAAGGCTGCAACCCCCTCTAGCGCCCAGATGTCCGGAAAGGACGGGCGAACCGGCACAAACACTCTGTCAGCACCGCACAGAATGCTTGTCGTCATATCGGAGAGCGTCGGTGGCCCATCGACGACCATCCACTCGAACATCGGCGCAAATCTGGCAACCTGGTCGTGCACGATCGGCTGAATCTGAGAGCGGGCCACGACACGGAACCGTTCTCCCCAGTGACTCGCCCATTCACTAGCTGTTCCTTGTACATCCGCATCCAGCAACAGCACGCGAGCACTCTGGCTCGCCAATGCCATCGCAGTCGCGATCGCCAGTGTTGTCTTTCCTGTGCCGCCCTTTTGATGGAGAAACGCAACCGTACGCATGGGTATCGGTCACCCAGCGTTCGGCCAGCGATATCGAATCCGACCGGCGACAACGGTCATCATCACCCGACCACGTACAGGCCATCCGGAAAACGGCGTATTTCGTCCTTTCGAGTAGAACTGGTCGGGATCAACGCGCCATTCACACGTACGATCCACTAGGACAATGTCGGCTGAGGCCCCTGGCGTCAGCGTCCCACCCGGCAATCGCAACAGTCCGGCCGGCTTGCTGGTCAAACACTGCACCGCTCGATCCAGAGACAAGACACCCTGCTCGACGAGCCCTAGCGTCAGTGCCAGGGCCGTCTCCAATCCCACGATCCCGAACGGGGCTCGTTCCATGCCCCATTGTTTTTCATACTCAGCATGCGGGGCATGGTCTGTCGCAATCGCGTCGATGGTCCCGTCTGCAAGCCCCTCCAGTAGTGCGTCTCGATCTCGCTTACTCCGTAGAGGCGGATTCATCTTGGCATTGACACCCTGCTCACGAACCGCTTCCTCGGTCAGCGTGAAATGATGTGGACAGACCTCGGCCGTCAACGGTACGCCCTTGGTCTTGGCCTGACGCACCAGATCTACTCCGGTCGCCGTGCTGAGATGGGCCACATGGAGTCGTGCACCCGTCTCTTCGGCGAGCCTGATGTCTCGGGCAATCATTCGAAACTCCGCGCCTTTCGGAATGCCCCGCACCCCCAACACACGAGACACGGAACCTTCGTTCATACAGCCACAACCGGACAGAATCAGATCCTCGCAATGATCGATCACGGGCAGATCAACATCCCATGCCTGTTGCATCGCTCGCCTCATCAGACGATCCTCCATGACCGGGCGCCCATCGTCTGACAGCGCGACACAGCCGGCTTCCTTCAACGCTCGGAAGTCGGTCAACTCACGTCCCGCTGATTCCTTCGTAATGGCTCCGATCGGATAGACCTTGGCACGATCGGCTTCTTTAGACTTCCGCTTGATCAACTGCGTCACCGTCGGCTGATCGTTCACCGGCTTCGTGTTCGGCATGCAGCAGATCGAGGTGAAGCCCCCCGCCACGGCTGCCGCTGTGCCGGTGGCGATGGTTTCCTTATATTCAAAGCCTGGCTCGCGCAGATGGACATGGAGATCGACGAGGCCCGGCAACACCAGCAACCCCCTCACATCCAGACTCGAGGCCGTCAGAGGAGAAGGCGTATCCGGAGGGACCACCGCGTCGATTACTCCATTTCTAATCCAGACATCGGCTTCGCCATCCCACCGTCCGGGATCGAGCACCCAGCCTCCTGCGAGGACAAGGGAAAGGAGTTCATCCACGGTTCGCCCCTGATTATTCCCTCTTGCATGTCTTCCTACACCCATCAGGGAGGTCTCAACGCGTCTGGTCAATGAAAGGCGTTCTGTCCAATGCACTTTCTCAATGGGGTAACATCGTCAACATGGCAATGGTCACCATTCCCGCGATCATCATGGCAAACTGCCAAACCCCCTTGGCTGCTCCTATTCGTCCATGCAACCCTGGAACGAGATCGGCCAACCCGATATACAAGAACGAAGCCGCTGCCACGCTGAGCGCATAGGGTACGATCGCCTCCGCATAGCCGAGCCCGCCATAGGCCGCGACAACCCCGACCAGCGTCCCCATCCCCGAGAGCGTGTTCCAGAAAAAGGCTTTCCAGCGAGAGAACCCGCTGGATAAGAGTATGGTGAAATCGCTCAATTCTTGTGGGACTTCATGACCTAACACAGCGAGCGTCGTGACGAGACCGAGCCCGGGAGATGCCAAACAGGCCGCGCCAATGGCGACTCCGTCGGCCATGTTGTGAACCGCATCACCGATCAAGATCAACATGCCGGTTTTTTTCTCCATTCCGTGCTCATGACTGTGCCCATGGGAGTGATGGTGGTCTTCCGGCAGATCCCCATGCGAATGTCTCCAGATCACCGTCCACTCCAGGACGAAGAAGAGAACGAGTCCGGCCAAGATCGACAGCCCCACTTCGTAAATAGGAATATGTTCCAACGCTTCTGGGATCAACCCGATCATTGCGGTGGCCAGCATCGTGCCCGTGGCATAGCTCAACAAATACGGCATGATGCGATATCGCCAACCATCGGGGATGATCAAGACAACCGCTGCGGGCAGCAATGCGCCTAGACTCCCAAGCAAGCCCATCAGAACGACGAATCCCCAGGACGATTCAGCAGGAAGAGTCATCACTGGCGTTTCTTCTCTCGATAGTCGGCATATCGCTGTTCACAGGAGGCAACCGACGAGTCTCCCAGGAATCGTGACCACTCACTATGGGTGGAGACATCAATACCCTCAGCCCGGGCTTCCCGCTGGAGCACGACCTGAAGGTCAAGGAGCAGGTCTGACTCGTCGATATCAGCTTCCGAGTCAGCCCGCAGTTGGGAGAACAGCGCTTGGTAGATGCGCTTGAGTTCATCAAGTGAACAATCGAGGGCAAAGCGGCTCTGCTGTTTTGTGATGCGTGATTCCAACGGAGACATGGCGCTCCTCGATCTCTCTGTCCGTTTGTACACGACACCGATCTGTCAGGCTGACATCAGACAGGCCTGGAGTGTTCGATGACAGTGCACGTGATTGTAATTTCGACCGATCAACACCAGGGCGGGATCCGGTTCCTGCCGAAACCGAACCACGCCGATCCACCGCGTGACTGGGGAGGCATACTGAATCTCATACAGCTCCTGCTCACCGGAAAAGCGGCAGACCCCTTTGACCCGATCAAGGCCGACCGGAAGATGGTGGAACCACTCGGTAAATCGACCGCGATCCAGCGGCCCGGCCAGGGGAATCGTCGTCACCATCGGATGCGCAGGCGTCGATCCAAACGCCACATTTCCGACTCGCCGTTTGGGTCGCCGTTTGTGTGGCTGGAGCAACGACTCTGGATCCACGGCTGCCTGCGACACGTGCCACAGCCTGGCATTCCCCCTATCACGAATCAGTGCTGCTCGAAGCCGTTCTTGCTCGGGGGGAGAGCAGAGATCCTGCTTGTTCACGATCACTTCGTCTGCATATTGCACCAGCGTCGTATATCGAGAACCGATGGGACGCCCAGCTGGCGGGATAATCGGTTCGATAACCGCGATCACTTTCTCCAGCCGTACCAAAGCGAGACAAACTGAGTCGGTCACGGCCTCGATGACTTCTTCGATGGCTGCGATCCCCGAGCACTCCAGCACCACGACATCCACCTGCTGTTGTCCGACAAGCTCGGCCAGCCCCTCGCCGATCCCGTCACGGGCATCGCAACAAACACAGCCCCCGGTGATATTCCGAACAGCCGCGGCCGACGCGACGGCATGAGCGCCATCCAGACTGACCGCACCGGCTTCGTTCATCAGGACGCCGACTCGTTTGCCGGCATCGCACCAGAAGGCGAGCAGCCGCATCAGCAACGTCGTCTTGCCGGCCCCTAGCGGACCTGCCAAAACATACAGAGGAGGCCGGGCCGCTTCAGTCATCGTCATGGGGCGGATGCTCCTGCTTGACCCGAGGCAGAAGTTCCGTCAGGTTGCAGGGCTTATGGTTAATGTCGAGTTGCGGGAGGATGATCTTCTCCACCCCCAGCCGACAAGCACCCGTGCTACCAGGCAACAGGAATACGATCGTATCGCCGCAGACGCCGGCATCCGCTCTTGACTGGATCGTTGATGTGCCGATCTCGCTGAAACTCAACCAACGAAACAGTTCACCGAATCCCGGAATGGGCTTTGTATAGAGAGACCGTACCGCATCCGGCGTGACGTCACGCTGCGTCACACCGGTTCCACCCGTCACGATGACGAACTCCACGTTCGGATCGGCAATCCAGCCGGCGATGATGCTCCGAATGGTTTCATAGTCGTCCTTGCACAATGTGCGATCAGCTAACCGGTGTCCGGCCAAAAAGAGCCGCTCAACGATCAGGTCACCGCTCGTATCGGTTTCGGCCGTCCGCGTGTCGGACACCGTCAAGACAGCGACTGCCACGGCAACTCCTGCTTGAGCCGTTGCGATCATAGACAACCCTCTTCACGATCGGTCAGCGCATCGCGCACCACCATCACCAAATGCTCGGCCTCCGATACCTTTACCGCCCAGCGAAGGCCGGCAGATCCACCGACTGCTTCCTCAACCAGTGCCGCAATCGCTCGGCTCAGCGCCAGTGCCTCCGCTGCATGTTCCAGACGCGTCAATAGCGCGCCGTCAGCCTGAGCCAGGTCCCAGGCCTGGAAATAGAGTGCGAACAACGGCGCGATGGAGGCCGATTTTGCAGTCGAATCTTCCTGGGCCAGTCCTGCAATCTGCTCCCCATCGGTATTCACCGGCCAAAATGCCTTCCTTTCATGATCACTCATGCCAGAGCCTCATGCTCCGATAGCTCGATCACCCGCGTGCTCACCAATCCTCGTTCACCGAATGAGACGCGCCGACGCCAGGGAAGCCACAGGCCGTTGACGTCGGTATATTCATTGACGTAGCTTTCCATTCCGATCACGGCCTGCCCATCGAGCGAGAAATAGGTCATCACATAGTGGCTGGAGTATTGTTTCCCGTCCGGCGCGTGATCACAATGCTCGATGGTATTGACTCGCCGCTCCGTCATCGGCGTCATCCTCCCGATCTGGGTGTATTGCCCATCCTTGATCCGGTACCAAGAATCGAGTCGCCCCCCGGTCAGCAGCACACGGCGACCTCGTGGATGCGGCACAGCGGGGTCATCTTGGGGATCGAAGGACAGCACATACTTGCCGTCGCCTTCTTCAAACGTCGAAAATGCCAGATGCATCCCCTGGGTCCAAAGCCGTTCTCGCACCCACTCTTGAAGGGTCGCGTCGGCTCCATCTAATTCAACCGTCGTGTCCTTCCTCGGCACCAGACTGACCCGGCCGGTGTAGACACGCCCCTCATCGTTCAGCGAGAGCCTCGCTCGATAGCCCCCAAAACCGGCCGGCCACCGATACATGCGGCCATGGGCGTCTTGAACCAGACGTCGTGCCTTCGGATTATCGGCAAGCCCTGCAGACATAGCAGTCATCGGCTTCATGGCCCCGCTTCCTTGCATCATGACGTTCTCCTTGTCCCACCACTCCATCGTGTCGTTTGGCGTTTCCCCCGGCGGGCCGGCCTCACTAGACAGGTTTCCAAACCCTCGAGAAATCGCTGCCAGGGCACACGCCGTCCAATGACTACGAGTCTGGCTTGTGATTGTTTCATCCCCGTGTAGGGTGTCAGTGCCAACGACCCCATGATCCATTGAAGTTCTTGATACCCGGTTCGCCCCTGCACTTTCACGAAGCCCTTCATGCGGATCACCGATCGCTCGAACCGTTTCAACCAGGCTTCGAGACGAACGGGATCAAAGGGTTTCAGAATCTTGAAACTCCCGCTCTGATACCCAGTCGCTGAATCCTTGAGCGTTCCCTGTTCAATCGATGGCGTCTTCATTATCCCCATTCCAGTGAACAGTCGGCCCACTTCAACTTCGGCATGGACGGCCCGGACGATTGTGGCCGTGGGATTCACCACCTTGATACGCCGTTCCACGAGATCCGCCTGACGGCTATTGATTTGATCCAGCTTGTTCAACACCACCACATCAGCCTGCTTGAGGTGATCTTCCGCCGCAGGCCAGTAGGTCGCGAGCTTCAAGAACCGAGGTCCATCGACCATGACGATGACCGAAGCCAAGGCCCCTCTGGTTCTTGCATTCGACTGGGTCAGCGCCTTCTCAACTCCCACAATGACTTGTCCGGTATCCGCCAACCCCGTCGTCTCAATAAAGAGCGGGGCCCCCTTCGTCTCCTTCACCAGATGTCCGACCTTTTCGCTGAACTCTCCTGACAGGTCGCAGCAGATACAGCCGCTGAGGAGTGCCTGGAGTTCGATGTCGTTCGAGCGAGGATGGTCGTGGAGCAAGGCCCCATCCACACCGACTTCCCCGAACTCATTCATGAGCACGGCCGGCTTCACGCCCCTGTCCAGTTCATGCGCCAGCGCCCGCTTGAGCAGAGTGGTTTTTCCGCTCCCCAGAAATCCGGCGATCACATAGATCGGTGTCATCTTGTTGCGGCGGTGGGCACGATCAGTGCTGGTCATGATGTGACTCCTCGTTGACGGCCACCTGTTCGATATCAGAGAGCCCGACCGCAGTAGCTGTCTTATGAATCTTGTACTGCTGTGTATCGCCCGGTCCTTTGAGCACGGCGATTACGGTTTCAATCGGCGGACAGCCTGGTTCGCGACATTCCAATTCTGTGACCATGACCGTCGACTCGTCGTTCAGGTGCAACACCGTTCTGGTCCAGGCTTTAATACGATCGGCTTGATCCACTGGGATCGTCCGCTTGCCACCGAACAAGTTCATGCCCGATCCCCGATACCGTGCACGGAAAAGAGTGATACCCCTCCGTCACTGGCGCCGGTCGCCAACCAGGCATCGGTGGAACTCCAGGCCACGCAGGACAAGCCACCCGTCTTGTTCACTTCTTGGCTCAACAGCGGCTTGGTCGTCTGCGGTTCCCAGAGGCAGAGCAAACCTTCTTCTCCCACCGTCGCTACCAGCGATCGGGTGGGATGGCAGGCAATCTCCTGAATCCATCCCAGATGTCCCTTGAAGAGCCGACCGCCGGTCCCTTCGAATTTCTTCATATTCCATGAGACCAACGATGGACCGGATGCGGTGAACAGATTGAGCCCGTTATGGTCGAATCTCACCGACGTGACCTTCACGGGATAACCGGACATGTGCCAGTTCTGCTCGCTGTCCGTACGGAACAAATGGACTGACCCATCGAGGTTTCCCGAGGCCAGATATTCCCCGCTCGGACTCACGGCGATGGTCAGCAAGGCTCCATCATACGGAAATGGGCGAACCGGCTGCTCCTGGCCAACCTTCCACAACCAGGCTCCGCCATAGGCAGAAGCGACGATACCGCCTCCACGCGGCATCCAGGTCAGGGCTGAAATCGTGGTTTTAGCGGCCGGCACTTCTGCAGCGAGTTGCGGAGTCGACGCCGGATCGATAGTCCAAATACGCAGCACTTTGCCTGCCGATGCGGCCAGCAACTGGCCGTCCGGCGACCAAGTTAGATGTTCGACCCACGAACCCTGCCCGCCAACGGGAAGCGCTGCTCGTTCTTCCCCTGTATCCGTATTCCAGACTCGGACGACGCCATCTTGCCCCCCTGTCGCCAGATCCGGCCGCGTTGGATGCCAGGCCAGCGTGAGGGCTGACTGCCGATGCCCCTTTAGGTCGCAGAGAGGGTTGAGCGACGCCGTTTTCCAAACGGCCACCTGGCCCGACGCAGAGCACGCGGCAACTCTGGTTCCATCGGAGGCGAATGCCACGCGATGGACATAGTCACCAAGCATGGCTCGCCCGATCGGACCGAGCGTCACAGTCGCCTGGCGCTTGGCTAGACGAGGCATGATCGAAACCCCTTCGTCAGCGCATCCCGATCCAAATCTTTCCCGATGAAGACCAGCTGGTTCTTGCGGACTTCACCGGATTTCCAGGCACGATCAGCCTTCCCGTCGAACAGCATGTGTACGCCCTGGAACACAAACCGATGGTCACGATCTTCGACATTTAGAATACCTTTCATCCGATAGATCTTTGTCCCCATGGTACTGAGTACCTCTCGGAACCAATCATTCACCTTGGTTTCATCGACAGTCCCATCCTCAACAAGGGCTACGGAAAACACTGTGGGATCATGCTGGTGCGCCTCTTCTCCCAGGAAATTCGGGTCGATTTCGAGCTTACGGCTCAGATCAAACGCCCCGATATTGAGCAATCGATTAATCTCAATACTCGCATCCTTCGTCCGGTGGATTTTCGCCATCACATTGATCGCCCGCACCCGCGCTTCCAATTCGTTGACCTCTCCCGCCGGAACGAGATCGATCTTGTTCAACAAAATGACGTCGGCAAAGGCGATTTGCTCCTTGGCCTCCGGACTCTTGTCGAGATGCTCCCAGATATGCTTGGAATCGACGACGGTCACGATGCCGTCCAGCAGGAGCCTGCGCTTCATCTCATCGTCGACGAAGAATGTCTGCGCAACCGGCGCAGGGTCAGCCAATCCTGTCGTCTCGATCACCATGTAGTCGAATCGATCTTTCCGTTTAAGGAGATTACCGATGATCCTGATCAAATCGCCCCGCACCGTGCAGCAGATGCAGCCGTTATTCATCTCAAAGATCTCTTCGTCTGCCCCGATGACAAGCTGGTTATCGATCCCGACCTCACCGAATTCGTTGACGATGACCGCCACACGTTTGCCGTGCTCGGTCGTCAAGATTCGATTGAGCAGCGTCGTCTTTCCTGCCCCTAGAAAACCGGTGAGCACCGTCACCGGCACTGGAGCCAACAATTCAGCCGTGGTCGCCATACACACCTCCTCATGACACAGATTGAGCAACTTACTCGGACACCTTCTGCAGGAGAAGATCGGATGCCGTGCTTCAGGGCAATGAAGAACGGCCAACCCCTTGAGCGCCGGATTCCGGGAAGCGGAATGCGACGACTACCCGATCTTCCCCGCACAAGGTGCAGAGAGACGCAATCAATAGAGGAACCGATTCGGAATGAAGGCTACAAAGCGGAAGAAGGAGGACCACGAACGGAATCGGACGAGCGAAACACAGGGGTGAAAACGAGATTGGGCGGAAATGCGGTTATGACGAAAACAGGAACGAAGACCGGCGGCGGCGTAACCGAATGCAATCCGGCACTGGCCGCATGGTCGAGCCAGGTGCAGACATCTTGATCCGAATGTTCGTGGGACGTACCAGCCGCGAAGGTGTGATCCAGCAACAACGGCTGAAGGGTCAGCACCAGCAACACATAGCCGACAACGAGAGCCCAACGGCTCACCGTCCTGAGCCAGGCCTTTATCGGCATTGTGGACACCATCCGAAAAACTCCAAGGCATGACCATCCACGGAGAATCGAGTCTGTTCTTCAATGAGCTTTGTCAACTTCTTTAACGGGCAGAGCATCAGATCGACGATCTTCCCACAGCTACGACACTGAATATGATGGTGGTGAGCCCGACCATGCACCACTTCATAGCGCATCTGGCCTTCCTGAAATCCCACGGCATTCACCAGACCGAGTTCTTGGAGCATCGCAAGGTTACGGTAGACCGTCACAAGATCGACATCCGTTTTGGCCTTGACCAAACCCGCATGCACCTCAGCCACCGTAATGGGGAGTGTATTCCGCTCAAGAACGGCGAGGATGGCCTTCCTGGCCCTCGTCAGCTTCTTTCCGCCGGCCTTGAGACTCTTCGCGATCGCAGCTTCCACGTGACCTCTTATATGCAAGTAGATTGCATTTATCAGTTCGCGCCGTCACATGTCAAGCAACCATATCCTAAGCCGCGTCTCTCAATCTCGAAACGGGCATCGTCACAGCGGTGACCTGCCCCCATCACCACCGGTACGTAATGCTCCCCACTACGGTCCGCTGCGCGCCGGGACTGCAGAAATCCGTCCCGCTTCGCACGTAGCACCCATAGTGATCCTGGTTCAGCAGATTGTTGACGTTGACCGCGAGCCGGTAATTCCTCCAGACATAGTCCACCATGGCATCCCCCAACACAAAACTCGGCACATTGAAGGTGTTGGTCTCATTGCCATAGGTCGAGCCTGTGTATCGCGCTCCACCCCCGATACCCAACCCTTTGAACATCCCGTGTTGCACCGTATATTTGCCCCAGACCGATCCAAACTGTGCCGGCGTCTGTACGAGTCGTTTCCCTTTCTCGGCTGGATTCACGGTTTCCAGCACCTCATTGTCCAGGAACGTGTAGGACGCAATCAGGTCGATGCCCGACTTGAAACTCATTAATCCCTCAAGCTCCAATCCACGGGAACGTGCCTTCCCCCTCTGTACCGGTAAGAACGTTCCAGGATCGAACTGCACAAAGTTTTCCCTCGTCAAGTCGAAGAGTGCGACCGTGAACAAGGTCCGCGTGCCTGGCGGCTGATACTTGAGCCCGAATTCATACTGTCGGCCGGTCTCCGGGGTGAACGGCTGACCGGAGGCATTCAGACCGATCGAGGGCAGGAAGAACGTCGACCAGCTGGCATAAGGCGCGAAGCCGCTGTCGAACAGATAGGTCAACGCGGCGCGGCCGGTCGCCTTCTGATCGTCTTGCTCGCTGGTCAGCCCCGTGAGATTGTTCCGGATCTTGTTGCTGGTCCAGTCGTGCCGCCCACCTACAGTCAGCAGCCAGTGGTCCATGAATTTGATCTGATCCTGAACGTAGAGGCCGGTCTGAAATTGGGTCGTCTGCTGATCCAGAAATGTCGGAGGCGTGAGGAACGACGCCCCGAAATCGTGTGGATTGAAAATGTCGATGGGAGACGCGGCGGCAAACGTTTGTCGTGAATGCACACCGATTCGTTGAACGTCGAGACCGCCCACGACCCGGTGATGGAACGGGCCGGTGGCAAAGGCACCCTGCAGCTGATTGTCGAGCGCGAACGAGGTCAGGTTTCCAAAGCTCCCGAAGGCGCCACGCTGCACCGTGCGCAGATCGGAATCGAATGAACTGCTGAACACCGTGAGATCGTCCACCCGCGTCTGGTTGTAGCGAAACTTCTGCAAGAAACTCCAGTTCCATGGCAGCTGATGCCGCAATTCGTAGCCAAAGGAGGATTCCACGCGGTCATACTTGTCCACGCCTGGTTGCCCTGTAAAACGATGGCCGACGATACGGCCGTTGCGATTGAATCTCAGTGATCCATCGGCCGGGTACCCTTGCGAACTGCCCAGCGTGTCCTTCTGGTAATTCGCGAAGAACGTCACCTGCGTCTCAGGGCTGATGCGCCATGTCAGCGCCGGGGCGATGTACACGCGATCGTTCGGCACATGGTCGAATTGCGTGCCGCTTTCGCGGAAGAGGCCGGTCAACCGATAGCTGAACGTATCGCTGTCGGTGAGCCGTCCACCCACATCCATCCGTCCTTCGTATCGACCGAAATTCCCCACCAGGAATTGAAGCTCACGGAGTGATGTCGTAGTAGGCCGCTTGGAGATGTAGTTGAGCAATCCGCCGGGACTCCCTTGCCCGTACAAGAACGACGCCGGCCCCCTCAAGATATCGACCTGCTCGGCGCCATACGGCTCCAGGTTATATCCCAGGGCAAAGCCCGGATTGCGCAACTGCAATCCGTCTTTGAATAAGCCGTCGGTGGTGGCATCGAACCCTCGAAACCGGAGCCAGGTAAATCTGGGTTCATACCCGAACGTTTCGGCTTGCACCCCGGCCGTATAGCGAAGCGCTCCTGCCATCGTGTTGACTTCCTGTGCATCCATTCGCGTTCGTGTGATCACCGTGATGGATTGCGGTGTCTCAATGAGCGGAATATCGCTCTTGGTCGCCGTCGTCTGACTGTCTGCCGCATAGCCTCTGTCTTTGACATCCTTGACCGTGACTTCCGGCAACTTGACCGGTTGGATTCTTTCAAGATCCGAAGACACATCACCCGTTTCAATCGAGAGAGACGACTCCGGAACAAGCACGACAGTTCGAGGTTGAGACATTCGAGCACGAACCCCGGTACCAGCTAACATCCCTTTGAGCGCCGCGTCCGGAGACATGGATCCTGCGATCGCATGACTCTGAAGCCCTTCCACCGTTTGATCCGTATAAAGCAGGCGCCAACCACTTTGGCTTGAAAAGGTGCCCAACGCACTACGCAAGCCTTGGGCGGGAATTTCAAAGAAGACCTGTTCCGACTGCTCCGTGCCCGCTGTCTCCGGTGGTACATCTTGCGCCCATACGGCCGGGCACAGGATGACGACAGCGGCCAAGACACGAACCCCCAACCATACACGTACCCGCGCTCTGCCATAAGCTGTATCCACAATTCCTCCGACCAATTCCACTTCATCTGATTGTTCATTCGCCGATGTACTCGGCTCATCATCCATGCCCAATCCCTTGATCGTTTACGGACTCTCCACGCTGCGTTCCAGCGAAGCCGTAGACATACGCTCCAACGCGATCGACCACACCCATATCCCCGCAGTAGTCGCCAGCAAAATGGCAATTGCGGTTGCCAAGCTGAGAGACACGACAAGATTGTCCTGTGACAGTCCTGAACGTTTCTTCATGGCCACTCCTTCCTTGAGACCTGATTCCCAAACTCACCCCACAGTCGGTACGAAACCCGACGTCCCACCTAATGACACACTTCACTGAGGTTGGACCGAGTCCCCTTCAAGGCCTGGTCAAGACAGGGTTGCGCGACAATTGAGGCCAGACGCCCGACCGCTGCAGCAAATGTCTGAAATTCCTCGCGAGTGAAATGAATGGTCACAGGGCCGCTCGACAGGCGAAGCCCACCGCAATCACACAACACCAGTTTCATCGGCTGATCTGATCCGAATATCTTCTCCACGTTGCCCTTCTCCTTTGGTTTGGGTTTTCTATCGCTGTCTGCACACACGCTGGCATCGCAGCCTCATAGCCCGATCGGGACGCATCAGCGTCTCTTGCTGAGACCAACCGCAGTTCACGCATTTCCAATAATTCCCCAGGTAGAAATCCATCGGCCGTTCTCCGATCAACAGTCCTCCGCATTTGGTGCAGATTCTCTGCATAGCTCCTCCTCGTGGCATACGACAGCACCCGCTTCCACTGTCGTGGCTCCTGATTGCCGGACAACAAAAAAGCCCACGATGTCAGTCGACACCGTGGGCTCCGGTCTTCACGACCTCTGGCCTCATTATCTAAGAGCGCAGTCGCTAGTCCGTGCGCTCCTCACTCCAACTTACTTGATATGAGTTCTCAATATCATTATACGTCTACCCTTGTCAACCCCTACTGATCAACTTTCACATCATCTCACGAACGAAACTCGTGATACCCTGTCGTCTGGAGAGCGCTCCTGCCGCCGATGCGCCTGTCGTTTGAGCCACCACATGCGCAACGCGGTGACATAGAGCACGAGGGGGATGAATCCGGCGAAGAACACGATCCATCGGCCGACGAGACCGAACGCCTCCCCGTTGTGCAGAGGGAAGAGCCAGGCCACGAATGTATCCCCGGCGGTAATGGTCTGCCAATCACGCACCTTGAGCACAGCCCCGCTATATTGATCAAACCAGACCATGCTGTTTCCCGCTGACTCTCGCACATCCCCGCGCCGATGCATCGTCATCTCGTACGCATCTGCTGCCTCATGAGGAATGCCGATGTACGTGATCCGGCTATCCGGAAACAGGCGCTGGACCAGTTCAACCGCTTGCTCAGCGGACAGGGGTGGTACGCCCGAGACCGGATGGGACTGCACGGCCCCGTCATCACCTGATTCATCGACCGAAGAAAACACGGACACCAGCGGGATCACATAGCTCGGAAACGCCAAATACAAGCCCGTGAACGCGAGCACAGTCAATACGATTCCGCTGTATGCCCCAGTGAGTTTATGCCACTGATAGTGTCGACGGATCCGGCTCACGCCCGTAACCGGGGAAAATGCCTGCCGTATCCTCCCTGAACGAGGCCACCAAAGAAACACTCCCGTGCCGATCGATACCAGAAGAAAGATGGCAACGAAACCCACAAGGGTCCGACCGAGTTCGTTGATCAGCAAGGATTCATGCAGCTCATAGATGAACGAGACGAGATAGGTACCCCACTCGCGATCCCGACCTAAGACGGATCCGGTGTAGGGATCGATCGTGACCAGATACCACCGAAATTGGTCGAGCCGGTCGGTCGGCACCTTGTGCCAGGCCTTCAACACCTCGTGCTCATGGGACGGCAGCTCAATACTGTCCAACCAGCCGCCGGCAGGAGCTGCGGCCTGCGCGGTCTCGACCACTTCGTTGAGTGGCTTGTAGGGACCGGAGCCGTTCGTCGTCAGCTGGGCTGGATTCAGCCATTCGTCGATGGCCTTGTAGAACACCAGGAAACTGCCCGTGAGACTCATGAATACGAACAAGGCTCCACCGAAGAGTCCCAGATAAAGATGTACACGTAACCACAGCCTGCGGAATGGATGGCGGGAAAGAGACTCGACAGACGGCGAGTCAACGCGGCGAGTCTCAGGCACGATCAGAGGAGTCGCAATCGATAGCCGTGCAATCGTCTCATCGCCTTCCATCATGCGCATCCTACGAATCACCGGTACGGAGCCATACCTCCTCGGCGTATCGGTCATCAATCGGTTAGGATCTGGGCAGTGACTGAATCAAAACGTGCTGATGAGGATTTACCGACGTTGCTGTGGATTCAGCCCGCTGGGCGGCACCCCTTGGATCGCCGAATGGTGAATGGCCACGAAGCGCCCGCACCGCGTACACTTAATGACAAGATCGTCCCCTTGCCATCGGGCAATCAGCTTGCCGCAGCGACATCGGACATCCGTCCCCGTGACCGGCGAAACACATTCCTTCATGTCACCATCCTCGTGTCGTGCTCCACGACACTCTCACAGCCGACCACCACATGACCGCCGGAACTCGTAAAGGCCCATCCTACTTGAACGCCAGTTTTTTCAGCTCAGACGCCGCCAACTCCACTTCACCGAAATCGGATTGCCCCTTAAAGCTACCCGCGATGGCTAAGACAAAGTCGCCGGTCTTGCCGTCCGCCAGCGTGATGGAGACGTTGGGCAACGACGCATTCCCTGACGGTTTGAGATCAATGAACTTGATGCTGTCGAACTTGATCTTAACCGTGGCCGTCCCCCGCTTGACCGGCACTTCTCTGAGTTCATGCGGCACGAACGCCGTCTCGCTGATTTTTTCTTCCCAGTAAAACGTCACGTTTTTCAGGTCCGTCTCGACGCCCTTGGCATCCGTCGCGGAGGCATGAAACACTTTGTCCGCTTTCCCATCAGTTTTGTGCTGGGCCCAGGCTGGGCTACCCAATATCCACATGTAGGTGACAACGAGCCCGATGTGGGCCGCATATCGTGCCGTCCGAGTGATCATCCAGCGATTCATCATGGTGCTCCTTCTTCAGTGTTCAATTCGCATTACCCGTCTAACCGATAGCTGATGGGAATGAGGATCGTGATCTGTCGTTGACCGAGCGGATGTTTCAGCCTCAAGGGTGAAGCTTTCTTCATCACCGCCATGGCCTCCTCATCCAAGACCGGCCGACCTGAGGATTCGGCGATCTGCACTCCCGTCACCTCTCCATCATCGCGAATGACTGCCGACACCACGACCTTGCCCTCCCAATGATTCGTCCGCGCCAAGCTCGGATAGCGCTTCAGCTCTTCGATGCGGCCCCAAAGCATATCTCTGAGCCAGCCGTAATCCGCTCGCATGTCGCGGTGCAGTACCTGCCGGTACTCCACCAGACGATGCTCCGTGTGCGAAGCGATATCTTCAGCAGGCGCACGCTGCTCGATGACAGGCTGCTCTGACGATTCCATCGGAGTCTCGACGACAGACGGCGAAGTTACCGGTTCGCTCTCCGTCGATGCGACGGCCGCATACTCCATCACCGGGTCGGCATTCTGAACCACGTCCTTGACCATCTGCGTCGTTTCCACCGGAACCGCGACATCCTGCTGCACTAGCGGCTGTTCGGCGATCATCGGTTTGGTCTGTCGCACCGGAGGACTCGGTTTGACGCTGGAGGGAGGCGGTTGCACAACCGGTTCAGCCGACTTCGATTCCCTGTGCGTCGGCGCTTCCACCATCGAGATCTCCCATTGAAACAGCGACGGCTGGAGTGATGGTTCCAGGGCCTCCATCGCAAACAGCGCCGCCGCAATTCCCAGGCCATGCAGCAGCACCGACACCAACCACCCCTGTGATTGATCAGACCCCGCGCGCACATATCGACGATCGACTGCCAGTGTCGTCATGATCGGAGCACCTCCAGACTCACTTGTCGAAAACCAAGCCCTCTTACCTCATCAACGACCCCCACGAACCGCTCCAACACCGTGACACGGTCAGCTCGGAGCACGACCGAGGACTCACGCGGATGCGCAGTCAAGATAGTCGACAGCCCATTCGTGGGAACGGCCTGGTCATTTACAAAAAGCCGGCCGTCGGCCGTCAGGGTGATCATCAGAGGAACATCCTTGTGATCGTTCACTGCCGTGGCCTTCGCCAACTCGACAGGAACTTGCCCTGTCGAAATGAACGTGGCCGTAGTCAAGACAATCACCAGGAGGACCAACATCACATCCACCAGCGGAATGACATTGATTTGATTCAGCTCACGCTCCATGCTGCACCTTGTACAACGTCAGCAGCTCAGAGACGCGACGTCGTAGGATATTGTTCAGCACGACGCAGGGGATCGCCACCACCAGCCCGATGGCCGTCGCCTTGAGTGCCAAGCTGAGCCCGACCATGATCGTCCCCACCGCCATGGCGCCGGATGTCCCCATCGTATGAAACGTCAGCATGATGCCCAAGACCGTTCCTAACAACCCGATGTACGGGGCATTGGCGGCTACGGTGCCGATCACCACCAGCCGTTTCGTCAAGGCCATTTCCAGGAGTTGTATGTTCTCGAACTGCGTCGGGGTCACCCGCCGGTAGTAGAGCCACCGCTCCGCCGCCACAGCCAGCGCACAAAGGCTGAGCGCGACCAGCAGCCCGATAATTCCATAGTCCACTAAGTTCTTCAGTGCATTCATCTTGCTTATCCTCTTCCAAATATGAAAAAAGCCCATAGCCGCCGTACAGGCAACCATGGGCTCCGGTCTTCAAGGACCTCTGGCCTCTGACTGAGACCCTCGATTAGAAACCGGCCTCAGTTAGTGATTTTGATAATTACTATCAGTACATGACGGAGAATGCTTCTGTCAATCCCCATCCTCCTGCATGATCTCGACGGGGCATCATCACCCATCACACACAGCCTGGGCGGCACCTTAGCTTCTGAAACCGCTCCTTGATGTGAAGCCAATTCATCATAGACCCAGGCGTATTCGGGAAGACGCACTCCATCTCTATAACGACGAATCTCGCACTGATTCCCTCACCCCCGCAGCGAAAAAATTCCCCTCGCCATCGGCTACGCAGGTCGAGACGCAAAACATTACGACAATTCAAGATGATAGCGGTCTAATGTCGTGGCTTTCTGTCGTTCTAGGTTGGATAGCGATTTATTGTAATCGACGATGGCTCGTAACTCATTGCCTTGCGCAATCGCCAGATCTCGCTGGAAATCGAGCACAAAGCGCGTGGTGCTGAGCCCGACTCTCAACCGTTCCTGCTCAGTCTGCAGTTGTTTCTCTGCTAAGATACGTGCCGAGCGGGTGGTTGCGATGCGCTTGAAATCCGTCTCCACCCGCCGCACTGCTTCGCGCACACGTAGAATGACTTGATGACGAAGACTCGCCAGGGCGGCTTCGGCATTTTGGGTCTCCAATTGGCGCTTATTGTACGTACTGATGGCGGAGCGGTTCCCAAGCGGGTAACTGAATACCAGCCCCGCACCATAGTTATAGAAATCACCGCTGAAATTTCTCCCAAACGAGCCGCCGTAGTCACTTCCTAACCCCGAAATCCCCATGGTTCCCTGGAAAGAGAGGGTCGGCAGCAACTGGTTGCGAGCATGTTTTTTGTTGAGATCGCTGGATTCAATGTTCTTTTTGGCCTGAACGATCTCCGGACGCTGTTCCATTGCGGTCTCGATGGCTTCTTCGAGACTGAGGGTTTCCATGGACGTGAGAGGCGCGTCGAGAGGCGTGAGCCGCACCGTTTGCCGCAGTTCGGCTTCGCCTGGATTGAGGAGCGTCCGCACTTGATCTTCTTCGTCGCGAATGGCTTTCTCAGCCACCAAGACCTCCTCCACTCTGGACGCAACGGCGGCCTCGGCCTGCAGCACATCCACGACCGACATCACACCGCCTTTGGCCTTGATACGGTTCGTCGCCAGCAGTTCCTCGGCAGCCTTCAACGCCGCTTGTGCGACCTTCACATTCTCTCGGGCGTACACCAACTCCCAATAGTTTTGTTCAACTGAGGCGATGACGGTCAGGACCTGGTCTCGAAAGACCTGTTGTTCAACCACCGCATTGTTTTGGGCGACCTTGATGAAGGTCTGGTTGATCCCGATCCCGGCATTCTTCAATAACGGCTGGGTCAAGCTGAACGAGAGGCCACCGGTCCAGGCAGGATTGAACAGGAATCCTGCGGCAAGATCTTGATTGACGCTGTTCCTGGAGGGGTTATAGCTCAGGTCGACATTGCCCCCGGTCAGGAGATGCGTCGAAGCCCCAACAGACAGGGAATGGTTACGCTGATCAAATCTCGTAATCTCATTCAGTTGGTTTCCAGTTGCGCCAAACACTGGGCGATTGAGTGGGTCGACCGTCCGGAGATACTGACCGTTCACGCTCACCGTGGGATCGAACCTCGCTTGTTCGACGATGATATCGGCGAGGCGGCTTTCCTTGGTGTGGCGGCTGATACTGATGTCGAGATTGTTTTCCAATGCGCGCACCGCGGCATCCGCCAGTGATATTGCTTCGTGACGTTCCGTGGGAGTCGGTTGAGCAACATCCAAACTCCAGCTCTGAGGCGGTGAGCACAGACACCATACTCCAACGAGTAGAAAGACCGTAAGACCACCGTACGCAGGACGACAGACGGACGATTCACAGACCGACTGGTTTCGTGTCATGGTGTTATTCCTGAACTTTGGACATGCGCTTGCCCCCGGCTAGAATGGTATACCCAGCGGGAACCAGGACGAGAGTGACGATGGTTGATACCAGGAGCCCTCCGATGAGCACGACGCCGATCTGTCGGCGGCCCGCCGCTCCCGCACCCGTGGCCACAGCAAGCGGCAAGGCCCCGAGGATCGTTGCGCACGTCGTCATCAAAATCGGACGAAGCCGCAGCGTCGCCGCTTCAATAACCGCCTGAGTCGCATCCCATCCCCGGTCACGAAGCTGATTGGCGAATTCCACGATGAGGATTGAATTTTTCGTGACCAGGCCGA
>CXWK01002539.1_pt1 | contig 22740 bp, 22 predicted proteins | sample 590851 | NCBI WGS metagenome assembly CXWK01 (sample SAMEA3498364, study PRJEB10139) | wastewater metagenome | biome: wastewater treatment plant; material: activated sludge | place: Denmark | collected 2014-08-01
ATTCCGGGCCTCGTGCTTGGTGGCGGGGGCAAGATTTGAACTTGCGACCTTCGGGTTATGAGACGCGTACCGGAATGTGCCCTTGACCTGGGGTTTCTCGCCTCATCCTACCTCCGCCGTCCCATCGCGTGAACCCCCGTACCGCGCCGCACAGTAGAAGGAACAGTAGAACCCGACCTCCCAGATGCCGGCGTCGGCGTGGCTTCATCACCCTCACGCCGAGGGCACGGACGCCGCCGTCATGGAGTCGTCGATGCTCCCAGCAAGCGGCGTGTCGGGGGACCTTCGGGTTCATCGGGAAGAACCGACCAGCCTCCGGGCACAGCGCACACCGTGACGCCCGGACCTCGATGTTCCAGACAGTTCTTAGGAAGGGTTGGCCGAAAGCGGATCGGCCGGCATGGACGTCGTGATCACCGACGGCGACACCACCCGCCCCGCCACCCGAGACGAGCTCGGCCTGACCTCTTGATGTGTCGTCGCCCGCGTCGTCGCCGACCCTCACCAGGTGGGGTGCGGAGCTGCTCGTCCAGGCCCCCGCAACGGGCCCGACGACCAGGGAGCGACCGGGCCGTAGTCTCGGTGAGATGGCCGCCAGGATCCCGTCCGAGCCAACCCGGCCGCGGGCCACGGTTCTCTCCCTGTGACCGTTCATGACCCTGGGCTAGCGGGTCTGTCACCACAGCGGCGGCTGTTGCTCACCAAGCGGGGGCTCCGCCTCGAGTATGCGACCCTCGGGTGGAACGTCGTCGAGATCGGGTTTCTCATCTACGCCGCCGTCGCGGCGCGATCGGTCGCGTTGGCCGGGTTCGCGTTCGACTCGATCATCGAGATCTTCGCCTCGCTCGTCGTGATCGGCGAACTCAAAGGCAACGCCGACCCGGTCCGCGAGCGGCGCTCGGTGCGCCGCATCGGCCTGGCGTTCTTCGGGCTCGCCCTCTACATCGCCATCCAAGCGGCGGCCACCATCGCCCTCGACATCCGCCCCGACTCCTCGCCCCTCGGGATCGTCTGGCTCACCGCCACTGTGGCCGTCATGTTCACCCTCGCCTGGGGCAAGGCCCGCACCGGAAGCGAGCTCGACAACCCGGTGCTGTCAGCAGAAGCCAGGGTGACCGTCGTCGACGGATCCCTCGCCGCGGGCATCCTCGCCGGTCTGATGCTCAACGCCCTGTTCGGGTGGTGGTGGGCCGACGTCGCCGCCGGCGTCATCCTCGTCGTCTACGGCATCCGCGAAGGCATCCACCACCTCCGCGCCGGCGCCCCCACCGCCTCAGGCTCGGTCAGATCCGCTCGATGATGGTGCCGGTGGCCAGCGCGCCGCCGCAGCACATCGAGATGAGCGCCGTGCTCTTGTCCGTACGCTCGAGCTCGTGCAGGGCCGTGGTGATCAGGCGGCTGCCGGTGCTGCCCACCGGGTGTCCGAGGGCGATGGCGCCGCCGTTGGTGTTGACGAACTCCCAGTCGGGCTCGTGGAGCTGGCCCCACGAGATCACGACCGACGCGAAGGCCTCATTGACCTCGCACAGATCGATGTCGCCCATGGTCATCCCCGCCTTGGCCAACACCTTGGTGGTGGCATCGCGGGGACCGTCGAGGTGGTAGTAGGGATCCGAGCCCACCAGCACCTGGGCCACGATGCGCGCACGGGGCGTGAGCCCCTCGGCGCGGGCCCGCTCCTCGGACATCCACAGCACCGCGGCGGCGCCGTCGGAGATCTGCGAGCTGTTGCCCGCGGTGTGGATGTGGCCGGGCACGACCGGCCTCAGGTTGGCCAGACCCTCCTTGGTGGTGTCGCGGGGGCCCTGGTCCTTGCTGATGACCTGGGTCTCGCCCGTGGGGGTGCCGTCCTCGCCGGGGACGGGCACCTCGATGGGCGCGATCTCACGCTCGAACCGTCCCTCCTCGACGGCCCGGGCGGCCTTGCGCTGGCTCTCGAACCCCAGCCAGTCGATGTCCTCGCGGGTGATGCCGCGGTTCTCGGCGATGCGCTGCGCGGCGCCGAACTGGTCGGGCATGTCCCACGGGAACTCCTCGGGGCGGGACGAGCCGGGGCCGTTCATGGCGTTGGCGCCCAGTTGGACGCGGCTCATGGCCTCGACGCCACAGGCGATGCCGATGTCGATGGCGTCGGCGGCGATCAGGTTGCTGACGAAGTTGTTCGCCTGCTGGGCCGACCCGCACTGGCAGTCGACAGTGGTGGCCGCCACCTCGTAGGGCAAACCCTTGCTCAGCCACGCCGTGCGGGTCACGTTCGACGCCTGCTCGCCGGCCTGGGTGACGCAGCCGCCCACGATCTGCTCGACGCTGCCGGGATCGATGCCGGACCGCTCGACCACGGCGACCTGGGCCGCGGCCAGCAGGTGCGCTGCGTGGAGGCCGGACAGCCAGCCGTTGCGCTTGCCGATCGGCGTGCGGACCGCCTCGACGATGACGGGGTTGGCCATGAAATACCTCTTCACTGCTCGGTGGGTGGTGGGGTCGTGCCTGGCCCGCCGAAACGGGGATCTGGTCTCGGCCCTCGCGGTAGCCGCGCCTGGTTCAGCGGTGGATCCGGATGGTCAGGTGCCGACGACGACGGCGGGTGGTGATCTCGATGTCGGAGGCGGGGAGCTCGAGGTACTGGGCGATGAGGCAACGGAGCTCGTCGTGGTCGACTGGTTGCGTGTCGACGGGCAGATCGATGCGTCGCGCCGGCCGAGCCCTGAGCCCGGTCCGACGGCTGAGCTGGGCGACCCGAATGGTGACCGGACCGCAGGGCGCGTCGGAGTGCTGACCGGTCATGCCGGTGCCCGCAGCCCCGTCGCGCGACTCGACGGCTGCGGGGAATCGTCGGACTCGGGCCGAGAGGGGTCGCGACCGACGTCGAGTGTGGCGAGGAACCGGGTGATCGCATCGGCGCTCGTCGAGGGCCGGAGGATGGCCGAGGCCCAGTCGCCGGAGCGGAGGTAGACGGCGAGGCGCCAAGGGCCGGTGGTGGTTGGGAGACGGTCGCGGTACCACTCCTGGATCGTGGTGCCGGCGGTCGCGAGCAGACCGAGGTCGAGCTCGACGGCCGCGGTGATCGCTGGCTCGTTCGGCGCGGTGACCGACAGCGCGGGCCGGTCGTGCCCGAGCGGGGGCTCGAGTGGGTGGGTGGCGCCGCGTGCGGCGAGGAGGGCGACGAGCTCCTGGGGGGCTTCGAGGTCGACCTGCACGGGGCTCCTTCCGCGGTCTCGAGGGGAACTTGTCTTCAGCATGTCACATCTTGATAGTATTACAAAGTCATCATATACTTAGTTGTCCGAGGTGAGGGGTGCGTCGATGAACGCGCTGCGAATCACCCACCCGGCTCGACGGAAGGATCGCGACGAATGGCTGCGCGCACGCTGAACGACAAGTTGACCCGGTGGGTGGAGGAGTGGGCGGCGCTCCTGGGCCCGTCCCAGGTGCACTGGTGCGACGGGTCCGATGAGGAGCGGTCGTGGCTCTTCGAGCTCTTGGTGGCATCGGGAACGGTGCAGCGGCTGAACTACGAGCTGCGCCCGTCGTCCTACCTCGCGCTCTCGGACCCGGGCGACGTGGCCCGGGTGGAAGACCGCACATTCATCTGCTCCGAGCGGGAGATCGACGCGGGCCCGACCAACAACTGGCGGGACCCGACAGAGATGCGCCGCGAGATGCGGCAGTTGTACGCGGGTGCGATGGAGGGCCGCACCCTGTTCGTGGTGCCCTTCTCGATGGGCCCGTTGGGATCACCCATCGCCCACATCGGGGTGCAGTTGACCGACTCGGCCTACGTCGCCGTGAACATGGCCATCATGACCCGGATGGGCCAGCCGGCACTCGACGTGCTCGGCGCGCACGGCGATTTCGTGCCCTGCGTCCACTCGGTGGGCGCTCCCCTGCCCCCCGGCAAGGCGGACGTGGCGTGGCCGTGTGACGCGGAGAACAAGTACATCGTGCAGTTCCCCGAGACCCGCGAGATCTGGTCGTACGGTTCGGGCTACGGCGGCAACGCCCTGCTCGGCAAGAAGTGCTTCGCCCTGCGCATCGCCTCGACGATGGCCCGCGACGACGGCTGGCTGGCCGAGCACATGCTCATCTTGGGCGTCACCCCGCCGAGCGGCGAGAAGCGCTACGTGGCCGCCGCCTTCCCGTCGGCCTGCGGCAAGACCAACATGGCCATGATGATCCCCACCCTGCCCGGGTGGACGATCAAGACGGTCGGGGACGACATCGCCTGGATGAAATTCGGCGACGACGGCCGGCTCTACGCCATCAACCCGGAAGCCGGCTTCTTCGGCGTGGCTCCCGGCACCAACGACACAACCAACGCGAACGCGATGCGCACCCTCGACTCGGGCGTGATCTTCACGAACTGCGCGTTGACCGACGACGGCGACGTGTGGTGGGAGGACCTGACTGACGACGCCCCCGGCCACCTGGTCGATTGGCAGGGCCACGACTGGCATCCCGCCAAGGGAACCCCGGCCGCGCATCCGAACGCTCGCTTCACCGCGCCGGCGGCGCAGTGCCCGTCGCTGGCCCCCGAGTGGGAGGACCCCGCGGGCGTGCCCATCTCGGCCATCCTCTTCGGCGGGCGGCGCGCCACCAACGTACCGCTCGTCACCGAGTCGTTCGACTGGCGCCACGGCGTGTTCATGGGCTCGATCATGAGCTCGGAGAAGACGGCCGCGGCGGCAGGAACGGTCGGCGAGCTGCGGTTCGACCCGTTCGCGATGCTGCCGTTCTGCGGGTACAACATGGGTGACTACTTCGCGCACTGGCTTTCCGTCGCGGAGACGAGCCAGCCGTCCGAGCTGCCGAAGCTGTTCTGGGTGAACTGGTTCCGCAAGGACGCGGACGGGTCGTTCCTGTGGCCCGGATACGGGGAGAACTCAAGGGTCCTCAAGTGGGTCATCGAGCGCTGCGAGGGCACCGGCGTCGGGGTCGACACGCCCATCGGGGTGCTCCCCACGCCCGACGCACTCGACACCACCGGCCTCGATCTCAGCCCCGGCAACCTCGACGCGCTGCTGTCGGTAGATGTCGAGGGATGGCGCGACGAGCTCGCACTGATCTCCGCTCACTACGACTCGCTCGGTGATCGGCTCCCAGTGGCGTTGCGCGACGAGCTGGACGCGCTCGCCAAGCGGCTGACCGACTGACCCACCTGCCCTCTGCGACGCGTCGACCCCATGCCCCGGATCCCGGTCACCACTGCCAGCGACACCCGGCGCCGTCGAGCGGGCTGAACGTCGAGTGCCCGAGGCCTACATCATCGATGCTGTCCGCACGCCCGTCGGGCGGCGCGGCGGATCGCTCAGCGACATCCACCCGGCCGATCTCGGCGCCTTCGCGATCCGCCGGCTGCTAGAGCGCACCGGGGTCGATCCCGACGCCGTCGACGACGTGGTGTTCGGCTGCGTCGACACGATCGGCCCGCAAGCCGGCGACATCGCCCGCACCGCCTGGCTGGCTGCCGGCCTGCCCGACCACGTGCCCGGGACGACCGTCGACCGTCAATGCGGGTCCTCCCAGCAGGCCGTCCACTTCGCCGCCCAGGCTGTCAAGAGCGCCACCGCCGACCTCATCGTCGCCGGCGGGGTGCAGAACATGAGCGCGATCCCCATCTCCGCCGCGGTGCTCGCCGGTGCCGCCTACGGGTTCGCCGACCCCTTCAGCGGATCGGCCGGTTGGCAGGCCCGGTACGGGGGCGAAGAGATCGACCAGTTCCGAGCCGCGGACCTCATCGCCGAGCGATGGGGCGTCACCCGCCACGCGATGGAGGTCTACGCGCTCGAGAGCCACCGTCGGGCCTGCACGGCGACCGACGAGGGCCGGTTCACCGCCGAGATCGAACCGATCGCCGGCCTCGAGGTCGACGAATGCCCCCGCCGCACCACGACGCTCGACCAGATGGCGGCGCTGTCGACCCTGCGCGAAGGAGGCCGGGCCACGGCGGCCGTGGCCAGCCAGATCAGCGACGCCGCAGCGGCCATCCTGATCGCCGGCGAACAGGCCGTTGCCGACCACCGACTCACTCCCCGAGCGCGAATCCACCACCTCAGCGTCCGCGGCGCCGACCCGGTGCTCATGCTCACAGCACCCATCGACGCCACCGCCCACGCACTGGCACGCGCCGGGATGACCATCGACGACGTCGACCTCATCGAGATCAACGAAGCGTTCGCGTCGGTCGTGCTCGCCTGGCTGCACGACACCGGGGCCGACCCGGCCAAGGTCAACGTCAACGGCGGCGCGATCGCGCTGGGGCACCCCCTCGGGGCGACCGGGGTGCGGCTCATGACCACGCTGCTCAACGAGCTCGAACGCACCGGCGGCCGCTACGGCCTCCAGACGATGTGCGAAGGCGGCGGCCAAGCCAACGTCACCATCATCGAACGCCTCTGATCGGCACCGAGCGGTCTCAACGGTCACCTACCTCGAACGGCACGCCGGTGGTGTAGAGAATAAATCATATGATAAAGTTATGTATTAAACACATCTACTGAAGAGGGTCACATGTCTCAGCCCGACTCCGATTACACCCAAGGACTTGCTCGAAACCTGGTCGTGGGCCTTGCATCGGCCTACGCGGCGAGTGCAGCCCTGTGCTACATCGCTCTGGGCGATGTAGGCACGTCCCTCGCGGTGTCTCTCCTGCCCGCCGTGTTCGCTGGGCCATACATCGCCATCCTCATCACGCTCATCAGCGCCCTCCGTCGAGGTCCGGCCGAAGCGACAACTCGGCCGACCGACGGCACGGGAGCGACGACCCAGGTGGGGACCAGGGCCCTGGTCCTCCCCCCCGCTGCCTAGAGCGATCCTCGGCCGGTTCGGACGGAGAGGTGATGCCTGCCTAACCCAATCGTTCGATGACGGTCGCGTTGGCCATGCCGCCCCCCTCGCACATGGTCTGGAGGCCGTAGCGGCCGCCGGTCCGTTCGAGCTCGTTGAGCACCGTCGCCATCAGCTTGGCCCCCGAGCAGCCGAGAGGGTGGCCGAGGGCGATGGCGCCGCCGTTGACGTTGACCTTCGACATGTCGGCGTGCATCTCCCGGTCCCACGCCAACACCACGGAGGCGAAGGCCTCGTTGATCTCGACGACGTCGATGTCGTCGAAGCGCAGCCTGGCCTTCTCGAGTGCCCGGACCGTGGCGGGGATGGGGCCGGTGAGCATCATGATGGGGTCGACGCCGGCAAGCGCAAAAGCGTGGAACCGGGCCCGCGGTGTCAGACCCAGGTCCTTCGCCTTCGCCTCGCTCATGATCAGGACCGCCGAGGCACCGTCGGTGATCTGCGAGCTGTTCCCCGCGGTGACCTTCCCGTCCGGTTTGAACGCCGGCTTCAACCTGGAGAGCGTCTCGACGCTGGAGTCGGGCCGGATCCCCTCGTCGGCGGTGAACCTCACCTTGGCGCTTCCGGCTCCGACCTCGATCGGGACGATCTCGTTCTCGAAGCGGCCCTGGGCGGTGGCCACGGCGGCCCGCCGGTGGCTCTCGGCGCTGAAGGCATCGAGGTGCTCCCGGGTCAGGCCCCACTTGTCCGCAATCATCTCGGCCGAGATGCCCTGGTGGACCAGACCACCGATCGGCCGGTACCGATCGCGCATCTTCGACCCGTACATCTTGCCGGGGCCCGTCGACGAGCCCATCGGCACCCGCGTCATGTTCTCGACGCCGGCCGCGATGACGACGTCGTACGCGCCGGCGATGACGCCCTGCGCCGCAAAGTGCATCGCCTGCTGTGAGCTGCCGCACTGGCGATCAATCGTGGTACCCACGACACTCTCGGGAAACCCGGCGGCGAGGGCGGCGCACCGCCCGACGTTCCCTGCCTGCTCGCCGGCCTGGCTCACGCACCCCATGAGCACGTCCTCGACCAGGGCCGGGTCGAGGTCGTTTCGCGTCACGAGCGCCGACAGCACTTCGGCGGCGAGATCGACGGGGTGCCAGCCGCGCAGCGAGCCGTCGCGTTTGCCTCCCGGGGTTCGAACGGCATCGATGATCACTGCGGTCGCCATGTGCTCTCCTTCAAAGACAATCATATGATGATATCATCAATATCTCAGTAGCCGTTCACTCGCGGCGCCCGCCGAGTGTCGAGCGAGTCGACAGAAGGATCAGGATCATGGATGTAGTTGTCTGCGAGGGCGATGAGACCGGCCAGGAGCTGCTCGACCAGGCGCTGCGCGTCTTGGACGAGTCCGTGCTCGGCGTTCCCATCACGCTCCACCGCTTCGACCTGTCACTCGCCAATCGCCGACGGACCGACAACCGGATCGTGCTCGACGCCGCCGACGCCATGCTGGCCACGGGACTCGGGCTGAAGGCCGCCACCATCACACCACCGGTCGCAGGTGACGTCGGGTCTCCCAACCGGCTGTTGCGCGAGCACGTCGGCGGCTCGGTGATCGTCCGCACCGGGCGGCGCATCCCCGGGGTCACGCCACTAGCTCCGGTGGTGCATCCGATCGTGATCGTACGGATGGCCACCGGCGATGCGTACGGGGCCGAGGAGCGACGTACGGGCACCCCCGACGGCGAGCACGAGACCGCCTTCCGCACCGAGCGGATCGATCGGGGCGTCTGCCGGGCGGTTGCCGAGTATGCGTTCATCACCGCCCGATCCATGCGGGCACGCGTCTACGGCGGGCCTAAGTGGACGGTGTCGCCGGTGTACGAGGGCATGCTGAAAGAGGAGATGGACTCGGCCGCTGGGCGCCATCCCGACGTGGGCTACCAGCCGACCCTCATCGACGCGGCCTACGCCGGGCTGCTCACCGAGGCGGCGACGTCGCCGCTGGTGATCCCGGCGCTGAACCGCGACGGGGACTGCTTGTCCGACCTGGTTCTCGCATTGTTCGGTTCCATCGCCGGCGCCGAGTCGGTCCTGCTCCGACTCGACGAGCGGTCCGTGCCGGTGCTGGCCATGGCCGAGGCACCGCACGGCACGGCGCCGTCACTACAGGGGAAGGACGTGGCCAACCCGATGGCAATGCTCCTCGCGTGTGCCGCGGTCCTCGAGTACGCCGGCCGAGCCGGCCATCCCGGTGCAGGCGCCGCCGCGGAGGCGATACGCGCGGCCACGCTCGGCGCGGCCGCCGACGGCATACGGACCTTCGACATCGGGGGCACCTCGTCAACCTCGCAGGTGGTCAGCGAGGTGTTGGCCCGTGTGCGCCCGATCGGGCCCGGGGGCGACGACCCGATGCCAGATCAGCCCACTGCAACTTGATAGATTTCTAAATTGATGACCCCGTCCTATCCAAGTGCCGTAGTGAAGAGCGGTCACCGCAGGAGAAGAGAGCTCCGTTGAACCCTCCCATCTACCAGGTCAAAGCGGACTTCTTCAAGACCCTCGCCCATCCGGCCCGCATCCGCGTCCTGGAGGTCCTCCGTGGCGGGGAGCGCTCGGTGAGCGAGCTGATCCCCGAGGTCGGCTTGGAGCCGTCGCACCTGTCCCAGCAGCTCGCGGTGCTGCGGCGGGCGAACGTCGTACAGGCCCGCAAGGTGGGGGCGAACGTCCTCTACTCGGTCGCCGACCAGCGCATCTTCGAGCTGCTCGAGCTGGCGAGGACGATCCTCACGAGCTCGTTGGCCGAGACGCGCGACCTGTTGGCAGAACTCGAAACGCTGGACTTCGTCGACTCCAAGCCGGCGAAGCCACGCGGTAAGCGCGCCTGATCAACGCCGGGGGCGAGCGGTACCCAGCACGGCGGCGTTCATGAACCCGATGACGTCGAGCCCGATCTCCTTCGGGCAGACGGCGCGACATTCACCGATGTTGGTGCAGCTCCCGAAGCCCTCGGCCTCCATGGCGGTGACCATGTCGGCCACGCGGGTCCGCCGCTCGGGTTGGCCCTGCGGGAGGAGGCCGAGGTGCGCCACCTTCGCCCCCGTGAACAGCATCGCTGATGCGTTCGGGCAGGCGGCCACACAGGCACCGCAGCCGATGCACGCCGCCGCATCCATCGCGGCATCGGCCGCGCTCTTGGAGACCGGAATCGCGGCAGCCTCGGGCGCAGCGCCGGTCCCGGCCGAGATGTAGCCGCCCGCCTGGATTATCCGGTCGAACGCACCGCGGTCGACGACCAGGTCCTTGATGACGGGGAAGGCCCGCGCCCGCCACGGCTCGATCCACAACTCGTCGCCGTCGGCGAAGGCGCGCAGGTGGAGCTGGCAGGTCGTGGTCGCCCGCTGGGGACCGTGGGCGATGCCGTTGATGACCACACCACACGCGCCGCAGATGCCTTCGCGGCAATCGTGGTCGAAGGCGATGGGGTCCTCGCCGGCCTGCAGGAGACGTTCGTTGAGCACGTCGAGCAGTTCGAGGAACGACATGTCGGGGCTCGCGTCCTCGACGACGTGGGTGTCGAGGCGGCCCTCGGCCTCAGCGTGGGCCTGCCGCCAGATGTGCAAGGTGAGTTTCACTTGTAGCTCCGCTGGGCGGGGTGGACGTCGTCGAACGTGAGCGGCTCTCGGTGCAGCGTCGGGGGCCCGCCGTCGGGGGTGGACTCCCACGCGGCGACGTAGCTGAACTGCTCGTCGTCGCGACGGGCCTCGCCCTCTGCGGTCTGGCTCTCTTCGCGGAAGTGACCCCCACACGACTCGGTGCGATGCAGGGCGTCGAGACACATCAGCTGCGCGAGGGCGAAGAAGTCGCCCACTCGGCCCGCCAGCTCGAGCGACTGATTCAACTCCGTGCCGTTGCCGGGCACCCGCACGTTCTCCCAGAAGTCGGCTTCGAGCTCGGGGAGGAGGGCGAGGGCCTTGCGCAGCCCGACGTCGCTCCGGGCCATGCCGCAGTGGTCCCACATGAGCTTCCCCAGCTCACGATGGTACGAGTCGGCACTGCGGCCACCTCCCGTCTGCAATAGGTGCTCCACGCGGTCCTGGACGGCGGTCTCGGCCTCGACGAACGCGGCGTCGGTGGCGTTCACGGGCTCGAGCGGGTTGTCGGCCAGGTAGTTGCCGATGGCGGCGGGGGCGACGAAGTAGCCATCGGCCAGTCCCTGCATGAGGGCGCTCGCGCCGAGTCGGTTGGCGCCGTGGTCGGAGAAGTTGGCCTCACCGAGGACGAACAGCCCCGGGATGTTCGATTGCAGGTCGTAGTCCACCCAGAGCCCGCCCATCACGTAGTGCGGCGCCGGATAGATGCGCATGGGCGTCCGGTACGGGTCCTCGGCGGTGATGCGTTCGTACATGTCGAAGAGGTTCCCGTAGCGCTCCTTGATGACCGGCGCGCCGAATCGGGAGATGGCATCGGCGAAGTCGAGGTAGACACCCCGTCCGCCGGGACCGACGCCCCTGCCCTCGTCGCACACCGCCTTGGCTGCTCGCGATGCGACATCTCGAGGGACCAGGTTGCCGAAGGTCGGGTAACGGGCCTCCAGGTAGTAGTCCCGCTCTCCCTCGGGGATGTCGGCCGGCGGTCGGTCGTCCCCGGGTCGTCGGGGCACCCAGACCCTGCCGTCATTGCGCAGCGACTCGCTCATGAGCGTGAGCTTCGACTGGTGCTCACCGGCGACCGGGATGCACGTGGGGTGGATCTGGGTGAAGCACGGGTTCGCGAACAGGGCGCCGCGACGGTGGGCCCGCCAGATGGCCGTGGTGTTGCAGCCCTTGGCGTTCGTCGAGAGGTGGAAGACGTTGGCGTAGCCGCCGGTGGCCAGCACCACCGCGTCGGCGACGTGGGACTCGACCGCGCCCGTGACGAGGTCGCGGGTGACGATGCCGCGCGCCCGTCCGTCGATCACCGCGAGATCGAGCATCTCATGGCGTTGGTGCATGCGGACGGTGCCGGCGCCGATCTGGTGGGACAGCGCCTGGTAGGCCCCGAGCAGGAGCTGCTGTCCGGTCTGCCCGCGGGCATAGAACGTGCGCGACACCTGGGCGCCGCCGAACGATCGGGTGTCGAGCAGACCGCTGTACTCCCGGGCGAACGGCACCCCTTGGGCGACGCATTGGTCGATGATCTGCAGGGAGATCTGAGCCAGCCGGTGCACATTGGACTCCCGCGCCCGGAAGTCACCGCCCTTGACCGTGTCGTAGAACAGGCGATGCACGCTGTCGCCGTCGCTGCGGTAGTTCTTGGCCGCGTTGATGCCGCCCTGGGCGGCAATCGAGTGGGCCCGCCGCGGGCTGTCCTGGTAGCAGAAGCAGTCGACGCCGTAGCCGAGCTCGCCGAGCGTGGCTGCGGCGGACGCGCCGGCGAGCCCCGAACCGACGACGACCACGCGGAACTTCCGGCGGTTGGCCGGGTTGACCAGCTTGAGGTCGAAGCGGTGGTCGTCCCAGCGTTGCTCCACCGGTCCCGGCGGGCAGCGCCCGTCGAGTGGCTCGGCTGCGATGTCGTAGTCGGTGAGGGCCATCGTCGGGAGTTCGGTCATGAGTGAGGCAGCCTCCGCTAGTCGACGAGTCCGACCATCACGGCCACGGGTACGGACAGGTAGCCGACGACGATGAGCAGCGCGATGAGACGCGACCCCTGTCGGAGGCGGCGCTCGCGGCTCGGCCGGTTCCGGCCCAGCGTCTGCACGGCGCTCCAGAGCCCGTGGTCCAGGTGCATCCCGAGGGCGAGCACGGCGAGGATGTACACGGCCGAGACGTACCAGACCTCGAAGTTGGCGACGACGTTGTCGTACACCTGGCCCTCCTGGAAGTCCGGGTGCACCGTGCCGGTCGTGAGGTTCAGCAGGTGGTACACCACGAACAGGGCGATGATCACCCCGCCCCAACGCATGGTGCGCGACGCGTAGGTGGCCTCGACGGTCCTCGCGTGGTGGTAGCCGACGGGGCGGGCCCGGCGGCTCTGCCGACTGAGCTGATACGCGGTGGCGGCGTGCAGCACGATCGCGGCGAGCAACACGATGCGCAGCGTCCAGAGGAACCAGGCGTGGCCGAGGATCGGCGCGCCGATCTCGCGCAGGAACCCTGCGTACTCGTCGAAGTGGGCGCGCCCGGTGAAGACCTTGAGGTTGCCGAGCATGTGGACCACAACGAACCCGAACAGCACCAGGCCGGTGACCGCCATGACCGCCTTCTTGGCGATGGACGACCGGGTGACGGCAGCGGTCGGCTGCGCTTCGGTGGTCAGCATGCAGCCTCCTCGGCAATCACTTGCGAACTTGATCATGCTATCAGTTCATTGCAGGCTACAATGAGCGGGCCAGCCGGGGTACGGCGATGCGGCCCGGTCACTCCTACGACCGGTAAGGGGTTCGACTCCCTCCGCTGGCACCGGGCGCTGACGAGGGACTGGTGGATGCCGCAACAGCTGATGGCTTCGAGTCGGGTCGGCCAGGAATGGATCTCGGTTCGTCTCGCCACCTCAGGGGCGAAGATCACCCCGATCGAGTTGAGCGTTGCCCACGAGTTCCTCACCCGACTCGATGAGACCCCGCCCGAGGGCATCGATGTCGCTCTCGGTGCCCACGAGGACAACGGCACACTCATCGGCGTCGCCGTCCTTGCTGCGGCGGGTCGCCGGGGCGCAGGTCTGGTGGCCGTCGTGCCGGCTCGTCGACGGCTCCACATCGGCCGGGATCTTCTCTACGCCCTCCTCGATCTCGGCTCGGCACGAGGACTGGGCCAGGTCATCGGGCCGCGACCACATCTGTCGCCCACAGCAGACGGGCTGCTGCGTTCGGTGGGTGTCCGCCTGGCTGACGAAGCGAGTGAGTCCGGGACGACGGGTTAGAGGTCGTTGCCGGCGTAGGAGAGGTTGAAGCTCTTGTTCACCAGGGGGAAGTCCGGGACGATCGTGTCGGCGAGGGCCACGGGCAGTGCCGGCCAGTTGAAGAACGACGGGTCGACGACCTTCACCCTGGACAGGATGCCGTCGGGGCCGAGCTCGACCCGATGGGCGATGGTGCCTCGCCAACCCTCCACCAGCCCGACCCCATGGCCGGGTCCACCAGCGTGGTCGAGGGAGGCGACCGCGTTCCCGCCGAAGCTGGCCTCGGCGAGGAGCTGGCGCAACAGCGCGATCGACGCGTCGAGCTCGGCGACACGAATGGCAAACCGAGCCATCACGTCACCGCGGGCCTCCACCGGGACCTCCAGATCGCCGTACAGGTCGGCGAACGGGTGGGCGCGGCGGGCGTCGGGTTCGAGTCCGGAGGCACGGGCGACGTAGCCGAGCACCCCGATCTCCGCCGCCTGCGCTCGGGTGAGGACCGCGGTGCCGGAGAACCGGTCGACGACGGTGGCGTTGGCCAGCGCGATCTCGACGAGATCGTGGACGTCGGCCTGGATGGCCTCGAGCGTGGCGACACCCGGGAGGTTGCGCACCGATGCGCCGCCGGGGAACACCCCACCGCGCAGGAGTCGATGGCCGGTGACCTCAGCGTTGAGGCGAAGCAGGCGCTCCCGGATGCGCAGCGCGTGGGAGTAGACGACACCGAACCCGATGTCGTTGCAGAGTGCACCGAGGTCGGCGACGTGGTTGTACAAGCGCTCGAGCTCGAGGAGCACCCCGCGGAGCAGCTGCGTGGAAAGCGGCGCCACGAACCCAGCGGCTTCCTCCACGGCGAGCGTGAAGGCGAGACAGTGCCCGACGGCGGTGTCACCGGAGATCCGTTCGGCCAGCTCGACGCCGCCATCGAGCCCTCGACCCTGGAAGAGCCGTTCGATGCCCTTGTGCACGAACCACAGCCGGGCCTTCATGTTGAGGATCGTCTCGCCCACGACCGAGAAGCGGAAGTGGCCTGGTTCGATGAGACCGGCGTGCACGGGTCCGACGGGGATCTCGTAGACCCCGGTCCCTTCGACGCTGAGGAAGGGATAGGCGCCGGACTCGTCGCCGAAGGCGGGCGCCGGGCCGGCGTCCGCGCGCATCGGGTGCCAGTGGGCGGGCCAGTGCTGGTGCAGGACGAGTGGGGCGGGCTGGGGGTGATCGATGAGCTCGATGCCGAAGAGGTCGCGCATCTCGCGTTCGAAGCGGCTGACCGGGAAGGACAGGTCGGCGAGGCTCGGAAGCCGCGGGCGATCGGCGGGGAGTCGCACGTGCAGCTCGACACGACGGTCGGGCGGACCAGCGACGAACAGGTACACGACCCGCATGGCCCCGTCTCCGGTGCTCGTCGGCAGGTCGTGGTGGGCGGCGACGAGGGCGAGTCGGTAGCCCTCGGTGAGGAGGCCGCCGAACGTGTCGCGCAGCGTTTCGACGTCGGTTTCCACGATGGTGCGGTTCACGGTGGGTCGGGGTCGCTGCGTCATCCCGTCACGACCGTCGCCGCGGCGTCGAGGAGCCGTTCGAGGGGCCAGATCGAGATCCCCAGGAGGGCGACGACGGCAAGGCCGAACAGCAGGGGCACGGCGGTCGTGGCAGCCACCGGGTGTTCGACGAGCGCGGGGCCGGGCTCACCGAGCAGCATCTTCTGTGCGTGGCCGAAGATCGCGGCGAAGACCACGAGCATCAGCACCAAAGCGAGCGCGACGGCCCAGCCGAGGCCCTCGGCCACGCCGGCCCGGGCGATGGCGATCTCGCTGGCGAAGAGGCTGAACGGGGGGAACCCGACCAACGCGACGAGCCCGGCGGCGAACGCACCGCCGAGCAGCGGCCGGTGGGTGAGGAGCCCGCGCACACCCGAGATCGCCGACGTCCCCGACGAGCGGAAGATCTCGCCAGAGTCGCAGAACAGGACGGCCTTCGTGACGCCGTGTCCCAGGAGATGCAGCAGGACCGCAGCGATCGCGAGCGGCGAGCCGATCGCGATGCCGAGGGCGAGGAACCCCATGTGCTCGATACTGGAGTAGGCGAGCATCCGTTTGTAGTCCCGCTGGGCGAGCAACAGGGATGCAGCCACGGCCAGGGACAGCAGGGCGGCGGCGACCAGGAGTCCACGCACGTACTCCGGGCCGAGCGCGGCGGACGCGATGACCTGGTAGCGGAGGATCGCGTAGATGGCCACCGACGACAGCACCCCGGCCATCAAGGCGGCCACCGGCGCCGGCGCCTGGCTGTAGGTGTCCGGGAGCCAGAAGTGCATCGGCGCCAGTCCGGCCTTGGTGCCGTACCCCACCAGCACGAGTCCGATACCGAGGCGCATCACCCCAGGGTCGAGCTGCGGCCCCAGAGCGACGAGCGTGCTCCAGTCGAGCGCCGCTTCGGCGCCACCACCCGCGTGGAACGACGCGAAGTACACGAAGACAGTACCCAGGAATGCCACCGCGACCCCGACCGATCCGAGCACGACGTACTTCCACGAGGCCTCGAGGGACGTGCGCGTGCGTCGATGACCGACGAGGAAGGCGGTGGCGATCGTCGTTGCCTCCACGGCCACCCACAGCACGCCGAGGTTGTCGGCGAGCACGGCGGTGAGCATCGCCGCGACGAACAGCTGGACCAACACACCGTAGGTCTTGGCCCCGCTGGGTGTGGTCTCGCCAGCCTCGAGCTCGACCCGGACGTAACCCACACCGTAGGTGGTGGCGATGAGGGCGACGAGGCCGATCATGATGACCATGAAGGCGCTGAGTGCATCGGCTCGGAAGAACCCGTCGAGGGCGGTCACGGGGCCGTCGTCGAGGATGTCGACGGCGAGCAGCACACCGGTTCCGGTGACGAGCGCGGCGGCGAGCGGGCCTGCCCACGCCGTGAACGTGCGCCAGCCGGCGATGGCGACGGTCGCTCCTGCGGCGAGGGGGAACAGTGGGGTCAACACGACGAGGGTGTGCATCAGTCGTGCAGCTCCTGCAGTTGATCGAGGTCCATGACACCGAACTTGGCGCGCATGCGGGTCGTGAGGACCTGAAGGATGAGCACGGCGAGCAGTACGTCGAGGGCGACGCCGAGCTCGACCACGAGGGGCACACCCGTCGTGGCCAGGAACGCCACGAGGGCGATGCCGTTGTCGATGAGGACGAAGCCGACGATCTGGGTGACCGCCTTGTGGCGCGCCGCCATCACGAAGAACCCGATGAGCGCCACCGCCACACCGATGGGGATGGCGGCGGTCTCGGGGCTGGGGTCGAGGGCCACGACGTCGCGGGTCGTGGCATAGGCGAGCAGCGTGAGCCCGGCTGCGGCCAGCAGCGACGCCGGGACGTTGACCACGGCGTCGATCTCGCGGGTCTCGTCGCTCGCACGGATCATGCGCAGCAGCACCCCGGGCAACACGAACCCCTTCAAGATGAGCACCAGGAACGCAACCGCGACGGGCTCTGCGTGGCCTTCGTGGACACCGAGCAGGAGCGCCACCGAGGCGAGGGCCACACCTTGCACCGTGAGTGCGCGCACGATGGCGACGAGTCCCCGGCGCCACAACACGACGTAGGCACACACCAACACCAGTGCTGCGGAGAGGTCGAGCAGTTGGAGGTACAGGGTGTCGTTCATGCGAGGAAGAACGAGGCGGTGACGGCCAGGAAGGCGAGGACGAAGGACGCCGCGAGGAGCTCAGGGACACGGAACAGGCGGAGCTTGGCGACGAACACCTCGAAGGCTGCGATGGCGACGCCCAGCACCGTGACCTTCGCGGTCACGACGGCAGCGGCGGCGAGCAGGTGGAGCGGATCGGTCGTGGTGGCGATGCCCCAGGGCACGAAGAGGTTGGCGAGCAGGCCCAGGAGAACGACGAGGCGCATGTGGGCGGCGATCTCGACGAGGGCGAGGTCGGGGCCGGAGTACTCGAGGATCATCGCCTCATGGATCATCGTCAGCTCGAGGTGCGTGCTGGGGTTGTCCACGGGCAGTCGACCCGTCTCGGCCACGGTGACCACGGCCAGTGCGGCGAAGGCGAGGACGCTGGTGGGCGACGCCACGGTGCTGGGGCTGTCCAAGGTGCTGGTCACGATCGCCGCGAGGTTCGATGACCCTGCGCTGATCGACAGGGCGAAGATCGCCACCAGGAGGGTCGGCTCGGCGATCGCGGCGATCGTCATCTCCCGGCTGGAGCCCATCCCCCCGAACGCCGTGCCCGGGTCGAGTCCGGCCAAGGACAGGAACACGGTGCCCAACAACAGCAGGTAGACGAGGGCGAACAGATCCCCGACCTGGTCGAGTCCCGACCGGGTGGTGAGGATGGGGACGATCCCCGTCGCGACCACGGCCGTGGCGATCAGCACCAGCGGTGCCAGCTCGAACACCCAGCTCGCGTTGGCGGGGATGGTCCGCTCCTTGGCCATCTGCTTGCGGATGTCCCGCCAGGGCTGGCTGAGCGGTGGCCCGGCCCGACCCTCGAGGCGGGCACGGACCCGGCGCATGAGGCCGACGACGAGCGGTGCCACGGCGAGCACGAGCGCGGTCTGGCACACGGCGGAGGCCAGCCCGGCCACGGTCATCGGGCCACCACCAGCACCACGATCACCGTGGCCAGCGCGTACGCGAGGTAGCGATGGATGCTGCCGTTCTGCAAGCGCCGCGCTGTGCGGCCCCACCAGCCGGCGGCACGGAGGACCGGCATGTAGAGCCAGTGCTCGACGGCGTCTCGGATGCCCTGGCGGTAGCGCACCGCTTCGACGTAGTAGCGGGACTCGGCCCGGTGGTCGACGCCGACATCCAGGTCCGGTCGCAGCACGTCGTCGAACACCCGCTGCAGTGGCTCGGCGAACGATGTCGCCGTGTACTCCATTCGGGCGGTCTGCGTCGTCCGGCCACACCCCCAGGCCTCGACGCCCCGCCGTGTCGGCGCCGAACGAACGGCGCGCACCACGAGGACCGTGACGATGACGGCAGCCACCAACCCGAGGGCCAACAGCAGCGGTGAGAGGAGAGCGTCGATGCCGGCCAACTCGAGGTGGAGCTCATCGGCGCGCAGCGGACGACCGGCGGCGAACGGGCCGAGCACACCCACCGCCCGCGCGACGGGTCGGACCAGCAGGGTCGGCGCGACACCGAGCGCCACGCACAGGCCGGCGAGGACGACCAGCCCGAACTGCATGGTGCGCGGCGACTCGACCGCGAGGTCGGCTTCGGTGGAGCGCGGCATGGCGAGGAACCCGGTGCCGAAGGCCTTCACGAAGGTGGCCGCGGCGAGTCCCCCGGTGAGGGCGACCACGGCCACGGCGATCGGCATGGTCACCGCGACCGCTGCGGTCGACGATGGCAGGCTGTGCACGAGGGCCTGCAACAACAGCCATTCGCTCACGAAGCCGTTCAGTGGGGGAAGCGCAGCGATGGCCAGGGCCCCAATCGCGAACGTTGCTCCCGTGACGGGCATTCGCTTCAGCAGGCCGCCCATCCTGTCCAGGTCGCGGGTACCGGTGGCGTGCAGCACCGAACCGGCGCCGAGGAACAGGAGGCCCTTGAACGCAGCGTGGTTCACGACGAGCAAGAGCGCAGCCGCCGCGGCGACCCCCGCAAGTTCACGGTTCCCGCTCGACTGGAAGAGGCCGGCGGCGCCGACCCCGATCATGACCAGCCCCATGTTCTCGGTGGTCGAGTAGGCCAAGAGGCGCTTGAGGTCGCTCGACACGAGTGCGTGGAGGATCCCGAAGAGCGCCGACACCGCTCCGATGACGAGGACCACCACCCCCCACCAACGCGGCCCGCCGCCCAACAGGTCCCAGCCGACACGAAGGATCCCGTAGACGCCCAGCGCGACCATCGCCCCCGACATCAACGCCGACACATGGCTGGGTGCTTCGGGGTGGGCCCTTGGTAGCCACACGTGCAGCGGCACCACACCCGCCTTGGAGCCGAACCCGACGAGGGCAAGGACGAAGACCACCGATGCAGCGACCGGGCCCACCCCCTCGGCCCCCTGTCGCATCGCCTCGAACGAGTCGCCACCGCCCTCTGACACGAGCAACGTCAGGGACAACAGGATGGCCACGAAGCCGAGATGGGTCATCGCGGCATACCAGTGCGCCGCGCCCGCCACCGCGGGGTTGTGGCGGTGCTCAGCGAGCACCAGCAGGAGTGAGGACAACGCCATGAGCTCCCAGAACAAGAGGAAGGTCGAAGCGCTCCCCGCCGCCGGCACCATCAGCAGGCTCCACACGAAGATCGGGAACGCGGCTTGCGTGCCCCGGCCCGACAGGTCGTGCACCGAGTAGCCGATGCCGTAGATCGAGGCGGGAACCGCCACGATCGCCGCGGTGGCGACGAACACCGCCCCGAGCGCGTCGAGTTCGATGCGCACCCCGGCCAATGGCAGCAGGTGGGGCATCGTCATGACGAAGGTCCCGCTGCCCGTGAGGACGGCGAGCGCACTGACCAGCCCTGCGCTGGCGGACAGGGCGGTGAACACGCCGACCACAACCACCCGCGGCGGGCGCGGCAGGGCCACCGCGGCGAGCATCGCCAACGCCGCCGCCAGGGTGGCGGCAGCCAGACCTACGCCGGCTGTCGTCACCGATCGACGATCCCACGCAACGCTCGCACGATGTCGGTGGGTGTGGGGGGACAGCCAGGGATCTCCGCGTCCACCGGCACGACATCGCGGACCGCTCCTTCGACGCCGTAGCCGCCGGCGAAGGTGCCGCAGTTGAGCGCGCAGTCGCCGAGGGCGATCACGACCTTTGGTGCGGGGATCGCCTCGAAGGTCTTGGCCAGCGGCAACGCCATGTTCTTCGTGACCGGACCCGTCACCATCAGCGCGTCGGCGTGTCGGGGCGACGCCACCAACCGGGCACCGAACCGCTCGGCGTCGTAGACGGGGCCGAACACCGAGGTGACCTCGAGCTCGCACCCGTTGCAGGAACCGGCGTCCACGTGGCGGATCTGAAGTGAGCCACGAAGCGCCGCGGCGGCCGCCGGCGCTGGCTCGTCGCCGGCGATGCGCGCCGCAGCCGGCTCGGTGACCCGGCCCGTGGTGAGGATCTTGCGCAGGAGGTTCATGGCATCCGGTCGGTGGTCAGAAGGCTCAACGTCACGATGAGCTGACGAATACGGCAGATTATCAAGTTGTGTTCCTGGCAAGCGCGGTGGCGATGATCTCGTCGGCCGCCTCGAGCAGCAGGGCGACCTCGGGGACACCCAGCCGACAGAGGACCAGGGACCCGGCTCGGCGGGAACGCACCAGCCCCGCCTGGCGCAAAACGGCCAGCTGGTGCGATGCCGTCGACGACTCGAGCCCGAGCGCTCGGCCCAAGGCGCCGGCAGCAACTTCGCCAGGCACCAGCGCCGCCAACATGGCGACCCGACCAGGATGGCTCATCGCTCGGAACAGCGATGCCGCCCGACCTTCGATGGTGTCGTCGACGACGCCGGACACGGGCGCGGCCTAGATCGGGTCGGTCGGCAGCGGCTCGATCGGAACGTCGGGGAGCGTGTTCCAGAGCTGTCGCAACTCGATGAACGGCCCGTGGGGTAGCCGTTCCAAGATCTGGATGACCTCGGTCCGGGCGTCGACCCGCCGAGCCTGCGCAAGCAGATCCTCGCTGGTCTGTGGTCCCTCGGCGAAGGCATCGGCGACGGCCTCCGCAATCTCGACACGGGTTGCGGGCACGGCGTCTCCTCCGGTAAGTCGAGCTCTCAAGAATATTAGGTATTGACGATCTTATCATCTTAGCGGGACTTAGGACCTACCCGGCCGGGGCACGCCCGTCTCGGGCTGCGGCAGGACCGGCTCGTGTGCTGACACTCGAGTCGATTCCCAGTCCGATCGAGGGAGCCACCGGGTTCGTTCCACCGAGTCCGTCGACCGGCGCAAGACCGCTGCGCTCCGGGAGACCCGCTCTGCCATGGCCGCCTCGGACCCAGGTTGACGGGCGGTTCTACCGATTGTTCCTCCGGGTTCCGATGGTCGGGATCCACGTCTTCAAGGAGGAACATCATGAACGGATACGTGGCACAGCGGCGTGGTCGCTTCTACGCGGTGATCTACGAGGGCCGCGACCCGGTCACCGGCAAGGAGCGCCGCAGGTGGCATCCCGCCGGTACCGATCAGGCCGAAGCCGAACGACTCGCCACCAAGCTGGCCGCCGAGGAGACCAAGCGCACCGACGCGGTGCGGTCCTTGACCTTCGGCGCCTACCTCACCAGCCAATGGCTCCCCGCCAAGAAGCTCCACCTCGCCACCAGCACCTACCGGGGCTACGAACGCAACGTCCAGCTACACGTCCTTCCGGTCCTCGGCCGCATCAACATCCGCCGGCTGCGCTACCAGCAGATCGAATCGCTCTACGACGCGCTTCTCCACCCGACCGAAGGTCAGGGCCTCGCCCCTAAGACCGTCTACGAGATCCACCTGCTCATCCGCGGCGCGCTCACCGACGCCCACCGTCGAGGCCTGGTCACCCGCAACGTCGCGCTCGTCGCACGGGCCCCGAAGCAGCGATCCCTCCAGAAGATCGAGGGCAAGTCGTTGACCGAAGACGAGCTCCGTCAGCTCCTCCGATCCGCAGCGGGACACCGGTTCTTCCCCATCTACTGGCTCACGGCGATGACCGGGATGCGCCGCAACGAGGTCCTCGGCCTCAAGTGGCCCGACATCGACATCAAGAAGAAGCGGCTTCATCTCGACCGCGGGCTCGTCGCGGTCGGATACGAGCTCCACCAAACCCGCGGCAAGACCAAGACCGCCCGCCGCGCCATCGACCTCGACGACACCACCCTCGCCGTCCTCGCCGGCTGGCAGGCCTACCAGGCAGCCGAGTTCGCCGCGACCGGCATCGACCACGAGGAACGGTGGGTGTTCACCGACGGCGAGGGCGAGCCCGTCCATCCCCACGCCGTGTACCAGAGCTTCCGGCGGATCGTCCGCAACGCCGGCCTACCCCACATGCGCTTCCACGACCTGCGCCACACCCACGGCAGCCTGCTGCTCAAAGAAGGTGTACCCGTGAAGGTCGTCAGCGAACGGCT
>CXWK01079632.1_pt1 | contig 22707 bp, 21 predicted proteins | sample 590851 | NCBI WGS metagenome assembly CXWK01 (sample SAMEA3498364, study PRJEB10139) | wastewater metagenome | biome: wastewater treatment plant; material: activated sludge | place: Denmark | collected 2014-08-01
TTTTAGAAAAACTAAAAGTATTTTAGAAAAACTAAAAGTATTTTCTAAAATACTTTTGAATTTTAGAAAGTGATTGCAAAATATAAAAAAAATTACGAAAATCCTTCCATTTTTTCATGCAAATTAATGTAACGCTAAAGGAATTCTTTAACCTTGAATTAAAATTCATATAAAACTTTTCATATAAAAATGAATTTAAACTAGCATATAATTTTATATATTAATCATGTTGAAATACGAAAAACTAACCCAACAGGAACACGTTCTTAAACGCCCAGAAATGTATATTGGGAACATGCATCCAAGTGAGACATCAACTTTTATATACGATGAAGAGAAGAAAAAGATTATTCAAAAAGACATTGTAGTGGTTGACGGTTTGATTCGTGTTTTTATTGAACCATTGAGTAATGCTATAGATAATATGATTCGTTCAAAAGAATTTAATATACCTGCCAAGTATATTAAAGTCAAAATTGAAGGGGACTTGATTACTATAGTTAATGATGGTTATACTATTCCTATAGAACACCATGAAACTGAAAAGAATATTTATATTCCTGAAATGTTGTTTGGTCAATTGATGACGTCATCAAATTATAATGATAAAGAACAGAGATATACGAGTGGTAAAAACGGTATAGGTGTAAGTTGTACCAATTTATTTTCAAAAGAATTTGAGATTGAATGTGTAGATACAAAAACTCAAAAAAAATATATACAAAAGTGGACAGATAATATGACAAATGTGTCTAAACCCAAAATAACCTCTTGCAAAAGTAAATATGGTTATACAAGTGTATCTTGGAGAGTAGATTTTGATAGATTTGGAGTAAAAGAATATTCACCAGATATGATTAATTTATTTAAACGATATTTGATTGATACTTGTATGATTACTAAATTAGATGTATATTTTAATGATGAAAAGATTCAAATCAAAACTCTCTTAGATTATTCTAAAATGTTTAATATTGTAAATGATAATGAACTTTTATTTTTCAAAGATGAAAAATATGAAGTGGTATTGGGTACATCGGTCACTGGTAATTTTGAACAAGTATCATTTGTAAATGGTATTCATACTAAAAATGGTGGCATTCATGTAGATAGCGCAGTAGCATCTCTGATTAAACCTATATGTGAAAAATTGGCCAAAGGTAAAAAGGATGTGAGTATCAAGGAATTAAAATCATTGTTTGTTGTATTTGTAAATGTAACTTTACCCAATCCAGAATTTAGTTCACAAAGTAAAACAAAATTAACTGCACCAAATATAAAAATTCAACCCATTACAAGTGCAAATATAACTAAAATATTGAAATGGGAAACTGTAGAACAGGGTATTCAATCGTTTATCAGCGTAAAAGAAATTAGTACTATGAAAAAGACTGAGAAAAAGAATAAAGTATTTAAAGCTATTGGTGGATATGACCCTGCAAATATGATTAAAAAGAAACCAGAAGAATGTACTTTGATTTTATGTGAAGGTCTATCTGCAAAAACATTTGCAGTGACTGGTATAACGGTGGGTATAGATGATAAAAAGGGTAGAGATTATTGGGGTATATATGCTTTACGAGGTAAACTATTAAACACTCGTAATTCAAATACAACACAAATAACAAAAAATAAGGAAATTGTAGACATGATTCAAATTTTAAATCTAAAATTTGATACAGATTACACTAAAGATAATGAATATAAAACGTTGAATTATGGAAAGATTTTAATTATTACCGATCAAGATACTGATGGTTTTCATATCACTGGGTTAATTATGAATTTCTTTCACCATTTATTCCCTTCATTATTTTATAGACCTGGTTTCATTTCTAGCATGTTTACCCCCATTATGAATGTTTCGTTGAATAAACAAATTTTACGATTCTATAATCTTGATCAAGCAATAGAATATCTGAAAACTGCCCCTAAAAATAGCACAGTCAAGTATTTAAAGGGATTGGGTTCATCTAATGATATAGATATCAAGGAAACGTTTGGGAAACTTTTAATTTTCTATAAACTTACTGATGAAAATACAGTGACGACAGAAATTGAAAAAATTTTTCATCAAAAATATGCTGAACAAAGAAAAGAATGGTTAAGACAATTTCAAGAAAAACAAAGTATTATAGATGTAAANNAATATAGAAATGATTAAATATTCTATGGAAGATTGTATTAGAAATTTACCCAATGTATATGATGGTTTGAAACAATCTCAAAGAAAGATTTTACATGCATTCTTTTTAAAAGGAGAAAATACAAAGATGAAAGTATCTCAATGGGCTGGTTTCGTTTCCGAAAAAACTTGTTATCATCACGGTGAACAATGTCTATTTGATACCATTATAAAAATGGCTCAAGATTTTGTGGGCAGTAACAATCTTCCTCTAATTCAAAAAGACGGTCAATTTGGTACTAGATTACATGGTGGTAAAGATGCAGCGAGTTCTCGTTATATTTTTGCTCAATTATCTAAAATGATGAAGCACGTCTTTAGAAAGGAAGATGAATGTATTCTTAATTATCAAGTAGACGATGGTAATACTATTGAACCAGTACATTTTTTTCCTATTATACCCATGTTGTTAGTAAACGGTTCGGTTGCCATAGCAACCGGTTGGAGTACTAATATACCATTATTTAATCCAAAAGATTTGATTGGGTGGATTAAAGAATATATTACAAGTGGAGAAAAGAGTGAATTGATTCCTTGGTATAATGGATACAAGGGAACTATAATCAAAAGGGAAGAGAAAAAGTATACGTCTACAGGTATTTTAGAAAAGAAGGGTAATACATGGATTATAAAAGAATTGCCCATTGGTATATGGATTGATAATTACAAACAAGCTTTGGAAGAACTCCTTGAAAATAAGAAAATCAAATCTTTGAAAAATTATTCAACAACTGGTAATGTTCATTTTGAAATACAATTGTTTGAAAATTATAGCAATATTGAACATGATAAAGCGATTGAATTGTTTAGTTTAAGTTCTACTATCAATTTGAATAACATGGTTGTATTGGGAGGAGATAATGGTATTCGTATTGAAAAATACAATTCTATCGACGATATTTTAACTGCATTTTCTGATTATAGATTGGAAATGTATAAAAAGAGAAAAATTTCATTGCTCAACAGTTTTCAAAATCAAATTGATAAATTGCAAAGCAAATTGAAATTCATCAAATCAGTTATCAATGACGAAATTGTTATAGGTAAAATTTCAAAATCTGATTTGTTAGGTATTTTATCTAATAAAAATTTCATCAAAGTAGATGATTCCTTTGATTATCTTGTAAATATTCCTATATACGATTTTACTTTGGATTCTATTCAAAAATTGGAAAAAAATATTGCAAATTTGTATTCAGAACGTTCTACTCTTGAAAATACAAATGTTCAAGATATCTGGTTTTCTGAATTGGATGAATTGTTAAAATTACTCTAAATTTCAAAAATGAAATTTGATTTTAAAAACAAAAATCAAATTATAAAAATGGTTCATATTATTTCAACTGCAATTACTTTATTGTGTTCTTCTCTTTTTCACGATTTTGTTACCAAATACGGTAAGGTATACAAAGATGAAAATGAAAGAAATTTAAGAATGGAAATTTTCTGTGATAATTACAATTTTGTAGCCAATCACAATGCTCGTAATGATGTAAATTTTTTCCTTGATATCAATGAATATGCCGATTTAACTGACAAGGAATTCACATCTTTTGCTTCACATCCAATTAATATGGAATTGTATGAACCTAATATTTGGGGTTATGATGATACTGTATATACAAAACATGTTCCATCTCAGTTTGATTGGAGAGATGATGGTCATGTATCTGTTATTAAAAACCAAGGTCAATGTGGTTCTTGTTGGACTTTTAGTACTACTGGTGCAATTGAAGCACATGAATCTATTTACAATAAGAAAAAGGTTTTACTTTCAGAACAAGAATTGGTAGATTGTAGTTGGATGTATGCAAATATGGGTTGTTCTGGAGGTATGGTAGATAGAGCATTTAGATATGCAAAACGATTTGGTTTATCTACCGAGGATGATTATCCTTATACAGCTCAAAATCACATGTGTAGATACAAGTCATTAAAAGATTCTACTAATAAAACTTTTATTCAAAAATGGTTAGATGTCACTCCATTGAATGAAACTCGTTTAACTGAAACATTATACAATGTTGGTCCTATTTCAGTTGCTATTGACGCTTCTTCAAAGGAATTTAGATTTTATAAATCTGGTGTATTTGACAAGTGTGGTTACAGTTTAGACCATGCCGTTTTATTAGTCGGATTTGGCACAGAAGATGGACAAGATTATTATACTATTAAGAATTCATGGGGTACTACATATGGTGATGAGGGATACATCAAAATTAGCAGAGGCGAAAGTACTTTTGGAACGTGTGGTGTAGCGATGATGCCTAGTTTCCCAGTAGTTTAAAAATTATTACTATTTTTAAAATTATACAATTTTTAAAATAGAAAAAAAATACATTAATAAATGTCGATAAATCCTCAAGATTCTCAGAAGATTTTGCTCGGATTCATATTATTTTTAATTATATCGATAATATGGTCTTCTCTCTTTATTATTAAAAATCCATATACATATCCAACTAATTTTTGGTTGAATTTTATGATGGGTTTTATATTCTATATTGTTGTACTCATGATTGACAGTACAATCGCAAAGCTTCAGCTTATCAATACGTTTCAATTTATCATAATTGTATTAACAACTCTTTTAAATGCAATTCTTGTTGCAAATACATATAGAAAATTCGTAACTATACCACCCCACTTGATTACTGTAATTATATCACTCAACGGTTTTGCATCTGCACATGTTGTAAATTATATGCTATCTTTTAATGTAAATAAATTGAAAAATTCATCACCTTTGCAAACTTATCCACAAACAACAACTCGTATGACACCACCACCTCAAACTACTATGATGCAAACTACTATGCCACCAACTACTGTGATGCAAACTACTATGCCACCAACTACTATGATGTCTACAACTATGTCACCAACTACTATGATGTCTACAACTCGTCCATTGCCAGGTGTCCCACAATTACGTTCTTTAAATATGGACATGTATGATTTTGGTGCATTTGATTTGGCTGAAGAGCGTGCTGATGGTGCAGATAATGAATATTTCAGAGATTATGCTGCCCAATATAGAGATGAAGAGGAATTGAATTCAGGAGATGACTACGTTGAAGATGACTACGTTGAAGATGACTACGTTGAAGATGACTACATTGAAGATGACTACATTGAAGATGATTACGCGGAAGATGACTACGCGGAAGATGATTATGCGGAAGATGATTATATTGAAGACTATTAAATTTTTATAATTGTTTTAAATATGTATTATAAAAATTTCTAATAAAAATTGTGAGTATAAAATGTATTACCATCTATACCACAAGCTAAAGATGTGTATCGACCTTTTAAAATTTCATAATGACCTCCACCTGGACCTTCTGATATATATGCAGCTATACATTGGTCTATAGAACGATAACCATTGCATTCGCATTGCCCTCTTTCACTGCATTGACCAAAACTGTTGTGATAACCTCTGAGCAAATCGTTTTTAGCACTGTTATTAGCACATTGTATTTGTTGAGATGTAGCTTGAACAAGGAGTTGTAAACCTAAAGATGCTCTAAAATCATTTACAAGTTTTAAACAACGAGATGTATATGTATTATCTTGCGGTGCAGAAGTAGTTGTTGGTTGAGGAGGAGTTGAAGTAGGTCGTGGAGTTGAAGTAGTAGGTCGTGGAGTTGAAGTAGGTTTTTTAGAAACTATATAAAAATTATGGGTATAATAATAACCACCGCTAGGCATTTTATATATACCACATGTGAGATGTGTAAATTCGGATGAACGTAATAATTCATAATGACCGCCACCTGGACCTTCTGATATATACGCGTCTATACAATCTTTTACATTTGTAAATCCTTTACATTCACATTGACCATTTTCATCGCACATGCCAAATTTAGTGTGAAATTTGTTGGATTTGAAGTTTAAAAGAGCTTCTTTGTTTGAACAATTAATTTTGGATTTTCTAGTTTTTAAAGGAGTCACGTTCATACGTTTTCTAAAATTGTTTACATATCGTAAACAATCTTTTTGATATGAATCTACAACAGAGGTTGGTAACACTGTTGAAGTTGGGCATTGAGTCACAGTAACTGTAACAGTAGCACCAACTATTTGCATTAAAGATAAAAGAGATGTAAAAAGTTTCAACATTTATTATAATTTAAAATTTTATTTATTAGTTTCAAATTGAAATGAATAGAATACATACTATAGATATAAATTCAATTAATAAATCAGTGATATTTAAAGATAGTAGAAAGGATGAAATTGGTTCTTGTAAATATGAAATTAATCCAATCACTTCATTTACAAACATTGAAGCGATAGATATCAATCGTTTGGGCCATGTAACTATATATTTTGATGATAATACTAATATGAAAATAGGAACTGTCAAAGGTATAGAAGGACCTCAAGGTCCAACTGGTCCAGTTGGAAATATATATACTGGACCACGTGGTGTAACAGGTCCAAAAGGTATGACAGGATGTAGAGGTCCACCTGGTTTAGGTATAACTGGCCCAAAAGGCCCTGATGGTTTTATAGGTATTACTGGGCCTAGAGGTCCTCAAGGATTACCTGGACCACGTGGACCTGATGGTATGACTGGTCCTAAAGGCCCACCCGGGGATATTTATACATATCAACCAGAGTATTGTTCATTTAAATTAAAAGGTGATGTATTACCAGTTAAGAATGGAACTACACTTTTAGAAAAACACATGCACATAAGTAAATGGAACAATATGAATAAGAATATGTTTATACTTTTACCAAATAATATATATAAAGTAGAGTGTATAATTCAATTAGATGTAGCAAATCAATGTCAGAATAGATTGGGATATGGTTGGTATAACGAAGACTTGAAAGAATATATTTGTCGTGGATATGTTTACCCACTTTCAAATACAACTTGTGCATCGACATTAAATTATATATGTGCTATAGTATCGTTTGCAAATATAACTAAAATTTCATGCAAATTTTTTACAGATAATGACACAGATGAATGGTTATTAGATTCGCCAAATTGTATGTTTAATATTTATAGAATTGGATGAGTAAAATAGTATTTAAAAATTTGAAATAAAATAGAAATGTCTAATTTCAGTGAAACGTATTTTTATTCAAGTGTATTGGATAATGGAGAATTAAATGAATATGGTTGTGGAATCAAAAATGTAAATGATTCTAAAGAATATTACATCTATGATGCCGATTCTAAAAGTTATACAACTGTAGATAAACAACAATATATTGATTATAATGACAAGATGGAAAAAATACATGGTGATACTTCCCCTCTACCACCTCCTCCACCGCACACATTTCAACCAGAAGCACAACAATTTATACAAAGACCAGAACAACCTCAGCCACTGCCAGAAGAATGTCCATATTATACACCACCTTTGACAAAGAAATGTCCGTTAACACGACAAGAGCAGAAACAAGTCCCTTTGACAACAAAATGTCCATTAACACGACAAGAGCAGCAACAATTTAAACAAAGACCTTGGTTGGATGAAGAATGTCAGTGTTTATCACCACCACCGCAATGTTGTATGCGACCTCCTTCGCCACCTCAATGTTGTACACCTCTTCGCCCTCCTCGACCGCAATTACATTTTCAATATCCACTTGGTGGGTTTGTAAAACGGATTCCAGTATTGAGCGAAGTAGATGTATTAAAACGAGATAATCAAAAGTTGAGAAATCTTCTCAAATATTATACATCATTTTAAATTTAAAAATTTATAAATTAATTATTGTATTCAATTTATAAATTTGTTAGAAATTGAATAGGTATAAATAAGAATTGTTGCACATCATTTTTAGAAAAGCATTCAACTTTATTTCTATATGAAGACCAAAATAATGCCTTGTAGTTATTATGTAAAGAATACACTGGAACATCATTTTTTAAAAACAAATCCGAAAATCCAACTTGTTCTATACCATAATCACTAGCACATTCATAATATTTTTCCAACAAGTTTATACCCATGTCTTTAAATTTTTCTATAGTTTTTCTATTAATAATGCCGTTGGATATTGCTGCATGATAATGATGTCCCATAACAGCATCAGCATAAGTGCAAACATAACCCAGACCACCTTTAGCAATATTATTGTATGTATCTACCAATTGTGTATCAAAATCTAATAGAGAAGGATGAATACAATAATCATCTTCTACAAGTAAAAAATAATCAAAATCTGGGAATTTTAATATAGCTTGTATCCATTGGTCATAGGATGCATGTAAATTTTTTCCAATATAATCCATATAAATCAAATTGATGTGTGGGAGATATGTTTGAAATAAATAAATCCATTTATCCCAATTATAATAAAATTGTTTACGAGTATGTTGTGGTTTAACTTCTGGACAAACAATGGTAACTTGTTTTAATAAAGTTGTTTTTTTATTTAAAAGAATAGTAAACAAATTTTGCATTTGTAATTCAAGTGAAAATTCATAATTAGTTCCAGCATAAGATGCGATAATATAATTCATTTAATTAATTTATAAACACCTTTTAAAATAAAAATGTTATCCAAGATTTTTATTTTTATACTATTGTTGTTTATATTTTATAAACTTGCTCAATCTAAAATGAATAAGAAATGTGCACTAGTTTCACCGGATGGTATATTTATTTCTGATTTTTTAACTGTAAAACCTTCATGTATAAAAGATGCTGGTAGAGGTGTATATACTACTAAATTTATTCCTATGAATACTATAATAGAACGTGCTCACGGTTTAGTTTTAAAAGACAAGGATAGATATGGTATCATTCAAAATTATGATTTTGAATTAGATGATAAACATACATTTTTAGCATTTGGTTTTGCAAGTATATATAATCATTCACCTACCCCAAATATTGATTATGATTTAAATAAAAATACATGTTCTGTTGAATTGAAAACAAATAGAGATATCAAAGCAGGTGAAGAATTGTATATATCTTATGAAAGTGATTCTAACGATTGGTTCAGAGAAAGAGGGATTTCAATCCGCAATCCTTAATTCTTTTATACTTTCAGGGAGCTGTATCAGTTGATTACCACCTAGATACAAATCTTGTAAATTTTTCAATTCACCAATAGATTCTGGCAATTGTGTCAATTGATTACAACGAATGTCTAATCTTTGTAAATTGAAAAATTTACAAATACTTTCAGGCAACTGTATTAATTTATTGATATTAATATACAAGTCTTGTAAATTTGTCAATTCACCAATAGATTCTGGCAATTGTGTCAATTGATTTTGTTGAAGGTACAATTTTTCCAGCTGTTTTAATTCACCTATAGTCTCGGGGAGTTGTGTCAATTGATTACCATGTAGATACAATTTTTGTAAATTTTTCAATTTACCTATACTATTTGGCAACTGTATCAATCTATTGGTACTAATACACAATATTTGCAGATTACCCAATTCACCAAAACTTTCAGGTAAACTAGTCAATTGATTGAAATCTATTTCCAATCTTTGCAAATTTTTTAATTCACCAAAACTTTCAGGTAAGCTAGTCAATTGATTGTAACCTATTTCCAATCCTTGCAAATTTTTTAATTTACCAAAACTTTCAGGTAAGCTAGTCAAATGATTTGAATTGATTGCCAGTAATTGTAAATTCTTCAATTTACTCATACTTTCTGGCCACTGTGTCAGTTTAATATGATTAAGGCGCAACTCTTGTAACATTTTCAATTTTCCTATAGTCTCAGGAAGTTGTACAAATTGATTATCATAGAGTGACAATTTTTGTAAATTTTTCAAATTACCTATAGTCTCTGGTAAATAAGTCAATCGATTAAACCCTAGATTCAATTTTTGTAAATTTTTTAATTCACCTATACTCTCGGGTAAACTTGTCAATTGATTACTTCTTAGATACAACGTTTGTAAATTTGTTAACTCTCTGATAGACTCGGGGAGTTGTGTCAATTGATTACAATCTAGACCCAATTCTTTTAATTGTTTCAACCCTCCGATATTCTCTGGAAAATGTGTAAATTGATTAACACCTAGATTCAATTTTTGTAAATTTTTTAACTCTATGATACTCTCTGGGAGTTGTGCCAATTGATTATTATATAGATCCAAATCTCGCAATTGTTTCAATCAATACATCTTGATTCATATTTATTTCACTTTGATTCGTAAATGAATACGATTCATTTTTTATTCATAATCTCTGATTTCAATACCAACTGGAAATCTTGGTAAATCATCTTTTAACTGGTCAGATGTTTTTACATGTGGTTGATATCTCACACTCAATTTTTTACCTATATATTCTTGTCCCTTTTGATATTGTTTTATACGGTCTTCTATACTACCTCTAGGTCTGACATCAAATGTAGTTGTAGAATTTGGCATTTTACATTCAAATACAATGGCACCTTTTTCTGTTCCTTGGCCAGCTTTATAATTTACAATTTCAAACTCTGAATCTTCAAAATTTTTATATTTTTGCAAGTCATTTGTTCTATATTTGAATTTATATAATCCATTCAAATTTCGTATAATAAGTCCTTCAAAACCTTGAGATACATATTCATCATGGTATTTTTGAATGACATCAAAACTTTGAATCGTTTCATACAATTCAAATTTAATACATCTTTCTGTAAATTGAGCAGAACCATCATACCATTCTTTAATCTGTTTCAATATTTCAACTCGTTCTTTATACGTCTTGGATTCATCTGCAATATCAAAAATCCAATATTCTAATACATCATCGTACATACTTGGAGAATTTACACTTCTAACTGCCCCGCATAAAATACTAAATGGTAAGGTATGTGAATAAATTTCTCCATCTAAAATTATACCAGGAAATTTCTCATAAATTTGATACAAATGTTTTCGAATGGTATTCATCCAATAAAATTCTTTACTTGTTCTCGATGTCAATTTGATTTGATTTGATGAATCAAGTGTTGCAATCATACGAACTCCATCTAATTTTCTAGATACACCACAAGGTAAATTAATATATTTTTGTCTTTCTGTGAATTTTTGAGCCAACATGGGTAATAATTGTTTTTGTGTTTCTGTTTTTTTTACATCACCACCTGGTTGATAAATTGCATATCCTTTTTTCATTTGAGCAGTCCATTTACTTTTACATTCTAATTTAGTTTGTTCTTCAATAGATGTTTCATTTGCTTTATTCACATTTTTAGGAGTACAAATGATTGGAGGGAAGGTTCTAACTTTTCCACCTTGATACCACGATTCTCTATAAATTTCAACACCATCTTTGATATAAATTCTCCAAAATTGTGTCTTGCCATTTTTAGAAACATTAAAAAGTATAGGTAGTTCTTCCATTTTGATACTATTAAATTTACAATAGTATTAAAATGGTCATTTTCATTTTTATTATTTACACATTCTCAAATAGATTGTGGTAAAAGTCTTGATAGTCACCCATGTTAAACAGTTGTTGTTGAACATCAGGTTCAGCTTCAAAACATTCACGCAAATCGCGATTACGTTGCATCTGTTGATATGGCCGTGCCATGGACATATAATCAGGTGAATTATATACAGCTTGCATGGCACTTAGATAATTGTAATATGGGTTATTGTTTCCGTCATTAAATATACCAGCAGAATAATCTTCAAAAGATTCAATCACAAGTGAATCATCTGAATCATGAAATTTAGAAAAACATTTTGAACAACTTGACATTTATTATAAATAACAAAGTTAAAAGATTATGTTTTAAAAAATGAAATAATTTTTAAACAATTAAAAAAGTTTAAAAATGGAGCAATATTACATTTCTGGAATTTTCTTAGGAGCAACTATAAATGGTGAAAATGTCTTTTTATCTGAAAGAGTTGAACCATGTGTAGAAAAAATGTTATCTAAATATAATTTAGGTGAAAAACAACCTTATCCTTTAAATTCTGTAAAACAATATTTGTATTCTTCGTGGAAAAATTCTGAAGTAGAATACGACAATTTTTTATATATTCTTCAGGGTTATTTGGATTCATTATATGTAAATATATTTAATGTATTATACTTTCCCAAGATTTTGAAAAATTTATTTGATAAACACATTATCATTCCTTATACAGAAAATCGAGATACAATTGCATTCAATAGACAATGCAATGTTTTTGATTTGTTGGATATAATTTATAAAAAACCAGTTTCAAAACATTATACATATTTTCATTTCAATAGGAATATTAACCCTGTCGATTGTAGTATTCGAGTGGTAGATAATAAAGCCGTTATTCCCAATAAAGTTAGATTAAGTGATGTTGGTTATGACCTGACTATTATCAATAAACATAAACAATTGAATAGTACAACAGCTTTATATGATACAGGTATTCAAATTAATGTCCCATTTGGTTATTATACTGAAATTGTACCTAGAAGTTCACTAAGTAAAAGTGGTTATATGCTTTCTAATAGTATGGGTATTATAGATAATAGTTATACTGGTAATTTATATGTAGCATTAACCAAGGTTGCTCAAGAAGCACCTGAAATAGAGTTTCCATTCAAATGTTGTCAATTAATATTGAAACAGCAACATTTTATGAATATCAATGTTCAATATAATGAATTGGAATCAACACATAGAAAAGATGGAGGTTTTGGAAGTACCAATTAAATTTTAATTTTGTGTTCAAATTGAACCATAAAAATTAAAATTTACTCTACAATAATTTTCACAACATCTATTTGTTTATATTTCAAAGCATATTTCAACATTTGTTTTTTATCAAAATAGTCGGTGGATAAAAAGAATTGAACAACACGAGTATTGCCATGTTGTATAGCAGATTCTACAAATTTTGTAGAAATACCCTCTTTTGGCAGAGAAATAATATATAACCTATACAAAAATACAAAAATTTCAAATGCTACTCCCGATTCTATAATATAGAGGACGAGTTCTGTAGACACAATGTAACCACAAGATAAAAATTTAATACATTCCATATTACCTGTGTTTATAGCTGCCAACATGGTTTTATATGAAACTAGTGTCTTTTGAGACGTTAAAATTTTTATAATTTCAACATTTTCTTCCTTTACCATTCGTTTAAGTAAAACACATTTATATTTTTCTTTTACATTGATATGAGTCAAGAAAAATTTAATCATTTCATTGGTATCTGCGAGTAAAATATATTTACTATTTACTTTTACACCATGTTGAATAAAAAGTTTCAACACTTCTTTCATATCATGTTCTACAACCCATTTGATAAAATCTTGTTCAATTTCTTCTATGTCACAACAACTAATCAAGTATTTTGTAATGTCGACAGAGTTTTGAATTATACTATGGTAATACAATTTACTACAATCATTAAACGACGTTTTTAGAATTAATTCTTTGGCAAATTTTAAATTATTTGTTTTGCAACAACGAATGTAAGCAGTATCTATACTTTCTATTTTAACCTTTTTTAAAAGTTTGTCAAATACCATTTTATTACCAACTGTTATAGAATATAAAAATATTTGGTCCCAGTTATAAGAATGTGTTCTCTGTGCAATAAAGAAATTAATCATGTCAGAATCCTTTGTTTTTAAAGCTGCAATCAACATGTATGTTTTAAAAGGACAATATTTCAAAAAATAATGTAAAATTTCCATGTTTTTCACGTGTATAGCTCTCATGACTGCCAACTCGCTTATCTTCATATTACATTGTTTATGCAAATATTGTACAATAGACAAGTGTCCACTATTAGTTGCATAAACAATAGATGTTGAAGGAAAAGTAACCCAAATACATTCGTATAAAAATTTAATGATGTGTAAATGTCCTTCTTGGCAAGCTAGATTGAGAATATAATCATCTTGCGGGTTTGCACCATGAGTGATAAGAGATTTGACAATGTTGAGATGACCATTTTCAACAGCAGCTGCTAGAGGTGAATTGTCATCAAAATGAATGTCAAGATGTGTAACACACGATAAGAAAAAATTTACAACGTCATCATAACCTTCTTTACACAATTTTACAAACAAATTGTTGAGAGCAATATCATTTTCATGTTTAATTAGATTTGGTTTCAACACATTACACACAAAATCAAAATCAACAATGACATTTGATTTTAATTTTAAAACAGAAATTTGATGCAAATGAATAAAATGTTTAGCCAATTTTTCATCAAACGAGTCGTAAATTATATTACTTGATTCATTTATTAATTGTTTAACTTGGTCATCATATGGTCCTAATATATCAATTGCTTTTAATATAACTGACAATTCCATTTTTACTTTTATCAATTTCTTTAACTTTTAATTTCATTTTTTAAATTCCATCTTAATTTGAAATCAGAATCGTTAATCATTTCTAAATATTTAGAACCATTGTATGGATTCCATACAATTTCCCCATTCAATTCAATCTTTTTCTTTGCAACTGATTTTTCCAATTCGTATAAATTAATAGTTTTAGCTTTATCTGGTACAGAAGAACGAATGACTAGAGTTTTCATTTGACAATCTATTGAAACACCCTTTAGAGATGATTCAGTCATTCGTCTAAAGTAAATAAATTTGTTGTAATCTGAATTATCAAATGGAGGTATATATAAAATAACACGTAAATAAAAATATTTGGGGTCGAGTATACCACGAACATACCCATTCTTTTTTATAGTGATATATGTATGAGTTGATTCGTCAAATATAACATTATCCTTTTTAGATTTCAATGTGATAACAAATTGTTTCAAAAATATATCTACAAAAGCATTATGAATGTCCCAACATTCATAATCCAAATTCTTATTTACAAATTCATTCATATTTTATCAACTTTGACAGCTATACACTTGTTATCGATAAGTTGTTTTGCAAATTTTTGTCTGGCTTGTGTGTGACAATCTTTTATATTAGAACACGAATGAGTTTCTACCATACGATGAGTCATACAATATTTTTTATTACAGTATTTACAATCTCCAATAATTACAGTAGATTTTTTACAATCTGAATATTGACACTTCATTTATTTAAATAAATCCTTTAACTATCATTTTCATTTTTAAAAATTATACAGCCATCAAAAGTTTAACATGAGGGTGAGGAAAGTAACCAACAAGGTCAAAATCGTTTATAGCAATTTCTTCGATTTTTTTAGTTTTGACACTTTTATTTACTATAATATGTGGTTCAGGTCTGATATTTCTATCTAATTGAACAAGTAAATCTTTAATGTGATTTTTATATACATGTACGTCACCTCCAGTATAAATCAATTTACCAGGTTTCAAATTACATTTTATAGCAATTATATATGTAAAAATTGCATAACTTGTTACATTGAAAGGTAAACCTAAACCACAATCAGTTGAACGCATTGTAAAATGACAGTCAAGTGTATCGTCATTGTGTACATAAAATTGACAAGAATAATGACAAGGGGGTAAAGCAGTTTCATTCAAATCATTTGGATTCCAATAACACATTAAAATTCGTCTACTATATTTATTAGTTTTCAATTCGTCAATAACATATTTTAATTGGTCAAACCCGCCTATATAATAACGATTTGAAATATTTGAAGTATCAGAAAAGATGGGTAAATATTTAGCACCAAAGAATCTCCATTGCCACCCATATCCTTTACCTAATACACCTTCATCGTATAAATATAACCCCCTTGAATCTAAAAATTCCCTAGATGTATTTCCATCCCAAATTTTAACACCTTTTTTACTTAAAATTTTAGAATCTGTATCTCCTCTCATAAACCAAAGTAATTCTTCTATAACATGTTTCCATGGAACGGTTTTGGTAGTTAATAATGGTATAGATTGAGAAATATCAAAATGTAATTGCTTTCCAAATTGACTTATTGTACCAACAAGTGTTCGGTCATTTCTCTCTTCACCACAGTTGATAATTTCTTTACACAAGTTGATATATTTTTCTTCATTATGACTTTTTTCTTGTACTTTGTGATATACAAGATGTCTATAAGAACATGTATCAAAATACTTTGCTTCAGATATAGAGATTAATTTATAATCATTGTTAAACACATTTACAAATACATTTGCGTTAACTACAAACTGTTTATTGACATTAATCTCTGTAAAGTAAATTTTATCAGCTCGTGATTCATTTATAAATTTGTTTAAAATTTCAGCACCTCCTATAACAAATACGTTTGCACCCCTTCCACCACTTTTTTTATAAAATTTTTCAAAATGGTTATAACTTGTAAAATATACCTTTTCATCTGTTAAATTTTTAGGAATCGGTCGTGCAACTAATTTATCTCTAGTCAATACAAGATTGATTCGATTTTTTAATGGTTTTTTATCTTTTGGTAATGAATCCCATGTTTTTCTACCCATTAAAACTATATTGTGAGTAGTTGTCGCTTGGAAATATTTCAAATCATCGGGTATTGTAAATAGTAATTCATTATCCTTACCTATAGCAAATTGATTTTTGAAAAAAACTCCGCTAAATATCAAATTAATCATTTGAATTTAATTTTAAATATTTAAATCAAATTCATTTTATTATTTATATTCAACGTTTGAATTTATTTATAATAAATGTATACATTTAATATCATCTTTATCATCATATTTGTAATAGGTATTTGCCTATTAAACAATTTTAAATACATACCAATGTATAATGTACCACAACCACCACTACGACCTCCTCAAGGTCAACAACCACCTCCAGGACAACAACCACCTCCACAAGGTCAACAACCACCACCTCAAGGTCAACAACCACCTCCTCAAGGTCAACAACCACCTCCAGGACAAGGTGGAGGAGATTGTTTATCATTGTTAAATCAATTTAGACAATCCAAAGGTTTAGCTCCATTAGCAGCAGCATCAGCTGCGCAACAAACATGTGCAAATTCTAGTTCTGCCAGTGATGCAGTACAAGGATATCATAAAAGTTTTGGAAAATGTGGTGAAAGAGGTCAATGTCAATGTTCAAAGGGCGTTGGTGGTGGTGGTATAGCTGGTTGTATAAATGCTTACATAGCAGAAGGTCCAGGTGGTGGACATTATAATATAATATCTGGTAATTATAAATCAGTAGCATGTGGTACAGATGGTAACGGTTTTTTCACACACAATTTTTACGCATAGGAGTAAAATGAAATTACAGCATAATTTCTAGGTGAATTTTATATTTATAAATATAAAATTCAAAGTATCATCGTTCGTGTTTATATAGAAAAATTCGTTTCAACAGCGTTTGAAATGTATAATACATCTTTACACGTCTATCGAGTAAATCAACAATATTGTATCGTATACTCGGTATAAACAAGACTCGTTGAGCAATATACAAATCTTTATCTAAAAATCTACCACTTACAAGTCTGTCATATATATCGGGTTTCATTCTATCTAAAACTTGTTCTTTGACACGTTCGTTCTTACACTCTTTACTCGAACGTTCAATTTGTTGTATTATAAATGGTGCGCAAAATTTATATTGATTATTATCTAACAACGCGAGTAATTGTAATAACTGTGCTTGACAATTCATTTATAAATTTGTTTTTACATTTTAAATTTACAAATCGTAATCACTCATCCCTCCTTCATTGTCAGATATTTCGTCATCAACATCCAAATCAAAGTCATCTTCAACTGGTTCTACTGTATGATTTTCAGAGTATATATTGGTTTTGATACACAATGCTAACAATTGTTTTTGCAACAACTTGAATGCATAAGGTACTTTTACTACTCTTATATCTGTATTTTCACATGGTTCACAGAAATCCAAATTATTTACTATTTGACCACACTTGTTACAAACATGAATCGAATATGGATCGGATGCTTCATATAATCTATCTACTAACAGATTAGAACAACCTTGTCCAATCATACAATCACGTTCCATTTCACCGATTTTAAGCGCACCCAATTTTGAACGACCAACAGTAGGTTGACAGGTTAACATTTGAACACTTCCAAAACCACGTGCATACATTTTATCAGATACCATATGTTTAAGTTTGTGGTAAAAAGTTGGTCCGATAAAAATTTGACTTTTTAGTTTTTCGCCAGTCATACCATTATACATGACTTCATAACCAGTTCTTTCGTATCCACATTTTTCAAGATTGTCACAAAGTTTATCAACAATATTTGTAGAACTCGAAGAAAAAGGTGTTGCATCTCCATATTCACCATTTATCAAACAAGCTTTACCAAGCACTGTTTCTAATAACATGTTGATAGTCATACGACTAGGAATAGCATGACTATTTACTATAATATCTGGTACAATTCCATCTGATGTAAATGGCATATCTTCTTGTGGACAAATCAACCCAATCGTACCCTTTTGTCCAGATACTTGAGCAACTTTATCACCCAATTCAGGAAATTTAAGTGCTCTGATTCGAATTTTAATAATTTTATAACCATCTGGGCTATTTAAAATAAAAATATCATCTACAATTCCTTCTTCTTTCATTTGAACGGTAATACTTGCATCGGCATATGTTTCCTTATTACGTGTGACTCGTTTTAATATACGTCCAACCAATACATCATTTGGTTCAACAAACAATCCTTTTTTGATAATACCATTTGAATCTAATTTGTTATAATTATAACTTGGTTTTTTATATTCATTTTCTGGTATACACGTTATAAAACTTGTATATGAATCTGTTCTTTTTTCATCTATAACAACTGTTCGATATGAATGACTAACAAATAATCCTCTTTCCAATGCATTTTTATTAATAATTACGCAATCTTCTTGATTCAAACCGGTATAATTTGCAATAGCCATGATACAATTTATACCAGATGCCATTTCATCATTATGTAACATTCTGGCTACACGGGTACTAACCAACGGTTTTTGTACATAATCCAATACATGAGCAATCGTATCAATTCTTATAGGCAAATTAGTTGCATATACACCCATAGTTTGTTTAGCCATACTTGAATAATAACAAACTCGAGGTGCTTGATTATGGTCTGGAAATGGAATTGTACAACCAATAACACCCAACATACAAGTTGGATGAATTTCTAAATATTGGTGTTGAGGTGTAATTTCTTCTATAGTCATGGCAACTATAATCGTTTCCAATTCATTTGCATCTAAATAACATATAATATTATTATCTAGATAATCTTGAAATGTACTACACCTCGCTAGCAATTCTGTATTCATACAATTTGGTAAAACAAAAATAGGTCTAATAAAACGCCCTTGGTCACACCATAAAGAGATGCTATTTAATGTTGGATTAAATGATATAGAAACTTGGTAATTAATAATTTTTTTAGAACGAAACAATCTCATCTTGTTTACGAATTCGTGAGGTTTATCAGTGTAACCAACACATACATTATTGATAAGAATTGGTATATCATTAATATTATCAGTTAAACCATATGATTCGACTATATGTTTTATATGAATTGGACATATATATGTTGTAATGGAAGATGTTAACGCGAGATTTTTAACAATACCGACACATACACCTTCTGGTGTTTCAGCTGGATCTATAAAAAATATAGAACTTTGATGAATTTGTCTCAATTCAGAATTTTTAACTTCTTTACCAATATGCATATTAACACGTCTTAGATGAGATAAAGAAGCCATATAACTCAGACGTGAAAATATTTGTGATACACCAGTTTTTACATAATTATTTTTTTGTAACCCCCAATTCCCTGTTAAAAAACAATATCTAATCACTTTGGTTATATTATTTTCTCTTTGTATAGCATGTTGAATATTTTGATATTTTTCCAATCTAGGCACTAAACTACGAACAAATCGTTTAAAAGATGTTCTAAATAAATCATGAAGTAAAGTTCCAGCACATTCTATTCTCTTATTGATAAGATGGTCTTTACTATCAGGTGGAATAATTCGAAGATATACTTGAAGTGTGTGAATCACTATATAAGATAATAACCATAAATAATCCTTTTTAGATGAATATCCACCTAGATGTGGAAAGATTTCATGTTCTAAAATCTGTTTTACATATTCCCTAGGTTTATCTGTAGTATGTAAAATAAATTGAGTTAAATAATCTATTGTGGCTTCTTTAACTCGTTTTTTATAATTATTTTTATCTTCATTTATTGTCATCTTACTCATATCATTTACTAAATAATCTACTTCATCTCCTTCTTCTTCTTTACTACATTCAATAAATTTTGTATCATTAATTATATTTTGAATCAATCGTTTCCACTTTTTCAACATTTTTTCGTCCATTTTTTCTATTAAATATTTAGGACACAGATATTCCATCAATTCATCTTCTAGGATACCCAATGCTTGGAAAATAATACCAACTCCGATTTTTTCCTTGATAAAAGGCATGAGAAAATAAATATTATTTGCCCCAGCACTTACTACACATTCCAATAAAACCGAATGACCTGTTTCATTTGAAATACTTCGAATTTCACTACTTACACTTCCATCTTCACTTAATGAAGATATAACTGTATTATAATTGGCTCTTTCTTGCGAAATTAAAACTCTTTCTTTACCGCGAATAATAAAATATCCCCCAACTTCAAATAAACACTCTCCATAATTATCCTTGTATTTATCACTAGGTAAATATTCTTTTGTTTTACTCAATTGTTTATCATTCAATATACATCTATTACTTCCAAACATGATGGGGATTTTAGCCAATTGATATTTTCTTATAATATTAGATTCGATAATCACATTGTCTTCAGTCAATACATCTGTGTGAATATTTACCAATAGATTACCTTCATATGTAAAATCTTTAAATCTAGCTTCAATTGGAGTTGTTTTTCTGAATTTTCTATTTTCATCTATAATTACTGGCTTGGTCACATATACTTCACCAAAAGTATATTTGTAAATCATATTATTATCTGCTTTAATAGTAATGGTATTTTCTTCATTGATAATTTTTTGAATCCCTTCATCTATAAAATAATTGAATGAAGAAATTAAATGTTCTACAATTCCTTTTTCATTTATAAATTTTTGTATTACATCAAATTGTAATTCTTCATTCATAATGTTGTAATATAAAAATTTTATTTCTATTCTATAATTTCATTTTTATCGTCAAAAGTATAGGAGATTCAATTTTTATCAACGGTTAATGCCAATATAATTGGTACAACAACCAACATTACGATAAATATCAGTATGATTACTGTATACGTCCAAAATGTATTTGCGTCACAATTATCACTTTCTTTATCACTTTTAATAACGTCTTCATAACTTGGTGGTTCTTCGTAACTTATCATTATTACCTTTCTTTTTTTACATTTCAACTTTTTTCATTTTCAAAGATAAACCGCTTTAAAGAAATGAAAATATGAATTAGTGAAAGCAAACGATGGCTTCGATTATGAATTTATATTTCTCAACATTTGACAAATATAGCAAAATTTATGGTAAAGAAAAATTATTACACGCATGTCAAGTAGGTTCATTCATGGAATTCTATGCGACAGAAACGGAAGGACCAGATTTACAAAAATTATCTGAAGTTTTAAATATAGTTGTATCTAGAAAAGACAAGTCTATATCTAAAATAGACAAAAGCAATCCATATATGATGGGGTATCCTTTGGTATCTCATCAAAAATTTTTAAAAATAATGTTGGACAATGGTTACATAGTTGTTGTAACTGAACAGACGACTCCTCCTCCATCACCGGAACGTAAAGTAACTGGTATATATACTCCTGGGACGAATATAGATGATTACTCTAATCAAAATAATTATCTTATGGGAATTTATATAGAAAAAATTTGTAATAAATATGTCATTGGAATTAGTTTAGTGGACGTTTCAACTGGAGAGGTATATGTATATGAGACATATACAGTAGATAAATATGATGACTATTACCCATTAGATGAAATTGTAACTTGTTACAAGAATTACAATCCAAGAGAAGTAATCATGTGTCACTATAATATTGAAAACGAAGAATTGGATAAACTTTTAGATTATTTTGAATGTAAAAAGGTTTTATATTATTGTAAAAATTTAAAAGAGATAGAAAGTAGTATAGATAAACTCAAATATCAACTTGAATTGTTTCACACTGTTTATCCAGATATAAACAAATCTATTCTTTTTGAAGAATTGGATTTGGATAAATTGACATATGCTAGGATTGCTCTTTGTTTTACAGTGAATTACATTTATAACCACAACAAAATGGTATTATCCAAATTAGCAATTCCTAAACAATTAAAGATGAATGATACAATGTATTTAGGAAATAATGCACTTCAACAGTTGAATGTTTTTTCACAAGGCGGTTTATATAAAATTATAAATCAGACAAAAACAAATATGGGTTCAAGATTTTTGAAAAAACAATTGAATGAACCTACATTTAATACAACTGCTTTACAGCAAAGATACGACCTTATTGACGACCTTGTAACGAATAACAAGTTGAAAGAGTTGGAAGAAAAACTAAATTTCAATGACATTGAAAAATTATA
>CXWK01015130.1_pt1 | contig 22697 bp, 12 predicted proteins | sample 590851 | NCBI WGS metagenome assembly CXWK01 (sample SAMEA3498364, study PRJEB10139) | wastewater metagenome | biome: wastewater treatment plant; material: activated sludge | place: Denmark | collected 2014-08-01
ATCCAGGGGCTAATTTTAAATCAAATACTTGTCCAGGATTTTCAATTTTAATAATTGTTTCTTTTTCGTTAACTGAATCTTTTTGTTTTAATCTATACGTACCCTTCACCAATTTCCAAATTTTCATTCCAATAGTTTTCTCTGCTTCATCAAAATTATATAATGATACCAGCATAGACTCAGAAGAATTTTCTTCAATTAGTATAGAACATTTTCCATCTGTATTAGTCCACGAAGCAGCTAAAAATGGTGAGCTTCCATTATGTGTCGCATCGCCACATATCATCGCAGTAAGGTGATCAATACCAGGGATTCTAACTCTATCCGTGTGCATTACAAGATTGGTTCTGAGTGGCGCATTAAATCTTAACGTTGATAAAATCTGTTCCAAACCTTTTTCTAATTCCGATTCATCTTTTGTTAGTAAATATTTTAAGTAAAACGAACCATAATTTTTTAACAGATCATCATACTCTTTATTATCAGTTAGAATTCTCCAGTTTTGTACATTACTCCAGAATGACCCACTATTTAAAAATCTTTGCACGATCCATTCATCACTACCAATTGTTACTTCAGAGTTGTTTACATTCGGATTATCCAACAGTACTTCTTTTATAAACTTTAGCGTAAGTTCCATTGGAATCAGTAGACTGTCATCAGCGGTGATTGAATATGTAAATAGTAAATGATCTAATATTCTATTACCATTATGATTTGACCAGTCATAATAATGCCAAAACATATTTGCATCATACCAGTTTGGTTCATCACCATTTATAGCTTCATCATATCCTCTAACAGAAGCTGGGAAAATCCCTTTTGGTTTTCCTTTATCTGTACTTAGAGAAATATCGAACCATGAGTAGGACCAATCGTTAATTAGATCAATATATCTTTTTTCCTTGGTTACCCAGGCAAGAAATCTAAGCGGTTTCAAAGCCTGCGCATTCATATCAATATCACGATTCTTTGGCGGAGTTTCATCAATCCCTTTTGCACCCAACCAGGCAGATTTAAAAAATCTATGGTTAAATTTGTTTTTAGATGACCAAAGATTTTCAAAGAGATCCGCTGTGAATTTCAACCTGCTTGAATAAGTTGAATCATCGCTGATAATCAATAATGCTGGTTGTGAATCTGAAATAAATTCGGATGAATGTTCAACATCTCTGATTTTTTTAGAATAGCCATTTAGCACTCTTGGATTATTCCATATCGCATCGGCTAATTTTTTCCATCCTGTAATTGTATTTTTATCTCCATAAATCAACATAGGCAGCCAGTTACGAAGTATCTCCACGTCATCATCAATCTTTCCACCGAGCTCACCATTCGGAGCTTGTCTTTCATTTACCCACCAGGCTATTTCATCACCAAGTCTGCATAATACTTCTCTTTGAAGTACTGCCCATTTAGGTGCATTACCGGGAGTTGAAAGTTCATCACATCGATCGAACAATTCAACTTGTGAACCCGTTAACATCTGTAGGTTTTCATCACCCGGGTAAATCTTTGCAAGTTCATTTAAATCTCTTTCAGAAATCCCTTTCTGATAATCTCCTCCACGTTCAAGAAATAAATCGTAACAAATTTTTCCTCTACTCCATATTGTTCTTTCCTTTAACGGATTCAAATCAGAATAATCAAGTTCAACAATTGCATCATATAACATTAATGCTTGATGCATTCTATCAAATATTGACCAATCTGTTAATTCGGTTGCCCATTCCCATCCTTCAAATGCTTTAAATCTTTCAGCTTCAGATAAAAAGCCAAGTTCTTGATTCCAATAGAATAGATAAGTATTAGATTTATCTTTATTAAGCTTGCGTTCAATTTGAGTTTTTATTTCTGAAACAGATACCGGAGAACCATATTTACCGGCTTGAATAATTAAATCATGCAAGTCAGAATAATTTTTTGGAACTTCATTTAAGATCGGAATAAATGTAAAGCCAAGCAGTCTAACAGAGTCTTTAATGCCTATGAGATTAAATTCAAGTCCATTGTTTTCAATATTGCATTCAAGTTTTATAACCCGATAGATCGAAGACAATTTTACCGTTCCCTCTTCATCTGGTTTTAATTGATGCCAATTTATTTTTTGTTCAACTTCATTAACAGCTACTTCTGTGGTTGGTACCTCTTCAAGTCCAGCTTCCATCCAAAAAGTAAACAACCATTTGCCTTTAGGAAGATCTATTTTAAATCCTATTTGCTTATCACAAAGTCCGTCATAAGTAAATTCATCTCTAAGATTTTTTGTATATAATTCTGTTCTCTCAAATGAAGATGATACTGCTGAAGTAAATCCGTATTCTAATTTATTTGAATAAATATTATTTCCGCTTAATTGAATCGAATGCTCATTAACTTTTGAGTTGGAATTTCCCACATCAAATGAATAAGGTTTTGTTTCCAATACTTGTGAGTATAATGAAGTTTGAAATACTATAAATAGAAATAGTAAATATTTTTTTAGGAAGTCAATCAATTTATTCCTTAATTATTTTTTGAGCAGAGTCAACATCCAGATACAAAATGGCACTAGAATGTTTTCTTAAAATTGTTGAAGGACAAGAAGTTGATATTTCCGAATACAGAGTTTTATAAACTGCATTTGCTTTTCTTTCACCCGGAACAACGATACTCAAGTGTGAAGCGGACAACAGCATCGGTACAGTTAGTGTAATTGCAGTTTTGGGCACATTATCAAATGTATGGAAACAGCCATCATTAACTTGCTGCTGACGGCATTCTATATCGAGTTCAACAATCTTAACTTTTTCTTTGTCATTGAAATCTGCAACCGGCGGATCGTTAAATGCAATGTGTCCATTTTCACCAATACCCATACAAACAATATCAATTGGTTGTTCAGATAATAGTTCCGTGTATCTTTTACACTCTTTAGCTGAGTTGATTGCATTTGATTGCAAAAGATTGACTTTTTTGAAATTGACTTTTGAAAAAAGATGATCTGTTAAATAACGAGAAAATAATTGATCTGCATTTTCATTCAGTCCAATGTATTCATCCATATGAAATGCTATAATCCTATTCCATTCTAAATCCATTTTAACAAATTCAGAAAGGAATTCATTCTGCGATGGAGCTGCAGCAAAGATCATTCTAACTTCTTCTTTTTCATTTAACATTTTTTTTATTTGCAACGCCACTTCGTTCGCCGCTGCTTTACCCATATAAATTCTGCTATCTGCAATTTCTATTTTTAGATTATCAATCTTCATTGTGTTCATCAGTTCGTTCTATCTTTTTATTTGTGAATCAATTATTATCATTTCTGCACAAGCAGTTAAAACAGCACCTAACCCCCTTGGATCATTATCATATCTTTCTCTGGAAGCATAATAGTTTTTATCGTCACTGACACCAGTACCACGAGTTATATTTTTTACTATTCCATTTTCATCAATATTATTTATCAAACCTGACCAGGCTTTATCAAGAAATATCTTATAATCTTTTTCAAGCCAACCATTTCGGATTCCTCTTGATAAACCAACAATGAACATTGCTGTACTTGATGTTTCTTCAAATGTATTTTTATCATTTAATATTTGATTCCACATTCCATTTTCATTTTGGTAATTCAGAATAGCATCGATATGATTTTTATATATACTTAATATCTGATTATATGATTTATGATCTGATGGAATATTTAGTAATGCCTCAGTTGTTGCCCATATAATCCAGCCATTTGCTCTCCCCCAATTTACCGAGGATTGCATCTTAGAATTATTATACCAGCAGTGTTTATATAATCCAGTTGAAGAATCACTAAGATATTTGTTGAAATTAATAATCTGCATTGCCGCATCATCAAAATATTTATTCTCTCCTGAAAGCTTACCTAATCGTACCAAAAATGGAACGCTCATAAATAAATCATCCGCCCAAACACTCATCATAAATGGTTCGGGTCTGCAAAATGTTCTATCGTCAAGTCTGAATTGCTTATCCGAAACAAAATAAGACATTTCATTAATCAAGGATGAATATTTATCGTTCTTATTAATTAGTTGAAGAGATATAAATGGAAGTACCGGTGCACCAGTATCATCCAGCATCGTTTTGCGAAATAATCTGTAATTATCTGTTTGCAAGTCGTGTTGCTCAAAATATTGAGATTGAAAAATGGGTAATGTTTCTAAAGTATAATCACAATATTTTTCAACAAAATTTCTGTACCAACTGTCATTTAATACTTCAGCTAAATACAAAACAGACACCATCATTGATCCATGAGCATAATGCCATTCAGCATAATTATCTTTTTTGAATACTCTTCCTTCTTTAGAAGCAAATTTCTTTAACAGAGGACGAGGATAGTATTTTAAATTACGAGATGAAGTGTTAGAATAAATTTTTGAAATTTCATCACTTGTTATATAATCTTTAGCAGACAGATTATTTTTCTCATTACACATCTCAAAAGATTCGGAATAACACCAAGACCAAACGTAATTTGATTGAGTGGTATCAACCGGCTTAAATGATGATCTCAAATCCTCACCAGCACTAGTTAACTCTCGTAAATAAATAAAACTCTGTTTGCCTGAAATAGATTTAATAAAGATTTCGTTTTTACCAGATTGAAGCGCTAAATTAATCGTATCCTGAAATTCAAATATTTCATAAGCAATCTCTCTATATTTGAATCGCACTTGAGTCTTATTTGAAAAGACTAATTGGTTATTAAGGTATAAATCAAATGGTTGGGAATAACTTACTCCAAAAGAAAGATTTTGTGAATGCCTGGCATCCAAAGTTGAGAATGAATATACGACTTTATTTTCACTTTCAGTTTTGGAAAAATCAATAATTTGTAAATCAAGAACTGGCTTTTGTTCAACTTCTGTTAATTGAAAATATGTGTCTTGTATAATACGATCAGCTATACTCCTAGCTACTTTTTCAGGATTAACATTATCATCCACTTGCTGGGCAGAAATGTGCCAAGCAAATAAAAGAAAGAAATATATATTGAGTCTACAATAGCGCATACTTAAAAATGCTTTTTACACACCGTTATTAAATCTTTCTCAAAATTCCATTACCGGTTTTTTTTGTATTGCGAACAAGAAGTAATACAAGTATTCCACCGATAAAAGGAATAATACTTGCGACAATCAATATCGGTTCAAAAGAATATTTATCTGAAAAACTACCGATAAGAAATGTAGAAATAATTGTTAGAATTCCTGCCGCAGTTCCACTAAGTCCGCTAACAGTTGCAACAGAATTACTTTTGTAAATATCAGACGGTAAAACAAGTGCCATTGTAGAATAAGCTGCATAAGCAAAGGTTGAAATTGCAAGTAAACCGGCAATTGCAAAGAGGTTCGATACATAGATGATTGGAATTAAAGTTAACATTCCAATCGAACCAAATATGACAACAGCTTTTCTTGCTCTGCCAACTGGCCATCCTTTTTTAATCAGCCAACTGGAAAATCCTCCGCCTGAAAAATTTCCTAAATCAGCAGCTACAAAAGGGATCCAGAATGCAAGCAAAGTATCCTCGGGTTTAAATCCTTTTGATACCAATAAAATCATCAACCAATCTGCAATAAAAAACCAAATAGGATCAGTAAAAGCTCTAGCAATAATTACTCCCCAGGTTTGTTTCAACTTTAAAAGTTCTACTAATTTTGGACGAGGTAAATCTTTTTCATCGTCATCAATACTTTCTTTTCTATCGGCTAAAATCATTTCTTTTTCTTCAACACTGATTCGTGGATGATTTTCTGGTGAGTAGTAAATTATTCGCCAAACAATAATCCAGATAAAACCTAAAGTTCCAGTTAGAATGAATGCAGGCTGCCAGCTCCCAAAGTATGAATACAACCAGATAACAAATGCCGGTGCGATAGCTGCTCCTATTGATGAACCACTATCAAAAAGTGCAACAGCCCACCCTCGTTCCTTTTTGGGGAACCATTCTGAAACTGCTTTTGTTGCTGCTGGCCAATTTGCTGATTCGCCAAATCCTAATAAGAATCTGAAACCAGCAAAACTTTTTAATCCAGTTGCTAACGATGTAAGAATTGAAATTACTGAGTATGAAAACACTGTTAAAGTTAATCCTAATCGTGTTCCGATTTTATCAACTAATCTTCCTAATGCTGTTTGACCAATAGCGTAGGCAACACGAAATGCAATTACAATTAGAGCATAATCCTCATTTGTCCAGTTGTATTGTTCTTTTAAAAAAGGTGCTAATGCAGAAAGTGTTTGTCTATCAATGTAATTTATAACAGTTGATGCAAAAAGCATTCCTCCAATCCACCAGCGCAAAGATTTGATTGGCTTCTTTAACCTGTTCATAGCATTCTTATTATTAACAATATTCTTTAAAGCATCTTTCATAAAAATATTTCAAATCAGTTTCTAAAAAATTATCTCAATTGAGTTTATTCAAATACTCGTAGTACTTAACAAGAAAGCGAATACCAAAAGCATTTCCAACATCACGCTGCATAATTAATGTCCTGCCGGATTTTGTTCGCATTTTTGTGTTGATCATCGCACCTTGTAAATTTTTATCAGGATGATCGGAAGGGAATCTATTCTTCATTACCCAGGTAATTGATTTTTCAATATTTGGAATAAACTCTTCACCAACTCCATAATCCAATAGTCTCAACCATAGCAAGCCAGCAAACGAAACCGCCGAACCGCAGATGGAATTATTATTAAATTTTCCATCGATAAAATTTGTGTAATAAATTATGCCATCTTTCTTTTGAAGTTTAGTATAGAATAGAAGAGTTTTTTTTGCAGCTTCGAGATATTTTTTTTCACCTGTTAAATCATAACCCTCTAATAAGGATTCAGCATTCCATAAATTAAATCGTGGATGAATCTCCCCTGTCTCCAAATCATTTGGAGTAAACTGCATCCAAAATCCTTCTGGTCCTTGCTTTTCAACAAGGCTGTTACATAATTCTATAAATACTTTTTTAAATGATTCATCTTTTGTGAACTCATATATATCCTTAAACAATGAGCCTTCATTGTTTGGTCTGGCAACATCAGTTAAAATTTGTTTTTCCTTATCAGGCCAAAACGGACTTTTTTCTTTTAGAACTTCTCCGGTATTGTAATCAACTGCATCATAAAACAAACCTTTTTCAGCAACGTACATATTTTTTAACATCCATATGCCTGCACTGGTTGGGACTTCTGCATATTTTTTATTACCTGTAGCTTTATACAGATTAAAAAGACCGGGAGTACCATCACTTACAGTAGCAAATATTATGTTATCAATTCCGGCACCGTGAATTGCTTTTACCATTCCTTTTAACTTTGGATGATCTTCAATTAATAAACTACACCACCAATCGCCGGCACGTTTTGCATTATCAAGATAATTTTTATTATTAGTGATTTTGTATGCTTCAACTAATGCATTGATAAGCTGTCCGGTATGCCAGGGTTCTTCATATGCATACCATTTACCTTCCGTAATTGAATACTCACATCTTGATTTACCCTCATCATCTAACAAAACATTGCAAGTATTATTCGATGCTTCTTCAATAACTTTTAATATTTCACTTTTCAATGAATCCGATTGTGAGAATGATGTGACACTAATTCCGAAAAAGAGAATTAAAACATTAAAGATTTTTTTTAATATGAAGTAATTTTTTGTCATCATAATTTATCCAATCGAAGCTGAGAAAAATCCAAGAACAAGAATGCCTAGTACAAAAAGTATTGCTAATCCAAATCCAAGCAAATCTATTCGATAATTTTTATAATTAAATTTTTTGAAAAGTGATAAGAAATCAACAATTAAAAGGCTATGACCATTTTTCTCTAAAGAATCTTCTTGTTCAGCTGATTTTTTTGAGCTTTGAGATTCACCTTCCAGCATTATGTTAATGTTCTGCTGCTTTAGTTTATATTCCTCACCAACAGGTGTATGAAGTAAAGCAAAGAATTCATTTAATTTTTCTTCTGGTTCTGATTTTGTAAGTAGACTAGTTACTATCATTACAATAAAACCTGCAGGAAGATATAATGCTATTTGATATTCGAATGGAATTTTTAATATCCATGGGCCTGTTATGATTGCAATGCTACTCATAACTATAATACTTGCAGCAGCTCCGTAACGATTCGCTTTTTTCCAGATAACTCCTAACCAGAATGAAAGTCCAAAGAAAGAAGTAATCTGCCATAAAAATTTTATGCCTTCTAATACACTTGAAAGTGCAAGTGCAATTGTTACTCCGCCAATTACAATAACAAATGAAGATAATCTTCCAACTTTTAATGAGTTAGAATCAGAAGAATCTTTCTGAAAAAACTTTTGGTAAACATTGCGGGTAAATAATGCAGAACCACCAACCATAAAATTATGACTTGCCCCAAGCACCATTGCTATCATTGCGGAAATCATTAATCCCAGCAGACCAACAGGTAATAATTTTGAGACTGCTAATCCAAAAGCCTGTTCACGATTTGCATGATCCAAACCTGGATAAAGTGCTGCAACAAAAACCCCAATAAATGCCCAACCAAGCGTTGCTAATCTCTTAACAAAATTTCCGTATGTCCAACCTGTTCTGCAGTTTAATTCGGATTTACCTGCACCGCCAATTGCCATGTGATGTGGTTCTACAACTACACCAACTAATCCATTGAATACAACCATCACAATAAAAAATAAAGTAACTTCTTTTGGTGCAACAAAGCTGAACATATACTCAGGTAGATTAGATTTAATAGCTGATATTCCACCACCGGCATTTATTGCAAAAGGAATAAGAAGAAAAGAAAGTATTACAACAAAAAATCCTTGAAGTACATTTATTCTCAGAGCCGAAACTAATCCACCAAGAACACTATAAGCAAGAAAGAATGCTGTTAATCCAAATACTATAACTACGGTAGATAATTGTCCGCCTGTTATAGATTCTAATACTGTACTTGTTCCTTTAAGTAATAAACCAATGTTAAGTGTAAAAAAAAGTAATCCCATAAAAGCATAAAGCACACCCATTTTGGAGCCGTATCTTTTCTCAAAGAAATCAGCCATAGTTATGTATCGTAATCTTCTATAGATGGGAGCGATTAGCCAAAAGAAAGGTGTAGCAAATAAAAAAAACCATTGATACCAGACACCTGCAAGTCCGATTTCGTATGTTGCCCCTGCTACCAACACAGCTTGATTAGTATGCGTACCAGCACCGATTGCATTTGCAATCATCATAATTTTATTTCCACGTCGATTACCCATAAAATAATCGCCAGTGGATTTAACTTTTTTCTTAGCTTGCCAGCCTAACCAAAGAATTGCAAAAATATAAATTGCAACAACTGATACGTCCCAAATTGAAATACCAAACATGTTTTAAGAGTCCTTACTATCATCAACCCCATTCCAAATCTTCTTAAGCAAGAATGCCGCTGCTTTGGGATCACGGTTGCGTGTAAAAACTCCTTTCATGTTAAGAAGAACGCGTCTCATATTTTGTGGAGTTCGGAAATCCGCAAAATTCCAAACGTGTTCTCCAATTAAATAACTTTTAGAACGAAGTAGCTTAATATATTTTTCAATAAATTTTGATTGATACTCTTCAGTGAACATCTGGTCTGATGTAGAATGAAATCCAGGTAAAGTATCAACACCAAATTCTGTCATCATTATAGGTTTCTTATATCTTGCAAAAATTGTATCGATTTCTTCTTCAAGCACTTTAATACCACAATCTAATCTTCCAGGATATTCATACCATCCATAGTAACGATTGAGACAAATAATATCACTTAATTCTAAAACTGGATCATCAATGCCTGCTCGCAAACAATTAGGAACAGTATTAGGCCTATTTGAATCGAGTGATCTTGAATATTTAAAAACATCCTGCCAATATTTTTTTGCTTTACCATTATAATAACCGCTATCACCAACAAGATTTGGTTCATTACCCAGTGACCAAATGATTACAGATGGATGATTATAATCGCGTTCAAATAATCTTTTAATGTATTCTTTATGTGTATCAAGATTTTTATCACTTACATATCTAAAATCTAAACTGACAGCAGGGATTTCATCAATAATCAAAATTCCTTTTTTGTCCGCATAAAACATCATCTCTTCAGCATATGGATAATGCGAAGTTCTGAATGAGTTAGCATTTATCCATTTCATCATTTGAAAATCTTTTACCATTAGTGGTAACATCAATCCTTTACCAATGACAGAAAAATCTTCGTGCTTGCCAAATCCTTTTAAATAAATCTCTTTACCATTTAGATAAAGTTTATTGTCTGCTATTTTAACTTCACGTACTCCTATAGGTAAAGAGTACTCATCAACTTCAGTATCGTCATTTAGAATAATGACTTCAAGATTATATAGCTTAGGATTTTCATTTGACCAAAATTCACATTCTGCAATTTCAATTAGACTATTAAATGAATTTCCCTCCAATTTAGTTACAGTTTGCGTAGTGACCCCATTTGATACAATTTTTAATAACACAGAACCATTTAATTTTGAATTTAAATTCCCAGAGATATTGACTACCCCAGTTGTTCCTGAAATGCTTGTATCTATCTTGATACTTGTTAAATGTGTCTCTGGCTTCGATAAAAGATAAACTGGTCTATGAATTCCACCAAATGGAGAGAAATCAAACCTAGCAGCCGGAAATGTTTCTTCTCTTAATCGATTTTCATCCAGATAATTTTTAGCTGTTATACCTTGAGGAATACTTTCATCGTTTAAGTTGTTGTCTAAGCAAACAATTACCTCTGCTTCTTCACCACATTGAACATACTTGCTTATGTCAAATTCAAAAGGAAGAAATCCAAGATTATTTTCACCAAGTAATATTCCATTAATCCATACTTTTGAAAAATAATCTGCGGAACCGAACCGGATAAAAATGGATTTGTGTATCCATTCACTTGGTACAAAAAACTTTTTCCTGTACCAAGCTAACCCTATGTAATGCAGTAGCCCAGCTTCTTCAAGTTGTTCATTCCAACTGCCAGGAACTGCAATATCACATTCGGAATCAAATTTTTTATACCAATGTTCCTTTTCACCAATATTTTCAGGATCTACTTTAAACTGCCAAAGTCCACATAGATCAATTAAATTTCTAAACTTATTTTGAACTGGAAATAACATTTTTTTCTTTCAATAATTTCATTTGTTCAACTTTATGATTTTAATATTTATAAAGTGTTTTACAATTCAGCAAAATTTGATTTACCTGCCCATCTTTTTTTAGCGCCACAAGAATCACGAACAATTAAAGATGGTTTAAGGACAATTCTATTTTCAACATCTATTCCATCAATACGGCGTTTAACTACATCGACAGCTTTTTTACCGATTAAATCCGCGGGCTGATGAATAGTAGTTAATGGAACGCTTGCATAATTAGAATTAAAGATATCATCGTTACCCACTATAGCAACATCATCGGGTACTTTAATACCTTTTTCCATAACAGCTTTTTCAAAACCCAATGCAACAGCATCATTATAAAAGTAAATTGCATCTGGCTTATCCGGGATATCAATAAAAGAATTTCCAAAATCTTCACCGAGCTTAAATCTATCCACACCAGAATCAAACATTTCTTTATCAAGAAAGTAAACAAGTTTTGAATCGAATGGGATATCGTGCTCGAGCAGTGCTTGCATATATCCGTTCTTTCTTACATCACTAAGTAGATTTCCCTTACCAACGTGTACATATCCAATTTTTTTATAACCTGTTCTTATTAAATGATCAGTTGCTAGAAAGCCGCCAAGTTCATGATTACTTCCTACATACCAGTATTCAGGATCATGGATGTACGAAACCATAACATATGGAAAATTATTGTTGTGAAGTTTTTGTAAATAATCTGTCGCACGATACTGCAATGACAGAGATGCAATTATAAGTCCATCAACACCAAGATTTAGAAAATGATTGATCTGATTTTCTTCTTTCTCAAGACTATTAGATGAACTGGTTATAAGTAGATTATAACCTAACTCATATGCTCGTTCTTCTATTCCATGCACAATCAAGGAAAAGTAAGGATGCTTCAGGTCTCTAAGAACGAGTCCTATTGTCTTATGAGAGTTGAAATTTATTTTCTTCTCATTCATTTCCGCAACAAAGGTACCTTTACCTGTCCGCGAGTAAAGGTATCCCGAATTAATGAGATTTAATAATGCTTTTTTAATTGTAATGATACTAACAGAATACTTCTTACTTAACTCTGAATGCGTTCCAACAAAATCGCCGGGTTTAAGCGACTTCTCTTTAATCTGGCGCATAATGTCGCGTTCTACTTGTTCATACAATGGTGCAGGATCATTATTATTTATTATTGTAGCCATTTTAATTTCTATTTTTTTGATGCTCAAATTTCGTAATAAAATAATTTATTTAAGTAACATCATTTTTTGAACTTTATTTACTTCTGATGTTTTTAATTCATAAAAGTAAACTCCTGATGCCACCTGAATTCCATTTTCTGATTTTCCATTCCACAATACTTCATAAGTACCGGCAGCCTGATCAGAATTCATAAGTGAATAAATCTTTTCACCAATTGAATTGTATACTGATATTTGTACAAAAGAACTTTTTGGAATAGAATATCTTATGGTAGTACTTGGATTAAATGGATTAGGATAATTTTCAAATAACATATATTCGTTAGGAATATTTTTTACGTCAGCTTCTTTTACATCTGTAAATATCACTCCCCAATCAAGGTATGAACCCAAACGAGAACCACCGGTACCAGCATTGTATAATGGTGAACTTGTAGGATACGAGAAATTGAATACATAGTGAGGTTGTCCCCATTCAATTGAAGCACCCGTACCTGGATCTAATTCTGGTTTATTTGGTAGATGTATTGAAGTATCATGTTGTCCCAGCATTACCGTAATCGGTGTTGGTGGAGCAGTTGTAAAAGAAACATCTTCTGAAATATTTGATGCACCCGTACCAAGATTATTGACCCACCAAAGTGTTAAAGAATCTAAAAATGGTGTTTGTGTAACAGGTGCGATTGAAAATGGAGGGACTATTGTTGGGTAAAGATTTGTAATAGCATTATCCACTTTATAATTATTGTGATGAATATTTATGTACTGTGTTCCAACTTGAACCAAAGTATCAGCCATGAGGATGGCGCCAGTATCATCTGGATAACTACCTATAATACCGCAATCAATCATTAAATTGTTAAAGAAATTCACATCATTTGATGAACCAAAATCGAAATCACCTTGAGGGCAGCTAACCATTGTATTGTTATTAATTCTTAGATAAGCTATTCGGGCAGCAGCGGTTCTAAGCATTCTTTCAGCAACATTGTAAATAATATTATTTTCAATCACAATTGTATCTTGAACATTGCCCCGAGTATCTAACACTCTTCCATTAGAACCATTCATATCACCAAGATTACTGAAGATTGAGTTTGTAATGTAAATTTTACAATTAGGGTTATCTAGTCTAATTGTACCTTGAATATCATAATCTATATGACAAGAATCTATAGTTATTCTAACTCCGGCAGCACCAACTCTTATTCCATTCTGAAGTACTTTTGGAAGAGTTGGATGATCATCAACATTTACAAGGTAAACATTCTTTAATGTAAAGTTTCCTTTTGGATTAAAACATCGGGAAGAGGTAATTCCATCAGGAAGAATTCCTGGTCGGATAATTGGATCAGCACCAGCGCCAGGCGCGCCTTCAATTCTTAAGTGATATCCTACATTAGAGATAGTAGATTGTGTTAAATAATATCCATTTCTTTCCAGTAAATAAATAGTATTTGGATTTTGCTGTCTACCAGTTGAATCAGCAATAATAGTTTCATCAAGAGTTCCAATACCTGAAGTGACTGGGACGTATCTAGTTTGTGCATTCAATGTTAATTGAAAAATAAAAAGCAATAGAAGTATGAATAATGAAAAACTTCTTTTTAATGAATTAGAATCCATAATTAGCTCCTTTAATAAATAATGAAATATTAAAACTCATACTTAACACCTAAGTCCATATTCCAGCCAAAATACTTTTCCTCGGTTGGAAGTGAATCGAATAAAGTATATGATCGATCTGGAGTGTTTGAAATATTATTTACATTTAATAGTAATGATATGTTGTAAGGCAGTTTATACTTAACTGCAAAGTCCCATCTTTGATAATCAGCTGTATAACCATCAACTTCTGGTGTATCACCAATAATCGCTAAGGCTTTTGCTTGAAACAAGAAAGCGATTCTGCAAGAAAAATCACCTTTTTCATAACCGACTGTAATATTAGCAATTTTATCTGATTGACCAGGCATTGTAATTTTTCTGACAGTATCAATTGTTGTAACATTAAATGGAGGAAGCGGATTACGAGTATTAATTGTATATGGTATAAAAGTTTCAGAAAATATTTTGGAAAAATTTAGATTTAAAGTTATACCATCAAAAGGGCTTGGAAGAAAGCGCAAGTTTGTTTGAATTTCTGTTTCAAAACCGTGTACTTCTGTGTCATGCGAAATATTTTCTGGTTGATATAAATCGTATACTACTACCCCAAATCTAATACGAGATTTTCTTATATAATCTATATCTTTTACTAATTTGTAAAATCCAGAGATATTAAAAAAACCTAGAGTTCCTTCATACATTGATAACGAAACATCATAATTTTGTGAAGTAATATGACCTATGTATGGTTGCCCTCTAAAAATTTCTCTTGCATCTGTATCAATCTTTTCTCTTGGTACCAAGTTCTGATAATCAGGTCTGGTAATTGTATTTGTGTACCCAAGCCTTAGATCAGCCCATTCAGTAACATTGTACCTTAGGTGAACCATCGGCAAAAAATCATCATAACTTAAAGTTCCAACTGTATCCTGGGCTGTTGATGCTAACAAATCTCCTTCATCAGAAACGGTTATTTCTCCAAATCTTTTCTTGTACCAATTTTTAGTTTTTTCATATCTAAATCCGCCAAGTAATACAATATCCTGCCCGATATTAAGATCAATCAAACCATAACCTGCAAGAACAGACTCACCGGCGTAATAATCATCCATGGCACTTAATTCATCATCGCCATACAATCTTCTATTACTGTTAATATTTCTATAATCTCTAAACTCATCCAAAAATGATTGTAATCCGTTTGAAGAAAGTACAGGATCAAATTCGTACTGACCATCCAGAAAATTTTCAATTTTAAAATTGTCATCTAAAAAATTAAGCATACCCATATTATTAGTGGTTGAAGTACCAACAAATCTGCCGGCATAAAGTGGATCATCTATTACCCACTTTAGAGCATTTGATTCAGTTTTAAAACCAATATTTCTCACATCCCTGCTTTTGTCTTTAAATTTTGATCCTGCCTTAAACTTTGAAGACAAATATGATGAAAACGTAAGTGGTATTGTAACATCAACTTGACCAGCAAAATCTCTATCATCAATTTTTTGTTCGTTAAGATAGTCGTATCTAAAAAATGTTTCATTAACATTATTTCTTGCATCATTAACAACACCTTGCGGACCATCATTTTGGTTATTAGTTATGAATGCGCCTGTTTCCTCGAATCTTGAATCATGAGAGAAAGGCATATTTTGATTAGTGATAGAATAGCTAGCTTGCCACCTTAAATCCATAAAATCAAAATTGTGTTTACCTGTCATCGAATTTGTAAATAGATCAATATTAATTTCTCTATCCCTTAATGTGTACTCAACAAGTGAAGATTCAATTCTATAACGTTTACGTCTTAAAAGTTCATTTCTATCAGTTCTGCTATAAAGTGAACTTAATTTTATTTCTCCCTGATCAATCTGATAATCTAAAATAACGTTTGCCCCATAACGATCTCTTTCTTCAATTCGATCTTGCAGACTAACACTGGTAGTCTTAAGACCATCGCCTTCTAATTTGTAAGCACCTGATAATTCATCTGAACCTCTTTGTGCGCGCTGAAAATTTGCTTCCGCAAATACACCCAAAATATTTTCAAGAAATCTATTACTTACAGTTGCACTGCCTCTAAAATTTTCATAACTCTGATTTAAGTTATTATAACCGCCCTGTACTTTTAGAGTTGTAGCCCAATCAGGTTCAGCTTTTTTAAGATCAAAATTTATTGTTCCGCCTATTGCATCAGCATCCATATCCGGTGTGTTTGTTTTGGAAACTGTAATTCCTGCTAACATATCAGAAGAGATCATCGATAAATCAACTGAACGATCAAACGCATCTGTTGATGGAATCTTTTGTCCATCAATAGTAATTAAACTATACTTTGGTGAAAGACCTCTCATAATTACTTTTGATCCTTCGCCACCATCACGTTGAATTGAAACACCAGGTAATCTTCCTATTGTTTCAGCTGCATTGTTATCAGGTAATTCTTCTATTCTATCTTTTGAAACGACATTAATAATAGTCGAGGAAATTTTTTGTTGATTTATTGCATCCGATTGACCCTTAAATTGAGAGGTAACAGTTACTTCATCAAGTGAAACAAAATCCGGAGATAAATAAATTGACAAGGATACATCAGCATTCTTTAATTCTATTTCTGATGTTTTAGAATGATAACCGAGATAAGAAATCTTTATTAATTTTTTATCAGCCGGGATGCCGGATATTTTAAATTTTCCTTCAATATCTGTAGCAGTTCCCAAGGATGTTCCAATAACAATAATGTTTGCACCAATTAAGGGCTCTGAATTTGTTGAATCTAATACAACCCCTTTGATTGAACCTTGAGCGAATAAATTTGGAGCTAATAAAAAAGAAAAAAACGCAAATGCGAAAATCTTAGAATAGAATTTTATGTATACGTTCATAAAATACCTTACAATAAAAATTTTAATAATTATTTCTAATTAAATTATTTTGTAACACTGACCTTATATTCAATCGTTTTTGAGAATTCCGCATTTGGAGCAATGATCAATTCTATAGGAAAAGCCTTAAGCGAAGGGAATGGGGACAAGTAATTTTTCCTATCTCTTCCAATTATTAACTCTGCATTATTGCTCAATAGTTTAAATTCAATTGTATGATTTTCAGATTCAATTTTAACAGTAGATTGATCAATTAAAGTATATTCCATTCCGCAATAATCTATGATTGGTTCAACTATTGTAATTACTGGATGAGCATCACGATAATAAACCGTTACTGATTTTTTTAACTCATTATCTTTAAACTCATGATCAAGTTTATAACCAACACCGCCATTTAACTGATTTTTGTCTTTAAGTTCACCAACTGTATGAATTTCAAATACATTATCTCCCTTTTCATTTGATTCAATGTGCGCATCAAACTCAAAAAGATTAGTGAAGTAACCATTAGAATCTTTAAACTCTATTCTAGGAGTTAAACATTTAATTCCTTCTGCTTCAGGAAAATGCATTGGCTCCCAACGAATATACTCTGTTTGACTAGCTGCTTGTAAGAATCCATGATCTTGAAGCCAAAGACTTGATATACTTCCGCCTGTCGGTCTGTACATATATTTACTTTTTGATCCCTTTGAAACATCCTTATATCGATAAGCAGTTATTGTAGACATAAAGGACTTTGTTCTTACCTCAACAAGATCAAGTGTTTTAAATTCTTTTATCCAATTGATCTTTTGCGTTGGTAAATCAGCTACTGGGTATTCAATATTTTTAGCTAGTTCAAATGCAAATGCTAGATTTTTAGCTTTTGCAAATGTTGGATATATACATGGTTCTTCATTAAATATTTTGTTATAGTGTGGTCCATATCCTAAAATACCATCGTTAATGCAACTACGAATTGATTGAAGATTTTTATATGCTGCTGTTGGATAATAAATATCTTCATCAGCAAACAGAGTAAACAATACCTGGCAGCCGTCAGATGTTGCACTTCCATAAGTTGTCCATTTGTTTGATCTTATTCCCCAAGAATTATCCATTGAACCATCAGGATAAATAAAATACAAATGATTCTTTAACGAATTTAAAACTGCTTCTAGTACAACAATATCATTTGTTAAATTAGCGTAATAACCCAAACCCCATAAAGACATCTCTAAATTATAACCTAAATCAACTCCATATTTTGCGTCGTGAACTTTGCCACCTTCTCCATTAATAAACCCATCTTCATCCATCTTTGCAATAATCATTCTAGCTAACTCTTTAGCTTTTATGATATATTTTTCATCAGGAATAATTTGATATGTTGCTGATAATGATGCGGTTGTGGTAGCACAATAATTTATACTTGCAAAAGCATTACTCATTACTAATGTTAAATAATCAGCAGCACTTTCAATCGATTTTTTCCATCTCAAAATCTGAGCATCAGAAAGCTTATCTTTAATATTATTATAACTTAGAACCATCATTAAAAGTTGGTCTGTTGTTGTTCCTGTCCAATCTTCGGGAGTTTCTTTCCAGCTACCATTTTCTTGTTGCTGATCGATTAACCAACTTGCAAGATCAATAGCCGATGTTAAATAACTTTCTTCTCCTGTTATTTTATAAGCAACTGTAAAAGGATAAATTGTTTCCGCAGCCCGCGTATGATATATATTACACTGTTTACAAATAATAGCACCAAAGTTGGTATCAGATTTTTCTAAAACTTGCATTTGTTGCAACTCAGTAGTAAAGTCAAGTAATGTTTTCGAAAATTCAGTTTTTAGATTAATTGTTTTTTGACCAAACAAACTAATACTCACTAGAGAGAATACGATAACCAAATGAATATTTTTAAGACAATAATTCAAGAAATCCTCTACCAACTTGGTACTTCATTCCTTCATCAACCTACTTCAGAAGGATAATTTTTTTTGTAATTAAGTTATTTGAACTTTCTAACACTGAAAAATAAACACCACTAGACAAATTTTCTGCTCTAAAATCAATGCTGTAGTATTTACCAGACTCAGCCATTCCATTAAAGATAGTATTAACAAGTTGCCCAAGTGAATTGTAAATCTTTAAAGTAGTGTTTGCATTTTTTTCAACAGAAAAATTGATCTTTGTGCTTGGGTTAAATGGATTTGGATATGCTTCAGATAAATAAAATTTATTAACTGTCATATGCTCCACTTCAACGCTGCTGTAATATTTAAAAGTACCATCAAAGTCTATTTGTTTAATTCGATAAAAATATTTTCCTGATGGCAAATTAACATCAATAAATGAATAATTTTGTAAATCAGTTGTTGTTCCCTTACCTTGAACAAAACCAATTTGCTGCCAATCATTTAAATTTGAAGTTGATCGTTCAATATCAAATCCTGAATTGTTTAGTTCTGATGCTGTTGACCAGTTAATTTGAACATTATTCAGAACTGATGTAGCAGTAAACGAGGTTAGTTCAACTGGAACAATTGCATCACTCCAATTTGTTGCCACTCTAATACCACCTAAATGATTGGTAGGTTTTGAATCTCTTTGATAAATTATTAATCTATTAATATTAAGAGCATCAGCGGCGGAGAGATTTTCACATATTGCATCAGGAGTTGGTTCTGTACCAGATAGGTCAGGATTTACCCAAAGTTTACTTGTACCAGTCGCACGTTCAGTTCGAATAACTATTAAATGTGTTTGTAATGTATCAAGTGGTTTTGTGGTTGCAAAAGAAGTTCCTGGATCATCCCTCAAAAAGCTAACGCCAGCAACAATTTTTTTTAATGGATCAGAATTTGAAATTCGATTATATACTAATAAACCACGGTATGTACTACTCGACGATCCATGTCCCATTACAACTGTTCCATTTATATCATAATTTGGGTCTGAAGGATTATTGCTACCAAGTAGATAAGCTGAGTCTATACTAACCAATACTGAATAATATACCACTGGCGATGGAATAAAACTTCTATAAGCACTTTGACTTGATGAAATAATTCTAGGTACAAATACCTGATTTCCAATCCCAGATAGTATATAACCTGGGTATGTAAGTGCCCCAGTTTGCACTAGAATTGGTCCAGGAAATACTTCATCCGCAGTATTAACCCATACTCCATTACTAACATTATTATTAGCCAAAGGATAGTATGGTGAATTGGGGTCTAGCCAAAAACAATCAGCGAGTCCACCCTCTTGATATTCAAAGGTTTCTGTAAGTGGTAAGGTTGCAATATTTGTAATATCTTCCCATCTTTTACCAACTTTAATTCCGCCGATATCTATTTTAGGTTTATCGCCTCGTTGATAGATACCAAATCTGCCCACATCAGTATTTCCAGAAACAGGATCTACTGTTCCCAAATCTTGAATTGCATCAGGAGTTGGCTCAGGTCCTGCTAAACTTGGATTTATCCAGAGTGAAGCTTTACAAGTCGGATTATTTCTTTCATATTTTACAACAACCAAATATGTGGTAAGAGTATCTAAATCTATATTTGCCCATTGAGTTAATGCATTAGGCTGGTTTACACGAATTCCCATTTGATATTTGCCAGCTACACTTCCTTTTTGAAAACATAAAAGCCCGCGATAATTTGCGTTGGTTGCGTTACCAGTAGCCCATAAACCAGTAAAATATTCACCTTTTGCCGATGGATAATCAGATAGGTTTGTCGTTTCTTTTAAATTTACCATCATCGAATAATACACTGTTTGCTGTCCATCAAAGGCTCTATAGCCTCTGTTATTACTAGTATTTGGAGTAAGGTTTGGACAAAATAATTTTTTTCCCTGACCAGATAATGAGTAACCAGAATAAGTTAGTGCACCTGATTGAACTAACATTGGATCATCAAAAGATGATGTACTTCCATTTGTCCACAAACCTCCGCTTACATCATTAGCTGTTAACGGATAGAACGGCGAAGTTGGATTAGGCTGATTGGTTCCGCATAGTACTAGAGCGCCTTCAGTATAATTAAATGTCTCTGAAAATAATATTTGAGAAGAAACAGTGACATTAAAAACTACAAATAGAAAAAGAAACAGAATAAAGTGTTTCATGAAGTTCTCCTTGAAATTAATAAAGTATTTATTTGGCTATAAATGAACTTAGAATTTCTTCAATGATAATTTTTTTACTTAATAAAATCATTAAGTATACTTAGTATGCCAAACATACTTTTATTACAGCTATTTGTCAAGTAGAGTAGAAAATTAAAATAATAATGAAAAGTGTTTTTATATTAGGGCTGATTATTAATTATTATATTATTAAAACAATAATTGTTAGTATTATGAAATAATATTTAGGAATGCGACTAAATGAGGCCTATGAGCGGATTATCTGGAGACGGGGAATTAATTCATCACAAGATAATGGCATTCTAAAAACTTCGATTGGAATTATTTTAAACTTTTGTATTACCAAATCAAGCAGACTTGACCTAGTAACGAATAAAAGTTTTTGACTTAAGTTTTGATTTAGGAGCTTAATTATCAAATCGTAATGTCCACAATCTTTTAACTCCAACGGACCAACTTCATCAATAATGATAAGTTCATTATGGTTCTGTATTTGACTTAAAATTTCATCTTGTACTTTAATAAAAACTGATTTAGCGAAATGAAATCTTCCGATACTAAAAGTAGAATCATTCTTCTCTTCCATTTCAAGGGCATAGGACCTTTTATTTGAAATGTTATACAAAAATCTCCTATTATTTACTTTGATTTGCAGAATTCCCAAAATATTTTCTTTTTTACTTATTACTTCCTTTAGCACGGAAGTCTTTCCGGAGTCTGTTCCACCAGATAAGATGTAGATCTCTTTTAGTTTCAATCAGTTTCCTAAATAATTAATTTATTTAAAATAAATTTTTAAACTTCATTGTAAGATAATAGTTAATGCTTGCAAAATATTATTATAAATATAATAATAGGAATTAAGCAGGATTATTATTAGCCGTTTGTGCGAACCTTATATCTTTATAAAATTTACTAGACAATTCAATTATCAAATAATTAGTATCTCACCTAGCAACCACGTATAATTATATATGATTTGCGATTACTCAAATTTCACTGCCTTACATATGAACGCTACGCAAAATTTCAGTTTATAAAAAGTGTGAGAGATTGCAGTCAAAATAAAATTATAACGATACAATCAAAGCTGCCAATATATTAAGTTAACTTCATAGTATTTCCATTGATATAAACTACTAGTTTTGGTTTGCCTATGAAGTACAAACTTATGTATGCATTGGTACCATTACAAGGGGTGGTTACTTATGGAACTAAAATTAAGTGAGCTAATTTCTTAATGAGATTTTATAGTCAAACATTCAGAGTTCAAAAAGCAAATACAAGAATTAAAATTAATTATTGAGGAGCGAACAAAGAATAATGAAGCTGTAGTTATATATGTTGCGGGTGTATTAAAATTTGGAAAGTTAGCTTCCGAATTATCTCCAAATGCAACAGTTGAAGTAAAAAGGATTATTTTAGATTCACCAGGTTCAACCTTGTAATATTGGACCGAAAACTAGAAATTCAGATTAAAAATAATTGCGGAGTAACAATAAAAAAAGGGACTTACAGTGAAAAGACACCATAAATCCCTTAGTGCTCCGCAAACACGATACCGACTCAAAAAAAAATAGGCTTGAATTGCCTCTTTTTATCGCAAAATCAACAAATGGTAGACTCAAATTGACCATTGATAGAGAAGAATTA
>CXWK01009803.1_pt2 | contig 22659 bp, 19 predicted proteins | sample 590851 | NCBI WGS metagenome assembly CXWK01 (sample SAMEA3498364, study PRJEB10139) | wastewater metagenome | biome: wastewater treatment plant; material: activated sludge | place: Denmark | collected 2014-08-01
GGGATGAAGTGGCGCAGCACGCGCGGATGGCAGAACTCGACCAGCACGCGCAGCCAGGGCGAGAAGGGCACGCGCGCGGCCAGGTCCGTCGAAAGGTCGGGCAGGAAGATGCCGGCCAACACCAGGTTGCCGTCTACCCGCTCCAGGGCGCGAACGAAGAGCCAGTAGCCAATGAGCAGCAAGACCAGGACGACCCGCGGCCAGTTGAACCACTTAGGCGCGGGCGGGCGGCGCAAACGGCGCGGAGCGCGGGCGGGCGAACGGGGCGCGAGCTGGGCGGCCACGGCGCTACTCCCCCCGCTCCAGCGCCCGGCGCAATTCGTGCGACGTGCTCGAGGCCAGGTTCATCAGTTGGGCGCGCTGGGGCAGGTCGCTGATCACCTGTTTGGTCAGCACAGTCTCCAGCGATTTGGTCAACTGTTGCAGGATGACCTCGTGCAATTGGCCGCCCTGCCCCTGAGCCTGCACGGTTTCGATGCTGCTCAGCAGACTGTCAATGCTGTCGGCCACGGCGCGGGCGCGGGCGCGGTTCACCAGCCGCTGCGTCTCAATGGTGGCGACGGCGATGTCGCCGGTGGCCTGGCTATGCCACTCGACCTGCCAGGTGCCCAGGCGCTTGGTGACCACGTCCTCCGGTAGCTCCACGCCGCCAACGCCAACGCTGGCGATGGTCACGCCCTTGGGCAGCGTGGGGCCGTCTTCGCTCGTCTGCATCGCCTCTAGCCCGCGCTTGATGTTGGCCTTGATCTCGCCCATCGGCTCGGCCGCGCCGCTGACAAGCAGTTGATCCAGGGTGAAACGGCCGATCTCGCCCACCAGCAGCGTCGCCGCCTGGGGACAGATCTGGTCGGCCCAACTCAGCCGCCCCTCTTCGCCGGCCACGCTGCCGGCATAGGTCAGATCGAACAGCGCCTGGCGGTCATAGGGATAAGGGATGGTGTCGGTCTCCACCGAACGCGGACGGCGCTCGCCGGGGGGCAGCCGTCGTACGTGGAAGGAGACGGAGACGCTGGTCTTCACCAGGATGCCGTCGCGGGTCGTGGCCTCGACCGGCTGCTTGCGCGACTGGGTGCGCAGGTCGAATATCTGGGCAATGGCTTCGCCCGGATGCAGAAAGACCAGCCCCGGCCCATCGGCGCGCACGAAGCTGTTGCCGCGGGTGATGGCCGCGGCCTGATGGCTGAAGAGAAAACCGGCGCCCAGCAGTTGAAAGCTGGGCGAGAGCGTTGTGGCCGATGGCTTCTTGCTCTTGGTAGTGGTGTGCAGCGGCTCGTGCCGCCGCCCGGCCAGTAGCGCGTTGGCGCCCATGAGATAGCTGCGCCACAACAGGCGGAAGCCCTCGGCCCAGCCGAGGTTGTTTTGCAACGGCAGCACCCGGCGCGACAGATGAACTGTGCCCAACACGAAAGTGATCAGCACCGCCCCGCCCCAGAGCAGCGCGCCGACGCCGCGATACTCCACCTCGCGGTAGTCGTGGAGCAGCGCGCCGATCGCGCCCAGTAGCAGGGCAGCGAGCAGCAGGATGCCGAGACCGGGGATGAACTGTCGTCTTTGCTCTTCCATGTCTTTGGCGGCGACCCGTGGCGCTTACTATAACATAGCCGCCGGTGGGATGCACTTTCTTGAGCGCGACGCACCGGGGCGAAAAGTGCGAGGCGCCGGAGAGTGGTCTATAATCGCTGCCGATGCACGTCGCCCTCAACGCCTACTTCTGGGACCGCCCCCACACCGGCAGCGGCCAGTACACCCGCCAACTCGTCGCCCACCTGCGCCGCCTGGCGCCGGACGTGACGCTCACCCTCGTCTATCCCCAGTTGCCGGACGGCCCGCCGCCGGACGGTGTGCCCGACGGCGTGGGCGTCGTCGTCGTGCCCCTGCGGCCGGGCCATCTGGGCAAGGTGCTGTTCGAGCAGCGCGGCTTCCCGGCCGCCTGCCGCCACCTGGGGGCGACGCTGGCCCACGTGCCCTACTTCGGCCCGCCGCTGCGCTCTCCCGCGCCGCTGGTCGTCACCGTCCACGATCTGACGACGCTGCTCGTGCCGGAGTATCGCCGCGGCCGGCGCGCCCGGCTCTACAACGCCCTGGTCAGCGCCGCCGCGCGCGGGGCCGGCCACGTGCTGACCGATTCACAGGCCAGCCGCAGCGACATCATCACCCATCTGGGCATCGCCGAGGGGGACGTGACCGCCGTCTACCTGGGGGTGGGGCCGGAGTATTCGCCGCGGGCGGGCAATAGTCTGGTTGACCTGGCCGTGCGGCGCAAGTATGACCTGCCCGACTTCTATGTGCTCTATCTGGGCGGCTACGAGACGCACAAGAACGTCGTCACCCTGCTCCACGCTTACACCTACGTGGCCGGGGCGCTGGGCGAGGAGTACCCGCTGCTGCTGGCCGGGCGCAAGCCGGATGGCGCGTCGCCGACCTTCCCCGACTATGACGACATTATCGCCCGCGCCGGGCTGGGGCGCTTCGTGCGCTGGATCGGCTACGTGGACGAGGCCGACAAACCGGTGCTCTATCGCGGGGCGGAGGCGTTCGTCTTTCCCAGCCGCAACGAGGGGTTCGGCCTGCCGCCACTGGAGGCGATGGCCTGTGGCACGCCGGTCGTCGTCGGCGATAGCGGCTCGCTGCCGGAGGTTATCGGCCCGGCCGGCTTCGCCATCAGCCCCGACGACCCGCGGGCGATGGCCGGGGCGATCATCGCCCTGGTGATGGATGAGCAGCAGGCGGCCGAGCTGCGCCGCGCCGGCCCGCAGCAGGCGGCGCAGTTCACCTGGGAGCGCACAGCGCGCGAGACGTTGGACGTGTATCAGCGAGTAGCGAGTGGCGAGTAGCGCGTTCTGACAACTAACAACTTCCTGTATAATGACCTTATGAACAGAACCGAGTTCTACGTAGTCATCGAGCGTGATGAGGACGGGCTATACGTCGGCGAAGTGCCCCAGTTACGCGCTTGCTATAGCCAGGGTCGCACGATTGACGAACTTCTGAGCAACATGCGCGAGGTGATTGCCCTTTGCTTGGAAGACTCAGCCGAGGAACTCAGACTTCTCCTTTAAACAGTTGGCAGTTGACAGTTATCCATTGTCAGTAGCGGGCAACCATTACTGACCTACTGACCTACTAACCCACTGACCCACTGACCCACTGACCCACTGACAACTACCCATGCCCTACACCAACACCTACTCCAACCTCCCTGTCCTCATCACCGGCCACACCGGCTTCAAAGGCTCGTGGCTGACGACCTGGCTGCTCGAACTGGGGGCGACGGTCATCGGCTATAGCCTGCCGGAGCCGCCGACGCAGCCCAGCAACTTCACCCTGTCCGGCCTGAGCGAGCGCATCGTGGACGTGCGCGGCGACATCCGCGACTTCGACACGCTATACGAAACGATTGCCACCCACCGGCCGGCGCTGGTCTTCCACCTGGCGGCGCAGCCCATCGTCCTACGCTCGGTGGAGCAGCCCAAGCTGACGATTGACACGAACGCCGGCGGCACGGTCAACATCCTGGAGGCCATTCGCCAGACCGACAGCGTGCGCGCCCTGGTCAGCATCACCACCGACAAAGTCTATGAGAATCAGGAGTGGCTGTGGGGCTACCGCGAGAGCGACACGCTGGGCGGCCACGACCCGTATAGCGCCAGCAAGGCCATGGCCGAGCTGGCCATCGCCGCCTATCGCAGCACTTACTTCGCGCCGGGCGAGTATGAGCGCCACGGCGTGGCCATCGCCTCGACGCGGGCGGGCAACGTCATCGGCGGCGGCGACTTCGCCGCCTACCGCCTCGTGCCCGACTGCATGAAGGCGCTGCTGGACGGCCGGCCCATTGGCGTACGCAACCCGCTCAGCGTGCGGCCGTGGCAGCACGTGCTGGAGCCACTGAGCGGTTACCTGTGGCTGGGGGCGCAACTGCTGCGCCACGGCCCGGCCTTCGGCGAGGCGTGGAACTTCGGCCCGCTGGAGCAGAAGGGGGTGACGGCGCAAGCGCTGGCCGAGAAGCTGGTGGAGCTGTGGGGCGGCGGTTCGTGGGAGCACACGCGGCCGGGCTTCGCCGAGGTGGAGACGGGGCTGCTGCGTCTCAGTTGGGACAAGGCGGCCCACCGGCTCGATTGGCGGCCGGTCTACACCTGGGTAGACGCGCTGACAGAGATCACTGACTGGTTCAAGGCCCATCAGCGCGGCGAGGACATGGGCACGGTGACCCACCGCCACATCACCCGCTACACTGCCCGCGCCAGAGAGTTGGGCCTGGCCTGGGCGGAAGAGGCTTGATGCGACTCTTCTGTTTCTGCTTGATAAAGGGGGCGACAAAGTGTCGCCCCCTATGTGCAACAAATCATCATGGAAAAGCAGCTAAACACCGTTGAACAAAAACAGGTTGAATTCTATGAGGATGAGCTCATCGCCATTCGAGCCGATGACGGGCATATCTATGTCTCAGTACGCCACCTATCAGACGCACTAGGACTCAACCCCACCGGCCAGATTAGGCGTATCAGACGACAGGCGATACTGGATAAAGCGTGCCATAAGGGCTACATCACAACCTCTGGCGGATCGCAGCCTGCCAATTGGCTTCGAGTTGATGTTGTTCCCCTCTTCATTACCGGCCTAAATACAAACTCGGTTCGAGAAGATATTCGCCCAAAGCTGGAGCGATTTCAAGAAGAAGCGGTTAAGGTACTCTGGGAGGCTTTCCAGCAGGGTCGGTTGACGAGCATCGTTGCCTTCGATGATCTGCTGAACAAAGACACACCGGCGGTGAGTGCCTATAAACAAGCATTAGCAATCCTCGATCTAGCCAGGGGCCAGGTCATGTTGGAAGCTCGGTTGGATGAGTATGGGGAGCGTCTGGAGAGAATCGAGTCCATGCTGGGGAATACCGGCCGCTATGTTACTCCAGATCAGGCTAGCCAGATTAGCCAGGCAGTTAAAACAGTGGCTCTCAAGCTGGGCAAGCTGAGTGGACGTAATGAATATGGAGCCGTGTATGGCGAGCTATACCGCAAGTTCGGAATAACGGGCTATAAGCAGCTCCAGGTCGGTAGATTCCAGGAGGCCATGAATTGGCTGAATGAGTGGCGCGAAAGCATTGAAGGAAAGCTGCCGTTCTAGGCAACATTAGGCTTACTATCCTACCTTCATGATACTCAAAAAGTCGGGCCTATGGTTTGGCCTGATTACCCTGGGCGCGCTGGGGCTGAATTTGTGGTTGCGGCTGACGCCGTTCGACTTTGTGTGGGACGGCCGCGTGCCCTGGGAGCGCCTCTCCCTGGCCCCGCTGACGTTGCGCGACGTGCCGCTCAACGTGCTGCTCTTCGTCCCCCTCGGCTTCGGCCTGGCCGGATTGGTAAGAAACCACAGATTACGCAGATTTCACAGATTAGGAAAAGGAATCTGTGAAATCTGTGTCATCTGTGGTTCCCTTCTTCTTCTGTCTCTCCTGCTGGAGGCAGCGCAGTTGTCTTTGCCGGCCCGCGCGCCGTCGCTGGCCGACGTGGTGGCCAATGGGTTGGGGGCGCTGCTGGGGGTGGGGCTGTACCGGGCCTGGGCGATGGGCATCGGCCGCACCCTGCGCCGCTACGTCACCCGGCGCAACCTGATGATAGGACTTGGCCTATACATCGTCGGCGCGGCGCTGCTGACCGGCTACCTTTACCGCAGCGTCCGGCTGAGCAACTGGGATACATCGTTTCCGCTGGTGGTCGGCAACGAGGCGGTGGGGCGGCGGCAGTGGAGCGGGCGGGTCGAATCCCTGTGGTTTGAGTGGCTACACAACGAAAGCATGAATGTGTTCGGCGGGTATGAGTTTAGCGGCGGAGCGCCATTCGAGTTCAAGCCCGCGCTGAGCGATGCCCTGCCACCACTTGTCTGGCGCGAGGGGCCGGCCAGCCCGCAAGGGGGACAGGGCGTAACGATTGGACCAGGNNGAACCAGTTTTCCATCACCGTCAGTGCCGCCACGGCCGACCCGACCCAACGCGGCCCGGCGCGGATCGTCTCTATCTCGGCCGACGCCGAACGGCGCAACGTCACCCTGGGCCAGGAGAAGGACGCCCTCATCGTCCGCCTGCGTACCCCCGCCGGCGGCGAGAATGGCCAGAAGCCGGAACTGCTCGTGCCCGGCGTCTTTGCCGACGAACGGATGCGCCTGATCACGGTCAGCTATGACGCGCCGATGCTATGGGTAATGGTGGATGAAGAGGAGTACGCCCTGTCGTTGGCCCCCGGCGCAGCCTTCTTTCCGGGCTTCGCCAACGAGAACCGCTGGCCGGTGGTCATGAGCGACGACGCCCATTACTACGACCGGCGCTATTGGGCGCTGGTAGTGGGCGTGGCCTTGCTGTTTTTCGGTGGGCTGTGGGTGGCTCGGTGGGTGGTTGTTCGTAACGAGGATCGATCGGCAGATTAAGCAGATTGGGCAGATTAAAGAAGAAGACCTCACGCCAAGATCGCTAAGGGCGCAAAGAACGCTAAGAAGAGATTTTTCTTGGCGTTCTTTGCGCCCTCAGCGATCTTGGCGTGAGGTTCTTCTCTCTTCTCCTACAATCTGCCCAATCTGCGGATCACTTATCTTCCAAGGCGCTCCCAGCGGCGCTGTCCAGGAACCAGACCACCTCCCCCTCCTCCGGCTCAATGCGTTGGGCGGGGTGTTGGTCGGGGTCGCGCTGCGGGCCGAGGGCGGCGGCGACGGCGACGGCCTTATTGGCCCCGGTGACGAGGAAGGCCACGCGCCGGGCGTGGTTGAAGACGATGGGCGTCAGCGTAACCCGCTGGGCCGGGCGGCCGTCGTACTCTGCCTCGACCGCCTGCACGGGCACGACGCAGGCCGCCGGCGAACCGGGGAAGAGCGAGGCGGTGTGGCCGTCTTCGCCCAGTCCCAGCAGGGCCACGTCGAAGCGCGGCCAGGGGGAGGGGCAGCCGGGGTCGTGCCGCTGGGCGAAGGCGCGCAACTGCTCGGCGTAGTCGGCCACGGCCGCTGCCGGCTCCAGCTCCCCCTTGATGCGGTGGACGTTGGCCTCCGGCAGAGACACGCGGCTTAGCAGGGCGTCGTGGGCCGCGGCGTGGTTGGAGCCAGGGTCATCGGGCGGCACCAGGCGCTCGTCGCTCCAGAAGACGTGGACGCGCTCCCAGGGCAGGTCGGCCTCGACCAGCCGGGCGTAGAGAGCCAGGGGAGTGTTGCCGCCGGCCAAGACGAGGCTGGCCGTATCGGAGGCATCCAGCGCGGCGCGCAACCCGGCAACGACGTACTCCGCCCCCGCCCCGGCCACGTCTTCGACAATGTGAATGGTCGGTTCAGTCATGCAGAAATGAAACCACAGATTGGGCAGATTTCACAGATTTACAGAAAAGAGGCTCACGCAAAGGCGCGAAGGAGCGAAGGCGCAAAGGAAGAAAGGGATGGTTCTTTTCTTCCTTTGCGCCTTTTCCTCTTGGCGCCTTTGCGTGAGCTTCTTATCAGACAGGGGAAAGGGAAAGAGCGTCGTAGGCCGTGCCGTAGAGGGCGGCCTTGGGGTTGTAGATGACGTGGACGGGGATGCGGCCCATCATCTCGCTAAAGCGCCCCTTGTCGCGGAAGAACTTCATGAACGGCCCCTGCTGCAACTGGGGCAGGATGCGGCCGGGGATGCCGCCGCCGAGGTACATGCCGCCCGTGGCCAGCACCGTCAGAGCCAGGTTACCGGCCTGGTCGCCCAGAATCTCCATGAACAGTTCCAGCGTGGCCACGCAGATGTCGGCCTCGCGGCTGACGGCAGCGCGAACGATGACCGGCGTCAGGTCGCTTGCCTCGGCCAGCGCGTCGCGCAGCCATTGCGGCTCCTCGAAGCGCCCCGTCTGGCGCAGGAAGGAGTAGACGTTGGGGATGCCCAGGCCGGAACACAGGCGCTCATAGCTGACGTGGCCCATGCGCGGCAACCAGTAGTTGAGCATCTCTAGTTGCAGCGGCGTCGTCGGGCCGAAGGCGCAATGGCCCCCTTCTGACGGGTAAGACACGTACCCCCGCTCATGCCAGACCAGGAAGCCCTCGCCCAGCCCCGTGCCGGGGGCGATGACGCCGATAGCGCCATGCTCCACCGCCTCGCCCTCGTTGAGCGTCACCAGGTCGGTGCGCTCCAGGTGGGGCACGGCCGTGGCCAGGGCCTCCAGGTCATTGAGCAGGTGGACGCCGAAGCCGAAGCGCTCGGCCAGGGCGTCGGACTCGATGACCCAGGGCAGATTCGTTACCTGCGCCCGCCCGCCGACCACCGGCCCGGCCACGCCAAAGCTGCCGGCCGAAACGTGGTGGGGGCACTCAGCCAGGAACTCCTCGACGATCAGTTCCAGCGAGTGGTACTGCTGGCTGGGGAAGGTGCGTTCCAGAACGGGGTGACGGTCAATGAGCGCGTCGCTCTCCTGGGCGTCGAAGAGCGCCAGAACAGTTTTGGTTCCACCGATGTCGCCTGCGAGTAACATGGCATCACTTGACGATCCGAATCATACCGTAGAAAGCTACGTGGTTACGAATGTTCTGCGCCGCCGGTTTCGGCTCCGGGTAGTACCAGGCGGCGTTGCGGACTTCCTGGCCGTCAACCACGACGTCGTAGTAGCTGGCGACGCCCTTCCACGGGCAGGTGGTGTGGCGGTCGCTGGCGCGGAAGTACTGGCGGTTGATGGCATCCGGGGGGAAGTAGTGGTTGCCCTCGACTTGTTCGGTGTGGTCGCTCTGGGCCAGAACGACGCCGTTCCAGACAGCTTGGATCATGCGCTCTCCTTTGTTCAATGGTCGCGCCGCGGTCGGGGCGGAGGCGGCGCGAGGTGGCGGGTGTGGAATAGCTCAGTCGTCGGCCGCGGCCTGGGCCAGGGCTTGCTGCAGGGCGTGCAACTCGTCGCGGCAGTCGGCGCACATGGTCAGGTGATGCTCGATGAGGGGGCGGTGCTCCGTCATCTGGCCGTGGCTGATCAGGCAGTCCACGTACTCATCGAGACGGAGAAATACATCATCACACGACAGCTCATCGTCGCGTGTATCACATAGCAGGTACAGGAGCCGGTCTATCGAGGAGTCGTCGAGGGGGACGACGACGCTAGGCTCACTCTGGGCCGGGCGCTCCAGGAGCTGTCGTATGGTGTCGATCACACTTGACATTCTGCCTCTCTGACGCATCTTTGCCGATCTTTCTTACCGTTCTCCGTGTGTCGCACTTTCCTGGCGAACCTCTCAAGAAGGTTCAACGCGCTTCAGAAAGTGGGCTGCACCGGGAGGGCGACGCGCGGGTCAGTTCTCCACGAACGACGATAGTACATCCTCCGGCGTCAACCCGTCTTCGGCCATGCGCCTCCGCAGGCGCTGGCGGGCGTCGAACAACAGCTTATAGATGGCGTTCTGATTGGAACCCATCTGGTGGGCCACCTCGCTGAGCGGCTTGCCCTGGATGACGGCGGTGACCAGGGCGGTGCGCTGCTTCTCGGTCAACTCCTCGCCGATGAGTCGGCTGACGTAGGCGATGAGCTCGCGCCGCTCGGTCAGCGCCTCCGGCCGCGGCGACAGGTCGGCCACGAAGGAAGGGGTGTAGTCGCCGTCGTCGGTCTGGGTCAACTGGTCGAGCGAGCTGTCGCGCCAGCGCTTGCGCCGCAACTCGGTCAGGCCAATGTTGAGGGCGATCTTGTTGGCCCAGGTGGTGAAGAGGCTGCGCCCGGCGAAGGAGTCGAGATTGTCCAGCACCTTCAGCAGCGTCTCCTGCACGAAGTCATCTACCAGCGACTCGAACTCCGGGGCGTTGGTGTCCACCTGGCCGACGAGACCGCGGCGCAGACCGTTGGCCAGCACCTGGCGCAGATCGTCGAGAGCGGCCTCGCGGCCCGGCCCCGGCTGGCGCAGGTCTTCGACCCACTCTTCGTTCGTGCGTGTGCGTAGTGCGGCCATGTGCGCGGTTATTGTAGAGGATTCGGTGTGAAGGCGCTAAGAAAGGGGCCAGGTTCCAGGTTCCAGGGGCCANNGCAGAGGGGGGCGCGGGCGCGGCAGAGTTCGCGGCCGTGGCGGATGAGGTTGATGTGCATGGCGTAGTAGGTCTCCGGCGGGCCAAGGGCGGCCAGGAGAGTGTGGGCCTTCACGGCGTTCGTGCGCGGCGGGATGAGGCCCAGCCGCAGCGTGACGCGGTGGACGTGGGTATCCACCGGCAAGGTGGGGCGGCCGAGCGAGAACAGCAGGACGATGGCCGCCGTCTTCGGCCCAACCCCCTCGATGGCCGTCAGCCAGGCCAGCGCCTCGTCCAGCGGCAGGTCGGCCAGAAAGTCGAGCGACAGTTCGCCGCGCTCGCGCAGGATATAGCGCAGCGTGTTCTGGATGCGCGGCCCCTTGATGTTCGACAGCCCGGCGGAGCGGATGGCGGCGCTGACCGCTTCCGGCGGGGCGTTCATGACGCTCGGCCAGTCGGGGAAGCGGGCGGTCAGTTCGGCGTAGGCGCGGGCGGTGTTGACGTCGGCCGTGGCCTGCGACAGGATGGTGTAGATCAGTTCGTCGAGCGGCGGGGCGTGGGAGCGCCAGACGGGGCAGCCGTAGACCTGGGCCAGCACGTCAAAGACGGCGGCGTACTGGGCGCGGCGGGCGTCGTCGCTCATGCGCCGTCTTCCGGGGCCAGATGCGTGGCGCGGCGGCGGCGGCCATCGAGGCAGGCCAGCAGCGCCGCGCGGGCGGCGCGGCGCTCGGCGGCCGACAGCCCCACCAGGTCGAAGACCAGTTCATCGAGGGCCAGTCGTTCCGGTTGGGCCAGATCGTCACCGGAGGTGGCGACGATGGGACGGGCGCACAGCCGCTCGTGGGCCGCGGCCAGCGCCGCCCGCTGTTCGGCATCGAGCGCCATGGGGTCGGGTAGCGGGATGGCGGCCAGCTCGTAGGTCGCCAGCCACAGCACCCCCTCGCCCAGATTCACCCGCCCGCGCAACTCGCACTGCAAGGCGAACCAGGCGCTATTGAGCAGCGCCGCGGTGGCCGGCAGCAGCGCCGCGTCCAGGCGCAGGCGGTAGATCTGCTGATCTACGGCCACCGGCCCATCGGCCAGCGGGGCGAAGTGGCGCTGCCAGACGCCCTTGGCCAGCAACAGTTGCCCGTCGGGCTGGTCGTGGAGGCAGTACCACGGCCGGCGCGCGGCGCAGGTGGCGCGGTCGTGCAGGCCGCGCGTCTCGCCCCAGGCGACGTAGGCCGCGGCGGCCGTGCCTACCAGCCGGGCGTCGGCGGGGATGGTCAGCAGTTCCTGGTCGGTGTCGGCGGCGCTCAGCCGCAGCCGAGCCACGCCGCGCAGCGACTTCAGCAGCGGCCGGCGGAACTCCGGCTCGATGCCCCACTGAGCGAGGCGGGCGGCGTCCAGGTAGAAGAAGTCATTGGCTCCGGTGGTGTGGCCGCGCTGGACGATGGCCCAATGGCCGAGGGGCGCGGTGGACGGGGCCGCCGGGCGCAGGGCGACGGCCGGGGAGCGCAGCAGTTCGCCCCAACGCGCGCCGGGGGCCAGCTCGCCCTGTGGGCGCACGCGCACGACCACATCACCGCCCGGCCGGTCGTCGCCGGGCAGCAGGCGGCCGATGAGCTGCTCCACGGCGGCCACGCGCCGGGCGTCGTCAGATACCCCGCCCAGCAGGTCGCGCAGCGGGCGGGCCAGGCGGACAAAGCGCACCCGGTTAGCCGCCCGCGCCGTGGCGTCGTCGGCTCGCTCCAGAATGAGCAGGCAGGTATTGACGCCGGCGGCGGCAAACCAGCGCTCGACGGCCGATTCGACGATAGCCACGACGCGGAAGTGGTCGAGCAGGAAGCGCTTGAGGGCCGCGCCATAGGCCACGTCGAGCCAGCCGTTGGGCATGACGAAGCCCAGCCGGCCGCGGTCGCGCAGGAAGGGCAGGCTGTGGAGCAGGAAGTAGGCGTGCAGCCCGGCGCGACCGCTGAGCGCCGCGGCCAGGTCGGGCGGGACGGCGCGGGCGGGAGCGGGCGCGTCGGGCCGGTCGTCGGCAAAGAGGGGCAGTTGGACGGCGTCGCCCAGGCGGCCGATCCACTCGGCGCGGGTGTAGGGCGGGTTGCCGACGATGGCATCGAAGCCGGCGGGGGGCCAGTTGGCGGGCAGCGCGGGCGACGCCGCCGGAGAGAGAGCGAAGAAGTTGGCCGGCACGATCGTCACCCCAACGACATCGGCGGCGCGGGCGGCGGCCTCGGCGTCCAGCTCGACGCCGTAGAGCGTGTCGCGCGGCGGCGCGGCAGCCGACGGCGACAGCCACGACTGCCAGCGCGCCGCCCGCCGCAACAGCGCGCCGTCGCCGCAACTGGGGTCCAGCAGCCGGTCGGATGGCCGGCGCAGGCCGAAGCCCAGCAGCAGATCGGCCACGTCGGTCGGTGTGGCAAACTGGCCCCAGGCGCGCTGCTTGGTGATCATCGTATTGTAGGGCGGGTTGGCAACCCGCCTTTCTTTTCAATAGCCCAGACGCGGGATGCCATCCCGCGCTACAACGGCCCAGACGCGGGATGCCATCCCGCGCTACAACGGGCAGATTGGGAAACGGTCTGAGGGGGATTATACTATACCGAGAATGAATACGTTATCCCAGACCGCCTTTATCAAGTCGCTGCCCGAGGCGCTGCGGCCGCTGCTGCCCGACGCGCTGCAAGGGTTCCAGACGCGCCACCCGTGGCACACCCTGCTCCAGATTCACTACGGCGAAGCGTCGCTGCACTACGAGGTCGGCCGCGTCTATGAGCGCCCCGGCCGGCCGGAGGGGGGCTGGGAGTTGGGCTTCCACTGCGAGGCGCGCGACCACACGCTCAACCGCTTCCTGCTGGACGGCTTCCGCCGCCACCTGTTCGAGATCAAGGCGGAATTGGGCGAGAGTATGGAGGCGGAGATGTGGGATAAGGGCTGGACGAAAATCTACGAGGTCTACCCCGACGCGCCGCTGACCGAAGCGTATCGGGCCGAGATGGCCGGGCGGCTGGCGGCGATCATCGCCTGCCTGCACCCCATCTTTGCGGAGTTGCGCGGGGCGGCGGCGGCCATCAACCGCTAAGAAAAGGGGCCAGGTTCCAGGGGCTAGGGGAAGAGCGCTCTTCCCTGGCCCCTGGAACCTGGCCCCTAGCTTTAGCGGATGATCATCGGCAAGGCGATGTAGTTCATCTGGGTACCGGTGAAGGTGGCCGTCACGATGCGCGGCCGGTTGATGAGCATGGACATCGGGTTCTGCGTGCCGATAGCGTCGCCGCTCCAGCCGCTGAACTCCATGCCCAGGCCGGGCGTGGCCCGCAGCGTGACCGTCTGGCCGCAGGCCAGTTGGGCGGCCGGCGGCGTGGCGCTGACCGTGCCGTTGCCGACGACGTTGACCGTCAGCAGCGACTTGTCGGCGGCCAGCGGCGCGCCCGTGGCGTTGTAGAAGAAGTCAATGTCGGCGGTGAAGGCTGGGGCTACGGTCGCGCCGGCGGGCCGCAGGTTGCCGGCGTAGACGCCGGCACGCTTGATTTCCAGCGGCGTGTTGGCGAAGTCGCCAACCTTCTGCCACGCATCGGCCTGGCCGGTGGCGCTGTAGAAGACCGTCCACTTGGCGCCGACACGAGTCACGCGCAGGTAGTTGGCGTCGGCCGCGCCGATGGCCTTGTTAAGCTTCTGCTGCAACCTGTCTGGATCTGGCGCCGTGCCGCGCGTCCACAAGCCGGCGTAGACGAGAACCTCGTCGTTGGGCACGTCATCGTCCTGGTTGGGGTTGGTGGAGAAATCAACGCGCAACATCCTGGTGGCGTCTTCCTCGATGAGGATGCCCTGCGTCTGCACCGCTTGAGTCACATCAGAGTTGAACTTGACGATGTAGTCCAGGTCGGCGTTATCGGCCGCCTGCAGGATGCGGGGCGCGTTATTGACGCTCTTGTTAATGTAGTGGTCATTCCCCTCCGGCACGGCGATCTTGAAGCTCGTGCCGTTTGAGATGAATGTGGTCTCGCCGCTGGCATCAATGGGCGTGCCCCAGGCCGTGCCCAGGCTGCACGCGTTGAAGTTGTCGCTGAACGGGCCGCTGGGCACGATGAAACGCGCCACCACGTCCTTGTTACCGTCCATCGTCAACCGCAGCGGGTTGGCGCTGCCGCTGGCGTCGCCCGACCAGCCGGCGAAGACGGAGCCGGTGCCGGGCATGGCCGTCAGCGTCACCTGTTCGCCGAAAGCGTACTCGTCCTTGTCGGGGCTGATCTGAATTGTGCCCGTGCCGCTGCCGGTCGTGCTGGTCGTCAGCGTCACGCTGCCCAGGGCAGTAAAGGCGGCCGTGACGTTGGTTGGCCCGGCGATGGTGACGGTCGTCGTCGCCGAGGCGCCGCTGGCGTCGCCCGACCACTCGACGAAGGCCCAACCCAGGGCCGGCGTGGCCGTCAGCGTCACCTGCTGGCCAATGAAGTAGCCGGCCGGCTGGTTGGGCGAGGCCGCCACCGTGCCCTGACCTTCAATCGTGACGTTCAGGGGGTAGACGTCGTCCACGAAGTTGGCCGTGACGACCATGTTGCTGGTGACGGTCACGTCAAGAGGATTGACCGTGCCGCTGACGCTGCCGCTCCAGTGGGAGAAGCGCTTCTGGGCATCGGGGGCAGCCGTCAGCCGGACGACCGTGCCCGTCGGGTATTGGGCCTGGTCGGGGTCGCGGGTCACTGTGCCGCCGCCGACCGCGTTGACCGTCAGCGTGTAGTTGACGATGGGCGCGAAGTGGGCGGTGACGCTGGTATTGCCGGCGATGGTTACTTCCAGCGGGTTGCTGGTCGAAGTGACACTACCCGTCCAGCCGACGAAGAAGTAGCCGTTGTTGGGCGTGGCCGTGACGGTCACGATCTCGCCGCTGCCATAGAGCGGCTTCTGCGGCGTCCAGTTGACGCTGCCGTTGCCGGACGAAGTGGCGCTGAAGGTGTACTGGGCGGCCGAGAAGTTGGCGACGATGTTGAGATTGCTGTTGACCGTCACCGTCTGGCTCGGGTCTGTGCCGCTCAGGTCGCCGCTCCAGTTGGTGAAGGAGTAGCCGCTATTGGCCGTGGCCGTCACCTGCACCTGTTCGCCCGGCGCATAGGTGGCCTTGTTGGGGCTAAGCGCCACCGCGCCGCCGCCGGCCGGGCTGGCGCTGGTGGTGATGGTGAACGACTGGGCGAACGTGGCCGTGATGTTCATGTTCTTGGTCACGTTGACTGTGGCCGGGTTGGCCATGCCCGTCAGGTCGCCCGACCAGCCGGCGAAGGCCCAGCCGGCGGCGGGGTTGGCGGTCAGCATCACGGCCTCGTTGTAGTCGTAGGTGGCCTTGTTGGGCGACTTGGTGACAGAGCCTTGGCCGCTGGCGGTCACGTTCAGGGTGAACTGCACCGGCTTGAAGTAGGCGGTGATGGTGTGCTGGCCGGTGATGGTGAAGTTGACCGGGTTGGTGGTGCCCAGGTCGGCCCCGGCGCGCGCCTCGGCCGCGCCGACGGCGGTCGTGATCGGCTTGTAGGCGTTGTAGATGACCGGCTTGGCCCCGTCGAAGGTCACTTCGTCCATGACGCCCCACGTAAAGCTGCGGGGCAGGATGCCCTTCTCGATGAGCGGCTTGGCCCCCTGGCGGCCAAAGGCCAGCTTGGTCATGACGTTCTGCTGCTGAGAATAGGAGTCAATCTTGGCATCGTCGGTATGGCTGGCGAAGAACAGGGCGCGATCCACGCCCGGATCGGCCATGAAGACCCACTCTTCATTAGGAATGTCGCCTTCCCAGGCCGTATTGGCATTGGTCTGGACGCCCGTGCTGCGCACGACAAAGTCGGTGGTCGGCTCGAGCGCGCCGCCGGGCGTGCCCTCATAGAGGAACCAGTAGTCAAAGGGCGCGACCAACAGCGTGAACTTGGCGTAGGTGGGATAGATCTCCCAGATACCTTTCCACTCTTCGCGGAAGGCGTACAGCTTCTTCTCTACCGACATGAACGTGACTTTGATCGGCCCGGCGTTGACGAGCGTCGTTAACGCTGTTTTGCGGCCGGGGTGGAAGACGCCGCCGTTGTTAGGCGTTACCAGGTTGGGAATGCCACGGAAGTCGCCGCTGTTGTCGGGGGCCGAGTTCCAACTGATCCAGTCATTGCCGTCCAGGTCGTCGAAGCTGGAGAAGCCGCCACCCAGGAGGTGGTAGTAGTAGGTACCAACCGGCGTTTGTAAACGGTAGGCTATTTGCCCTTCGTCCACGGCGGCTTCGTTGAAATCAATCTGCGACGGCACGGCCGGCGGCGCGAAGCCCTTGCCGGTCACGTCGAAGTAGACGTGGTAGCGGCGGGTGGCCCCGGCGGGGGTGTTGCCCTGCATGATGAGCACCAGCGTGCCGGCGGCCTTGCTGGCGGCGTTGTAGTCGGCGGCCTTGTCGAACTGGAAGGGCACGGCGGCGTCGAGCACGGCGTCGTTGGCGTCCACTTCGACGACGCGGACGGAGTTGGGGTCAAACGTGCCCGTCTTGCCCAGCCCGCTCCAGATCTGGCTGAAGTTCAGGGCGAACTCGGCCGGCTTGTTCTTGCGGGCGAAGCCGGCGGCGTCGGTCGTCACTTCGACGCGGTAGTCCCAATTGTTGTCCCACCAGACGAGGTCGCTGGCCAACACCCACTTGTCGAACGTCCAGCCGGCGATGGGCGTGGCCGTCAGCGTGACCGATTGGCCGTTGCTATAGGGCGGCGGCGGGTTGACGCTGACCGTGCCTTTGCCGGTCGGGTTGACGTTGACCGTCAGGCCAAAGGCGTCGGGCGCGGCGCCCAACGGGCGGGCCGCCGGCAGAAGCGCCGCCCCGCAGGCCAGCAAGCAGATGGTCAACAGAAAGTGTAACTTTACTTTTCGGCTCATAGTGTTCCTTTACCCAAGACGTGTGGAGACCTTCGCGCGGCGAACGGATCCCTCTAGCGGCGGCGATCAACCGCCCTCACATCGGTCAAATCCGGTTGCTCCTTTGCTCCGGGGCGCGGTCATGTCGGCTTGACCGCTTCTGTCCACTATAGCATAGGCAGCGAGGCTTACAGGTTACCTTAATGAGTTCATATACTCATCCCGCCGTGAGCTTTCGTGCCAGTGACTATCTAGATCAACGTTAGAGTTAGAGTATAAGCGCTGAACAATTGTGCAAATGCCGCGTGGCCTCACCCAGGTCGTGTGATACGATGGCCTTCTTCCAAGAAATCATCGCCCAACCCAGAATCAACAAATCAGCGACAGGCCATCCTACCGCCTGTGGCGTCCTACCTCAACGATGGGACGCAGTATTTGCAGGTCGGCGCTACACGGCCGGCTGTTGAAGGAGAGTTGCTCGTGAAAGGAGGATTCGCTTTAGGTATCTGGTGGCTACTGGGGTCGCTGGGCATTCTGCTGGGCTGGGCCTGGCTAGATGGGCAATGGGCGGTGCCAGAGCCACAACAGGACATCACATCAAGCGTCAGCCTGGATCAGCAGTTCTACGTGCTGGCGCCGGCGTTGTTGAGCGCCGGCTCCACAAACCTTGACTGGCAACACCTCTCGACGGCCACCGGCGACCTACCCCTCCCCTCGGCCAGCACCCAGCAGGTGCTGACGCTCGTCCTGGACGTAGACCAGGACGGCGACAACGACTTTGTCATTGGCGCGCGCCGCACCCCCGGCCCGGCGCTGGTGTGGTATCGTCGCGACGCAGACGGCTGGACGCGCCAGGTGATCGCCACCGAGGCGCTGCAACTCGAGGCGGGCGGCGCGTTCCACGACGTGGACGGCGACGGCGATCTGGACGTGGCCGCCGGCACCAACAACCAGGACAACAATATCTGGTGGTGGGAAAACCCGTACCCCAACTATGGCAGCGACTGGACGCGCCGGGTCATCAAAGACGGCGGCGCGAACAAGCACCACGACATCATGTTCGGCAACTTCGACGATGACCCAGGCGCGGAGCTTGTGTTCTGGAATCAGGGCGCGGCGCAACTGGCCATCGTCAACGTACCCGCCGACCCGAAGAGCACGCAGCCCTGGCCGGGCGTGACGGTCGTCTGGGCCGCGCCGTCCGGTCAATATGAAGGGCTGGCGCAGGCGGACGTAGACGGCGACGGCCGCAGCGATATCATCGGCGGGGGGCGCTGGTTCAAGCGTGTTGGCAACGGCTTTACCCCCCACCTCATCGAAGACACCCCCTATGCCCGCGTGGCCGCGGCCCAGATCGTACCCGGCGGCCGGCCGGAGATCGTCCAGGTTCCCGGTGACGGCGACGGGCCGGCGCGCTGGTTCCAGTGGAACGGCACAGCCTGGGTGGGCCAGACGCTGCCCATCGGCCCGGTCATCCACGGCCACTCGCTCGACATCGGCGACATCAACGGCGACACCCATCTCGATCTGCTGATCGGCGAGCAGCGCGCCCTGGGCGGCGACGCGCCCGAAAACTCCGATGCCCGCCTCATGGCCCTGTATGGCGACGGCCAGGGCTTGTTCAACGTCCAGGAAGTGGCCCTGGGCTATGGCAACCACGAGTCGCGGCTGGCCGACCTGGACGACGACGGCGACCTGGACATTCTGGGCAAGCCGTTCCTGTGGGACACGCCGCGGCTGGACATATGGCTCAATGGGCTGAACGACGAGCCGCCGCTCTGCGAATCCTTGGAACCGTGGACAACCCATCTCATTGACGACGACCGCCCCGCGCGGGCCGTGTTTGTGGCCGCGGCCGACCTGGACGGCGACGGCCAGCCGGACGTGGTCAGCGGCGCATGGTGGTATCGCAACCCGGGCGCGCCGGACGGCGTGTGGAGCCGCAGCGCCATCGGCGCGCCGCTCGACCAGATGGCCGTGGTGGCCGATTTAGACGGCGATGGCGACAACGACATCCTGGGGACGGTGCATTCCGGCCCACAGCCGCAGCATGGTCAGGCGTTTGTCTGGGCGCGCAACGACGGCGCGGGCAACTTCACCGTCAGCGGCGTGGTGGCCACGGGCAGCGGCGACTTCTTGCAGGGGGCGGTTGTGGGCGACTTCGGCGAGGGCCGGCAGGTGGCCCTGTCGTGGCACAACGGCGGCGACGGCATCGAGGCGCTGACTGTGCCGGCTGACCCGGCCGGCGGGCCGTGGCCGCTGGAGGTGCTGGCGCCGGTCAGCAAGGAAGAGGCGCTGAGCGCCGGCGATATTGACGGCGACGGCGACAGCGACCTGCTGCTGGGCAAGGTGTGGCTGGAGAACGGCCCCAACGGCTGGGAAGAGCATACGCTGTTTAACGCCAACTACCCCGCCGACCGCAACCGGCTGGCCGACATGGACGGCGACGGCGATCTGGACGGGGTGATCGGCTTCGAGGGCATCAGCGTCGCCCGGCAAGTGGCCTGGTATGAGCAGCCGGATGACCCGACGGCGCTGTGGGCCGAACACGTGATTGGCACGGTCGTAGGGCCGCAGAGCCTCGACGTGGGCGACCTGGACGGCGACGGCGACGTGGACGTGGTCGTGGGCGAGCACAATCTGGCCAATCCGAGCAGCGGGCGCGTCCTCGTCTTCGAGAACCGCAACGGCAGTTGGCAGCAGCACCTCGTAGCTATCGGCCACGAGCACCATGACGGGACGCAACTGGTAGACATTGACGACGACGGCGACCAGGACATCGTTTCCATCGGCTGGTCGCACGGCAACGTGTTGCTCTATGAAAGCGAGGCCTGCGGCGAGCCGGACAGGACAGCGACACCAACCGCGACGGCCATGCCCACAGTTGCTAGCCCCATAATGCGCCGCTCTGAATAGGGGCGGGGCTTTGATCGCCCCCAGCCGGCCACTGCTCATGAAATCAATCAGGGAGGAGCCTATGAGATACTCAGATTCTCGTTTTAGCTGGTTACTTGCGGCGTGCCTGTTAATGGCAGCGCTTGCGCTTGATGGCTTTGCACGATCCACAGCGGCCAACTCGGAAGAGGCGACCATCGAGTCGGCGCACTTCCTGCCGTTTGTCGGCGGAGCGTCCTTGCGCGGGGAGCCTCTCTCCTGGCCCCATCTCTCCACAACCACGGGTGACCTACCCTCGCCCGAAATCGGCTCGGAGCAGGTAGCGGCGCTGGTCGGTGACCTGGATGGCGATGGCCGCAACGACTTTGTCATCGCCTCGCGACGCGGGCCGGAGCCGAGCGCAAGTATCGTCTGGTATCAGTTGGGGCCGGCTGGCGGCTGGACACGCCGGGTCGTAGAGCCGGCGGCGCTACCGCTCGAGGCCGGTGGCGCGCTCTATGACGTTGACCGGGACGGCGATCTCGATCTCATATTGGGATCCAACCGCCAGGACAACACGATCTGGTGGTGGGAAAACCCCGCGCCGGCCCACGATAGCGGGGCGTGGACGCGCCGCGTTATCAGGAACAGCGGAGCGGTTCAACACCACGACATGATGTTTGGAGAGTTCGACGGCGACGCTGGCGTTGAGTTCGTTTTCTGGAACCAGGGTGCGGAGCGGCTCTACGTCGTCGAGGTTCCGGCCGCACCGCGGACCACCGAGCCGTGGCCCGGGGCGCAGCCCATCTTCACCGCGCCCGGCACCAGCTACGAGGGACTGGCCCAGGGCGATGTGGACGGCGACGGCCGGAATGACATCATCGCCGGTGGTTACTGGTTGAGCTACGAGGGCGCGGACAGCTATCGAGCCAACCCGATCGCCCCCACGCCCAAAGCTCGTGTCGCCGTCGGCCAATTGAAAGCGGGGGGGCGACCGGAGATCGTCATCGTACCCGGTGATTCCACGGGGTTGGCGCGTTGGTACGAGTGGGATGGTTCTGACTGGATAGGCCACAACTTGGTGAGCGAGGAGGTTCTCTTCACCCATTCGCTGGCTCTGGGCGACGCTAACGGCGACGGGGCAACGGATATCTTCCTGGGCGAGATGGCCTTCGATGAAGCGGACGCGCGCCACAACCCCGACGCGCGTTCGTGGCTGTTCTACGGGGATGGGCAGGGCCTGTTCGAGACCATGGTGATGACCCAGGGCTTTGGTCATCACGAGTCGCGGCTGGCCGATTTGGACGGGGACGGCGATCTAGATATCCTGGGTAAGCCTTTCAGTTGGCAAACACCGCGGCTAGACATCTGGCTGAATCCTGGCGGCACGCCGGCATGCGACACGTTGCCCATCGCCGACTGGGCCTGGCGGCGCTATCTGGTTGATCCCGCCCGTCCCGGTCGCGCGGCGTTTATCTTTCCCCTCGACGTGAACAGCGACGGGCAGAGCGATTTCATTACCGGCAAGTTCTGGTATGCCAACCCCGGCATGCCGGGCGGCCAGTGGACGCGCGAGCCGCTGCCCGCGCCTATCGAGGATACCATTGCCACTTACGACTTTGATGGTGACGGCGACCTCGATCTGTTGGCGACAACGGGGCCGACGCTGCCCAACGACGGGGGTCACTGGTGGCCGGTCGTTTGGGCGCGCAACGAGGGCAACGGCGCGTTTACCGTGTTCCAGAACCTCGACGTGGCGGGCGTGACGATGCCGGCCAACGACCCGATCCAGGGCGTGGCCATCGCCCGCTTCACGCCCGACGGGCCGCTGGAGGTGGCCCTGACCTGGGACGACGCCGAAAACCCCGCCCGCAACCCTTACGGCGTGCTGGCTTTCACTGTGCCGGCTGATCCTGCCGCCGGCGTTTGGTCACGCCGCCAACTGTCGGACGTATCGGTAGGCGAGCAGTTGACGGCCAGCGACGTGGACGGCGACGGCGATCTGGACCTATTCATGGGCGCAGCCTGGCTGCGCAACGAGCATCCGGCGCCGACCTGGACGCCGATCCGCATCTATACGCCATCGAGCAACGTGCAGACCAGCCGCCACGCGCTGCACGATCTGGACGGTGACGGGGACAGCGACGCGATCATCGGCTTCGCCCACATGCCGCAGAAGGAGCGGGTCGTCTGGTTCGAGCGGCCGGCCGACCCGACGGCACCCTGGCCGGTTCATGCCCTTGGTTCGTTGGAGAAGGGCGCGGCCGAGAGTCTGGACGTCGTTGATCTGGACGATGACGGCGACGTGGATGTGGTTGCCGGGGAGTATGCTGTGCGCTTTACAGAGGAGCAGCCGGGGGCCACGCTGTGGATCTTTGAGAATCGGGGTGGCGGCGAGTGGGTGCGTCACCTCGTCTACACCGGTGATTCACACTACCAATCGAGCCGGGCCGTGGACATTGACGGCGATGGCGACTTCGATATCATCGCCAAAGGATGGTTCAAGAACGAGGTCTATCTCTACGAGAACACAACCGGCTGCGCCCCCTAGACCGGCTCGCGGTCGCACGTCAGGACTTAAAGAACGCCAAGCGTAGAAAGCTTGGCGTTCTTTGTTTCTGGGCATGGGGCTTTTACTCAGTGAAGAAGGCGGCCCAGGGCGTAGCCGCGAAGTGGCCCTTCAGTTCGGCGTAGTTGGTGATTTGCTCGGCCAGGGCGCGGCGCGGGCGCTTCGCGGTGCCGGGGCTGACGGCCTCGTGGGGCACGTCCAGGAAGGTCTGGATGCGCGCCAATTGGCCGGGCAGGTCGCGGGTCAACTGCTCGTAGACCACCTCGCAGCCAGGGTGGCCGGCAAAGAGCGCGTCGTACTCCGCCTCCCAGGCGGCGACGCGGGCGAAGAAGGCCGCCGCTTCGTCGGGGGGGAGGTGGACGGCCGGGGCCTCCTGGCCGTCGCTATACTTGATCCACTCCTCCGTCTCGCC
>CXWK01007376.1_pt1 | contig 22647 bp, 18 predicted proteins | sample 590851 | NCBI WGS metagenome assembly CXWK01 (sample SAMEA3498364, study PRJEB10139) | wastewater metagenome | biome: wastewater treatment plant; material: activated sludge | place: Denmark | collected 2014-08-01
CGCCTGCCGTGGCCGCGCCTGCCGTGGCCGCGCCGCCGGCGGCCACCGACCGCGCCGCCTTCGTCGGCCGCGGTTTGCTGTCGCAGGGGGATTTTACCGTCGAGGGCGAAGCGTTGGTCACAGACGCGCCAATCACCTTTCTGGGCTACGTCAACCGCCTGACCGGCGTCATCGAGGAAGAAGACCACCCCGCCAATGGGCAAAGCCTCGCCGGCAAGATCGCCATCTACCCCCGTGGAACCGGTTCCAGCGTCGCCCCCTACGTCCTATTGGAGCTTCACTACCGCGGCGTCGGCCCCATCGCTATCGTCAACAGCGAGATTGACCAGCAGACCGTGCCCGCCTGCTCCCTGGAGGGCATCCCCTACGCCTATGGCTTTGGCGGTGACGTGACGCGCGGCGCGCGCAGCGGTGACCGGGTGCGCCTGACGCGGCGCGGCGAGGTCGTTACCCTGGAACTCATGGAGGTCGCGCCGCATGGATAGCGAACTGCTCAACTTTCTGGCCGCGGTGGTCATTATTCTCATCGCCGCCAAGCTGGCCGGCTACGCCAGCATCCGCATAGGACAGCCGTCGGTGCTGGGCGAGTTGTTAGTCGGCATCATTTTGGGGCCGACGGTGCTCAACATGCTGGGCGCGTGGCCGCTCCTGGGCGGCGACGAACATCTGGCGGCGTCGCTGACCCTCTTCGCCGAGATCGGCGTCATCCTGCTGATGTTTCTGGCCGGACTAGAGCTTGACCTGCGCGATCTGTTGCGCTCCGGNNCCCGGCTGTTTGGCATTGAAACCGTCGAGGCGATCTTCATCGGCCTGGCCCTCTCCGCCACCAGCGTCAGCATCTCAGCCCAAACGCTGATGGAGTTGGGTGTGCTGCGTAGCAAGGTCGGGCTGGGGCTGCTGGGCGCGGCCGTGTTCGACGACATTCTGGTTGTCTTGCTGCTCTCCGGCGCGTCGGTCGTCTTCGGCGCGAATGACAGCGGGGCGGGCATCGGCGTCATTCTGCTGCGGATGGTGCTGTTTCTGGTCGGGGGGTCGGCCGTGGGGCTATACGTCATGCCGTGGCTCATGGCCCGCGCCGAGAAGCTGCCCGTCAGCCAGGCCGTGTCCACGGCAGCGCTGGTGTTCTGTTTTGTGTTCGCATGGGCATCGGAGGCGCTAGGCGGTATGGCGGCCATCACCGGGGCATTCATGGCCGGGCTGTTCTTCGCCCGCACCTCCTACAAGCACCATATCGAAACCGGCCTGGCCGCTCTGGCCTACGCTCTGTTCGTGCCCATCTTCCTGGTCAACATCGGCCTGCAAGCTAACTTGCGGGCCATCAGCGGCACAGCCTGGTTCCTGGCCATTGCCCTGACCATCGTGGCCGTCATTACCAAGGTCGCCGGCAGCGGCCTGGGCGCGCTGGCCGGCGGCTTCAATCGGCGCGACAGCCTGCGCCTGGGCGTCGGCATGATCTCGCGCGGCGAGGTGGGCCTGATCGTCGCCTCGGTCGCTCTGCGGGCCGACTTAATCAGCCCGGAGACATTCTCCGGCGTCGTGTTCATGGTCATCGTCGCCACGCTGGTGACGCCGCCGCTGCTGCGGCTGACCTACCGCGACGATGCGCCGACACCGGTCGCCAGTCCGCGGCCGGAGTAATCCCATTCAGGATTGAACCCTATGTACTACACTGTTTTCCTGGTACTGAATAATCTGGAACACGAGGACGCTATCCTGGACGGCTGGGAGAAGACCGGCGTCACCGGCATCACCATCCTGAACAGCACGGGGCTGGGGCACATTCGCCAGCGCGCCAGCCTGCGCGACGACATGCCGCTCATGCCCAGCCTGCATGACCTGCTCCATGCCGGCGAGGAACACCATCGCACGTTCATCTCCGTTGTGGACGGCGACGAGCTGGTGAACCACATCATCGCCGCCACGCAAGCGGTGTTGGGCGACATGACGGCGCCCGATACCGGCATTCTCTTTGTCATGCCGGTGACGCGCGTCGTGGGTGTCCCCAGGCGAGGTCACAACCAATAGAAAACAGGCCGGAGGGCTGAAGTGGGGCAAGACGTGGTGGGCGCGGGGGGACTCGAACCCACGACCTCACGGATGTGAACCGTGCGCTCTAACCAACTGAGCTACGCGCCCACGTCTAAGTCATAAGTATAGCCTTTTGCGCGGCAAACGCCAAGGGTTTTTCGAGGAAACATGATTGTGCGCATGACTACCGTTCATCTAAACCGGTGGCGACACTGGCTTCTCTGGCCGGCCTTGCTGCTGCTGCTCTCAGCCTGTCGCGGCGGCGCCACCGGCCTGCCCTGGGAAGAGGCCTTCGACAACGCCGGGGCCTGGAGCAGCGGTGAGGACGCCTATTCGCGCGGCTCGGTCGTGGACGGCGCCTACGTCTTCGAGGTGCTGCAAAATGACGTCAGCCGCTGGGCCGCCGCCGGGCAGAACTTTGGCGATGCCATCTACGAACTGGAAGCGACGCAACTGGACGGCCCGCTCGACAACGGCTACGGCCTGCTCTTCCGCGCCAACCCGGAGACGGGCGACTTCTATCTGTTCAAGATCTCCGGCGACGGCTACGTGTGGATCGGCCGCTACCGCGAGGGAGCCGAAGACACGCCGCTCGTCGGCGACCACTGGTTCGAGTCGGCCGCCGTGCAGCAGGGGCTGAACGTGGCCAACCGGCTGACCGTCCGCGCCGAGGCGGGCAATCTCATCTTTCGCGTCAACGGGCAGGAGGTCGGCCGCGTGACGGACAACACCTTCACCGCGGGCGACGTGGGGCTGTTGGTGCAAACGCTCGGCGGCGCGCCGGTGACGGTGCGCTTCGACAACCTGAGCGTGCGGCCACTGGATTAACGAGCAGGTTGAGAAGAAGCGCTCACGCAAAGGCGCAAAGGGGGCAAAGAGCGCAAAGAAGAAAGAGACAATCTTTTTAGCGCCTTTGCCTCTTTGCGCCTTTGCGTGAGCGCTTTGCGTGAGCNNCTGGGTGGCCCACCCACTGCCACCCCAACAACTGGACCGATGAGCCAAAGCCTGTCTGATCCGCCGAACTGTCATTGACGCCCGCGACGCAGCCTTCCTGCGTCGCGTTTTTGTGGTGATGGTAAGTAGCGGACTGGCCGGCGCGGCCGAGAGCGCACAAAGGGCAAGCGATGCTGGAAACGCAACACAAGAAGACAACGAAAGTTAAGGAACCTGGCCGGCAACTGGCCATGAGCGCCGCCGACGTGCTGCGCGACTACAGTCTGGCCGTGCAGAGCCGTCAGGCCAGCCTCGTCGGCCGGCGCGAAGTACTCAGCGGCAAGGCCAAGTTCGGCATCTTCGGCGACGGCAAAGAGGTGGCCCAGATCGCCATGGCCAAGGCGTTCCGCCCCGGCGACTATCGCACCGGCTACTACCGCGATCAGACGTTCATGTTCGCCATTGGCGCGACGACCATCCAGCAGTTCTTCGCCCAACTCTACGCCCACGCCGACGTCGTCGCTGAGCCGAACTCGGCCGGGCGACAGATGAACAGCCACTTCGCCACCCGCCTGCTGAACGACGACGGCACGTGGCGCGATCAGACGCAGCTGTTCAACTCCGCCGCCGACCTCTCCCCTACCGCCTCGCAGATGCCGCGCCTGGTAGGGCTGGGCTACGCTTCGCGCCTCTACCGCGAGCTGGACGACCTGAAGGACATGACCCTCTTCTCGCGCGGCGGCAACGAAGTCGCCTTCGGCACCATCGGCAACGCCTCGACGGCCGAGGGCCACTTCTGGGAGACGGTCAACGCCATCGGCGTGCTGCGCCTGCCGGTCGTCATCTCCATCTGGGACGACGAGTACGGCATCTCCGTGCCCAACATCCACCAGATCACCAAGGGCAACCTGTCCGAAGTCCTATCCGGCTTCCGCCGCGAGGCCGAAGGCGAGGCGGGCTTCGAGATCTTTACCGTCAAGGGTTGGGACTACCCGGCTCTGATCGAGACCTACGCCCGCGCCGCCGAGCTGGCCCGCGCCGAACACGTGCCGGCCATCATCCACGTCATCGAGATGACCCAACCGCAGGGCCACTCCACCAGCGGCAGCCACGAGCGCTACAAGTCGCCCGAGCGGCTGGCCTGGGAGCAGGAGTACGACTGCCTGCGCAAGCTGCGCGAGTGGATTCTGGAGCAGCGCCTGGCCCCGCCCGGCGAACTGGACAATTTGGAGCGCAACGCCGAGAAACTGGTGGAGAACTATCGCGCCAAGGCGTGGCAGGCATTCACGCGCCCCATCTACGACGAGCGGCAGCAAGCGGCGGCTCTGCTGGAGAGCATCGAGGCGCAGTCGCCACAGGCCGAGGCCGTGGCTGTCGTCCGCCGCCGGCTGCTGGCCAAGGAGAGCGTGTTGCGCCGCGACGTGCTCACCGCCGTGGGCGAGGCGCTGGCGGCCACGCGCGACCAGCCTCGCGGCCCCGACACGCCCGTGGGCCGCTTGCTGGCCTGGCAGCGGGCGCAACAGGACGCCAACCGCGAACGCTACGGCTCCCATCTCCACAGCCGCTCGGCCGAGTCGGCGCTCCACGTGGCCGAAGTCAAACCCGTCTATGCGCCCGACGCCCGCCTCGTGCCCGGCGCGCAGATCCTCAACGCCGCCTTCGACGCCATGCTGGCCCGCGACCCGCGCGTCGTGGCCTTCGGCGAAGACGTGGGCTATCTGGGCGGCGTCAATCAGACGTGGGCCGGGCTGCAAAAGAAGCACGGCCCGTTGCGCGTCTCCGACACGGGCATCCGCGAGGCGACCATCGTCGGGCAAGCGATAGGGCTTGCCTTGCGCGGGCTGCGGCCCATCGCCGAAATTCAGTACCTCGACTACTTGCTCTACGGCCTGCAAATCCTGTCCGACGATCTGGCCTCGCTCCACTGGCGGACGCGCGGCGGCCAAAAAGCGCCGGTCATCATCAGCACCCGCGGCCACCGGCTGGAGGGCGTCTGGCACGCCGGTTCGCCGATGGCCGCCGTGGTCAACCTGCTGCGCGGGCTGCACGTCTGCGTGCCACGCGACATGACCCAGGCGGCCGGCTTCTACAACACCCTGCTACGCGGCGACGAGCCGGGGCTGGTCATCGAGGTGCTGAACGGCTATCGCCTCAAGGAGCAGATGCCGGCCAACATCGGCGACATCACCGTGCCGCTGGGCGTGCCCGAAGTGCTGCGCGAGGGAGACGACATCACCCTCGTTACCTACGGCGCGGCCTGCCGCATCGCCGTCGAGGCGGCCGAGGCGCTGGCCGGGGTGGGTATCGAGGTCGAGGTTATTGACGTGCAGACGCTGCTGCCCTTCGACCGACCCGGCCGCATCCTCGAATCACTGCAAAAGACAAGCCGCGTCGCCTTTCTGGACGAGGACATGCCCGGCGGGGCGACGGCCTACATGCTGCGCGAGGTGCTGGAGACGCAGGGCGGCTTCGCCTGGCTCGACGCCGAGCCGCGCACCATCGCCGCCCAGCCCCACCGCCCGGCCTACGGCTCCGACGGGGCTTACTTCTCCAAGCCCAACGCCGAGGAGGTCTTCGCCGTGCTCTATGACATGATGAATGAAGCCAGCCCGGGGCGGTTTCCGAGTTTTCTGTAGCATGTTGCCTGGACATCTTTGGCCTCAGTTAGCCCGCAGGGGAGCGGGGGAGCAACGGAGCAGGGGAGAGAACAGTTCTCCCCTGCTCCCCTGCTCCCCTGCTCCCCTGCTCCCCTGCCCTTCCACGGAGCAACCCAATGACCGAAATCACTCTGCCCGAAATGGGCGAAGGCGTTATCGAAGGCACGCTGGCCCGCTGGCTGGTGCGCGAGGGGGATCGCGTCGAGCGCTACGCCCCCATCGCCGAGGTCGAAACGGACAAGGTCACGACCGAGACAACGACGGAGACGGCCGGGACCGTCCTGCGCCTCCTGGTCGCCGAGGGCGAGACGATCCCCGTCGGCACGGTGCTGGCGGTGATTGGGGAGCCGGGGGAAGAAAGTGACGAGCCATCCGCTAGAGACGAGCGACGAGCGACGAGCGACGAGCCGGGCGTGGCGAGTGGCGAGTGGCGAGTGGCGAGTAAAGAAGTGACGCATGACGACCGCCAACCGCCGACCGCCGATGGGACGGCGGTCGCATCGGCAACGGATTTGCCACCCGCCACCCCCTACATCGGTCGCATCAGTCCCGTTGTCGGCCGCATTGCCGCCGAGCACGGCGTGGAGTTGGGGCGCGTCGCCGGCACGGGGCGCGACGGGCGAATCACGAAGGACGACATCCTGGCCTACGTGGCGGGGATGACCGCCGACGGCCGACCGCCGGCCGCCGCGGGCGAAGCGCCGACCGCCGACGGGCGACCGCCGACGGCTGACGGCCGACCGCCGATGGCCATGACCGGGGCTAATCGGCTAACCACGGGTGACAGCTCTCTGTCTGGCGAATCTCCTCTGGCGGCGGTCAGTGGGCGTGGCAGTGGCGATGCTGAACTGCTCCCCCTGACCAACATCCGCCGCGCCATCGCCGAGCACATGGTGCGCAGCAAGCACACCAGCCCCCACGTGACGACCGTCTTCGAGTTCGACTTCTCGGCCGTGGCCGCCCACCGCAAGGCCCACGTCGAGCCGTTCGCCCGCGACGGCGTGCGGCTGACCTACACCGCCTACCTCGTCGCTGCAACCGTGGCCGCGTTGAAGGAGCACCCGCTGGCCAACAGCAGTTGGACGGACGAAGGCATCCTGCTCCACCGCGCCGTCCACATCGGCATGGCCACGGCCATCGGCGACGGGCTGATCGTGCCGGTCATCAAGAACGCCGACGGGCTGAACCTGCTGGGGTTGGCCCGCGCCGTCAACGACCTGGCCGACCGCGCCCGGGCCAAACAACTGAAGCCGGACGAGGTCAAGGGCGGGACGTTCTCGATCACCAACCACGGCACGTCGGGCAGCCTCTTCGCCACGCCGATCATCAACCAGCCGCAGTGTGGCATCCTGGGCGTGGGGGCCATCGAGAAGCGGGTCAAGGTCATCAACGACGCCATCGCCATCCGGCCGCTGGCCTACGTCAGCTTCACCTTTGATCACCGGATATTGGATGGGGCGTCGGCCGATGGATTTGTGAGTACGATTAAAAGTCTAATTGAATCCTATCAGTAGATTATTGATGCGTTATCCAGTTGCCTTGCACAAAGACGTTGATTCTGATTACGGAGTAACCATCCCTGATCTGCCCGGTTGCTTTTCGGCCGGAGAGACAATTGATGAGGCATTGACTGAGGTCATCGAGGCCATTGAGTGCCATATCGAAGGCCTGCTGATTGACGGTGAACCTGTGCCTTCTGCAACCTCTATCAGGACGCATCGCGATGACGCTCGCTATGCCGATGGCATCTGGGCGCTCGTGACAGTCAACCTTTCTAAGTTATCCGGTAAGTCGATCTAGAACAGGATATCCTTCGAAATCTAACCAAATACTTCTGGAGTATTTCCGAAGAAGGAATATTTACCGAAGAATCGTTGGAAGGAAGAGGGACGTCTCGCCTAGAGTATATGTGATGTCTAATCGAAAAAGCACCCCGGCAGGATTTGACTTTGGGGCGCTATTCCCATTGCAATCCTTGTAGTTGAGCGCTTGTATGGATAGTACATTTTCGCCTGGTAAAAGTGTCATTGAATAAGATTCCACGGTTTTATACCCTGGATCACATGAGTTTGTATGTAAAACGCCATCATGCCCAACAAGGATACCGTTTAGGCGGACTTCGTAGGCATTGTCAGCTGTGATACGGAGTATGCCGCTCGCACTTTCCACCTGTTCAGGAAGATTGAATATCCGCCTAAAAGTGATAACTGAGGTTCCGTTGAGTGCTTCCTCCGACGTTACAAGGTAGCTCTTCCAAATCCACGTAGCTCCTGGTAGGCTGGGCCACGCAGAATGTTTCCAAGCTTCAACCGCGGGAAAATAGGCAAAATTCGAGAAGTACTCAGTATTGGTATCGCTTGCTATGCTAAGAGTAAATGTAGATTCTGAATCTGTACTTATCTTTTGCCGGTTATCTGGGACATCCCAGAGAGCAACTCGCAGGGCCTTAGTATTAGCCGCGATATAGGCAACAAGAATAACAGTTACAGCACTTACAAGTATTACTGAGCGTGCCTGTCTCATTGCTCGACCTCTTAACTGACTCGAAGGTGCAGACCGTTTTCTTGTCGAAGTTCTGGTAAACGGCAACAGGTGACGGAACCAATGCATAATACCAGTCTAGCCATCCTTTGACCGGTTTGCATACACCCTAGCTCACCTTAGTCGCCTCCCACGCCGTCTGAAGCCTCTCCGGCACACGCACCGGCCGTAACGTCTTCAAGTCGGCAAAGTAGCCGCTCTGCCGGGCGGCGGCGCACACCCGCTGGCCGACGACGATCTCCGCCGCCAGCGTCCAGCGCGTACGCGATAGCTCGGCCACCCACATGCGGCCGATGGCGGCGTCGCCAATGCGCACCGGCCACTGGTACTCAACGGCGCTGGCGGTCAGAATGGGGCTGATGCCCGTCGTCAGTATCTCGGCGATGGGCAGCACGTCGGCCAGAATCTCCGAGCGCAGGTCTTCTAGCCAGCGGAAGTAGACGAGGTTGTGGACGATATTGGCGAAGTCAATGTCGTAGGTGCGCACAACGATGGGCCGCTCGATCAGCAACGGCCGCCTTTCCCCCTCTGCCATACTGCCTCCCAAGGAGAAGAGATCCACAGATTACACAGATTTCACAGATTAAAGAGAGAATCTGTGAAATCTGTGTAATCTGTGGATCTCTTCCTCTTCATCCTAACCGTTTCAGAAGGTAATCAACGACCACGCGGTCGATCTGATCGCCCGTGCCGTCCCAGCGCTCTTCCAGGTTCTCGCTGCCGACCAGCGCCCACAGCGCCCGGCGCGTCGCCTCGTCGAAGTCGCCGCTGACCGGGCCGTCGTAGTGGCCCGTCCGCCGCAAGAGCGCCTGCAACTCGCCGGCCACGTCGCGCAGGGGCACCAGATCGGCCGGGTCAGTGACGCCGAAGAAGAGGTGGTGCATCCGTACCAACTCCGCCAGCTTGTCTATAGGCTCCGGGTGGTCATCCACACGCAGGTCGAGGTAGCGGTCGTTGTTGCCACCGTAGCCGCCGTTGTGGCGCACGACAAGCACGCCGGCCGCCTGCCGTCCGCGCCGGTCGCCCCCGGCCGCCTGACCCGCGGCCAGGGCGCGCACCAGCCAGTCGGCCAGTTCGCCCGGCCCGCGCCGCGCCTCCTCGAAGGCCGCGGCCATCGCTTGCACCGTGCCCGGCACGAGGATGTTGCCCTGGCAGGCGAAGCCGTCGCCAATGGCGTGCCCGGCCCAATGGTAGCACTCCGCGCCGGTGTAGGCCGCCGCCCGGCCGCGCTTGTCCACCAGGCCCACCTGGCGCTGCGCCCGCTGCTCGTCGGCTGCCGTCAGCGCGGCGACGGTCTCCTCGGCGCTGGCGTCCTGCTCCATCATGTCCAGCCCGTCCAGGCCGTAGGCGACGTTGGCGAACGACTGCGTGGCCACCGCGCCCGCCCCAGCCCGCGCCCAACTGACCACGGCGGCGCAGGCCAGGAACTTCGATTGCACGGCCACGCCCCACTCCTGGCGGCCGGGGTCATAGGCGACGATGGAGAAAGTAGCGATGGGACGATTCATAACGGACTCCCAGAAAGAGAATCCACAGGTTTCACAGATTACACAGATTCAAAAATCTCTTCCTCTGGCAAATCTGCTTAATCTGCCTAATCTGCGAATAATTTCTCTTTAATCTGTGTAATCTGTGTAATCTGTGGATTCTCTTCTTTATGCCACAGGCGCGGGCAGCAGGGCTACCTCGATCACCTGCTCGATCCGGTCTACCAGGACAAACTCCACGTCGCGCCGCAGGTGTTCGGGGATGTCCAGCAGGTCGCGCTCGTTCTTGCGCGGCAGGATGAACGTCTTCACCCCGGCGCGGCGGGCGGCCAGCGCCTTCTCGCGCACGCCGCCGACGGGCAGCACCCGGCCGCGCAGGGTGATCTCGCCGGTCATACTCACGTCGCGGCGGATGGGGCGGCCGGTGAAGGCCGAGATGAGCGCCGTGGCCAGCGTCGCCCCGGCTGAGGGGCCGTCCTTGGGCACCGCGCCCTCAGGCAGATGGATGTGGATGTCCTGCTTCTCGAAGCGCTCCGGGTCAATGCCCAGTACTTCGGTCTGGCTGCGGGTATAGGTCAGCGCCGCCTGGGCGCTCTCGCGCATCACGTCGCCCAACTGGCCGGTCAGGATGAGCGTGCCCTTGCCGGGCATCAGGTTGACCTCGATGATCATCAGCTCGCCGCCGGCGGCCGTCCAGGCCGCGCCGGTGGCCACGCCGACCTCGTCCACGTCGGGGCGAATGTCGTCGGTGAAGCGGGTCGGGCCGAGCAGACGGCGCACTTCGTCGTCGGTAATCGTCTGGGGAAAGGGGGCGTCCTCGGCCACCATGCGAGCGATCTTGCGGCAGACGTTGGCCACTTCGCGCTCCAGATTGCGCACGCCGGCCTCGCGGGTGTATTCGCGCACCAGCGCCCGCAGGCCGGCCTCCTCGAAGCGGATGCCCCTGTCGCTCAGGCCGTGTTCGGCCAACTGTTGCGGCACAAGGAACTGGGTCAGGATGCCCAGCTTCTCCTCTTCCATGTAGCTGGAGAACTCGATGATCTCCATGCGGTCTTGCAGCGCGGGCGGGATGGGGTCTAGGAAGTTGGCCGTAGTGACGAACAGCACCCGCGACAGGTCATACTCCATGCCCAGGTAGTGGTCAACGAAGGTGTTGTTCTGCTCCGGGTCGAGCACTTCCAGCAGCGCCGCCGCCGGGTCGCCGCGGAAGTCGTTGCCCAGCTTGTCCACCTCGTCGAGCATGAATAGCGGATTGCGCGTGCCGACGCGGCGCATGGCCTGGATGACCCGGCCGGGCATGGCGCCGATGTAGGTGCGGCGGTGGCCGCGAATTTCAGCCTCGTCGCGCACGCCGCCCAGGCTGATGCGCACGAACTCGCGCCCCAGGGCGCGGGCGATGGAGCGGCCCAGCGACGTCTTGCCCGTGCCCGGCGGCCCGACAAAGCACAGGATGGGGCTGCGCAAGTTGTCGGCGGCGATGCGCCGCACGGCGATATACTCCAGGATGCGATCCTTGATCTTCTCTAGCCCGTAGTGGTCGGAGTCCAGCACGGCGGCGGCGTTGACCACGTCGAGGTTGTCGGCCGACTCCTCTACCCAGGGCAGGTCGAGAATCCAGTCAATGTAGGTGCGGATGATGCCGATCTCCGGCGACATCGGCGGCATGGCCGCCAGCCGCGACATCTCCTTGTCCGTTTTGGCCCGTACGTCCTCCGGCAGGTTCTTGGCCGCNNCGCAGGAAGTGCTCGCGATGGGAGCGGTCTACCTCCTGCTGCACCTGGCTCTGGATTTCGTCTTCCAACTCCAGCACGTCAAGCTCTTTGGCCAGCAGCACGCTGATCATCTGCAGCCGCTCGTGGGGGTCGAGCGTCTCCATGATCTCTTGCCGCGTGGTGAGGGGCACGGGCAGCGTCGAGGCGACGAAATCGGCCAGCCAGCCCGGCTCGTCGAGGTTCAGGGCGTAGGTGTAGGCCTCTTCGGGCAGGCTGTGGTTCAGGCCGACGACCTTCTCGAACAGGGCCAGCACGGCGCGCATGAGGGCCTCGGTGCTGGCCTGCCACTCGGTCGGCTCGGCGATGATGCGAGCGCGGACGCGGATGTACGGCTCCCACTGGGTGTAGGCGACAATTTCCACCCGCCGCCGCCCTTGGGCCAGCACGCTGGTAGTGTCGTCGGGCATGCGCAGCACGCGGCCAATGGTCGCCTCCGTGCCGATGCCGAACAGGTCGTCCTCTTCCGGATCGAGGGCGTCGTTGTCGCGCTGGGCGGCGACGATGAGGTTCTCGTGGTTGCGGTTGGCGGCCTTGATGGCCGCCAGCGAGCGGTCGCGGCCGATGAACAGCGGCATGACCATCTGCGGGAAGAGCACCACGTCGCGCAGGGGCAGGAAGGGACATTCGATCAGCCCGTTGCGATCCTTGGTCAAGGGCTGGTCGAACAGGTCGCCGCTGAGTTCGGGAAACAGCTCCGGGAAATCGGGGAACTGGGAGTAGTCGAAGTCATCCATAGAGGGTTGCGTCCGATTGTAGAGCGTCCCAATGATTTAGCAAATCGCCCACGACGATGATTGAGCCGGTGGCGCAGACCAGATCGCCCGGCCCGGCAGCGGCCATCGCGGCGCGCAGCCCGTCGGCCACACTATGAGTCACGGCGGCGTCGTGGCCAAGCGCGGCGGCCAACTCGGCCAGTTGCTCCGGGGTGGCCGAGCGCGGGTGGTTGGCCGTGGTCATCACCACGGCGTCGGCCAGCGGCAGCAGGCGGGCCAACATGCCGGCCACGTTCTTGTCCTCCGGCGCGCCGAAGAGCAACACGAGCCGGTCATAGGCATAGTCCTCTTGCAGCGCGGCGACCAGCTTGGCCGCCGAGTCGTCGTTGTGGGCGCAGTCTACCAGCAGCGTTGGCCACTCCGGCCCGCGCTGCAACACCTGGAGCCGCCCGGCCCATTCGACGGCGGTCAGACCGCGCTGCATGTCAGCCACGGTCAGGCCGGGGAAGTGACCGCCGGCCCGCTCCAGCGCCGCCAAAGCCACGGCGGCGTTGAGCGTCTGGTGCTCGCCCGGCAGGCCGACGACGAACGACGTGCCGGGGGGAATGAGCCGCGGTTCCGGGCCGCCGCCGGCGACAAGGCACTGGCGGGTCGCGCCACCGTCGTGGCTGCGAGCGACCTCGTAGGGCCAATCGCGGCCGACAACGGTCAGCGGCGCGCCGCGCTCGGCGGCGATCCGTTCCAGGGTGGCCAGGGCCTCCGGCTGTTGGGCCGCCGTGACGACAGGCACGCCGGGCTTGATGATGCCCCCCTTCTCGAAAGCGATCTGGGCCAGCGTGTCGCCCAGCAGTTGGGTGTGGTCGAGGCTCAGGCTGGTGATGACCGACACCAGCGGCGTCAGGACGTTCGTCGCGTCCAGCCGGCCGCCCAGGCCAACCTCGACGACGGCCACGTCCACCGCGCCGGCGGCGAAGTGGTCGAAGGCCAGGGCGGTGACGATTTCGAACCAGGTGATGCCCGGCGTGGCCTCGATGGCCGGGCGCACGCGATCCATGACGGCGACGAACGCCGCCTCGGAGATGCGGCCATCGGCGGCGTCGGGCGTCAGGATGCGGATGCGTTCGCGGAACTCACGCAGGTGGGGCGAGGTGTAGAGGCCGACGCGCAGCCCAGCCAGCCGCAGGCTGGCGGCGCACATGGCCGCCACCGAGCCTTTGCCCTTGGTGCCGGCGATGTGGAGAGACGGGAAGCGGGTGTGAGGGTCGCCTAAAAGGGCCAACAGGCGGCGCGGCCGGTCGGCGTCAATCTTCGCCGCCTGGTAGCGGTCGAGCGACTTGTGCTCAAAGTTGATAAATCCATAGAGATAATCGAGGGCGCGGTCGTACGACTCCATGCGGCGAATTGTACCCTAAACGGCGCGTCGAATGGGCCTAAAGAGACAGGGCTTTTCCAAAGTCGACCGATAGGGGAAGGACACGGAGCGCACGGAGAGCAGACACGGAGGGCACAGAGAGGCAATCAAAACATCTCCGCTCTCTCCGTGCTCCTCCGTGACCTCCGTGTCCTTCTGGTCAGACTTTGGAAAAGCCCTGCCTAAAAAGAGCACGTAGATGACACAGATTTGACACGGATGGACGCGGCAACAAAGCATCTGGCAGCGTTCATCAGCGCCAAATCAGCGGCATCAGCGTGCCATTCTTTTTATGCAAGGTTACACTCACCCTATGACGACTTTGGTTGCAATCCATCAGGCGCTGTCCAACACCGCCTGGCTATTCTTTTTGATCCTGGGGCTGTGGGGACTTCTCCGGGCCATGCGCGGCCGGTCGGTTGACAGCAACTACCTGGGCGCGGCGTTCATCGGCCAGATGATCTTCGTCGCCCAGGCGGTGCTGGGGGGGGTGATGTGGATTGGCGGCGGCAGCGGCGACATGGCCCGGCCGGACATCCACCTGCTCTACGGCGTCTTCGCCCTCGTCTTCCTGCCGTTTGTCTACGTCTCCGTCCTGCGCGGCGACGATACCAACCGGGCACAGTGGGTGCTGGCCTTCACGACGCTGTTCCTGTTCGGCATCGCCCTGCGCTCTATTTCGACCTCGATCTAGCTGCCGCTTGTCACTGCGACGCGATTCAGAGAATCGCGCTACGCCGGACGCGATTCAGAGAATCGCGCTACACCGAACGCGATTCAGAGAATCGCGCTACACCGAACGCGATTCGGAGAATCGCGCTACGTCGGGCGCGCCGACCGGTTCCAAATGGTCTTTGCTCTGGGCCTCGATGTTGACCAGGGAGGGGATAAAGTAGCCGCCAACACCCATCGCCAGCGTGAGCAGCCCGCCAACCACAAACCAGGCACGCACGCCCATCACGTCGGCCAGCGGCCCGGCCACGGCCAGCCCCAGCGGCATCATCGCCATCGCCGCGCTGCTGAGCAAGGTGAAGACGCGCCCCTGCATTGAGGGCGCCACGGCGGCTTGCAGGACGGCCATGATCGGCCCATTGGTGAGCGACGACATCAGCCCCATTAACCCCATCGCCAGCACGGCCAGCGCGAACAGCGACGACGGGACGACGCCGGCCAGAAGCACACTCAGCCCCAGGCCGATGAGGCCCAGGAGCGAGGTATAGACACGGCTCTTGAAGCCGCCCCACGCGCCAAGCAGCACGCCGCCGACCAGCACGCCAATGCCCAACGCCGCCTCCATCGCGCTCAGATGCCAGGCCGTGCCCTCAAAGTGCTCCGTGACCAACAGGGGGATGAAGCTCATGGATGGGCTGAGCACGAGGTTGATCAGCATGGCCATGCCCATCAGGATCAGCAAGCCGCGCCAACTGAGGACGTAGCGAAAGCCGGCGCGCAGGTCTTGCCAGTACTGGCCGACGGCCGAGCCGGTCGTCGTCTCGGCGTGCTGCGGCCGCGGCACGCGCACCAGCAGCACCGTGGTGATAGCGATAGCCGCCGTCACCAAGTCAATCATCAGCACGCCCTGCAACGGCAGCAGTTGCAGCAGCAACGCGCCCAACGGGGCTGAAATGATGTTCAGCCCGCCGTTGAGCATCTGGTTTAGCCCCTGCACCCGCGTCAGGTGCTCCGGCGGCACCATGAGTGAGACCGACGCCGTTATGGCCGGGCCGTGGAACGTGCCGCCCAGAGCGCGGACGAAGAGGATGGCGTAGACGTGCCAGAGCTCGGCCTGACCCAGCCAGAACAGGAGGGCCAGCCCGAGTGTCGCCAGGGCCACGGCCGCATCGGCCAGGATCATCGTCCGCTTGCGGTTCCAGCGGTCGACCAATGGGCCGACGAATGGGCCAAGGACGACCTGCGGCACGAGACCAACAATAGAAGCCACCGCCAGCACCGTCGCCGAACCGGTCTGCTGCGTCAGCCACCAGATAAGGGAGAACTGCACCAGTTGGCTACCCAGCAGGGAGAAGACCTGCCCCACCCACAGGGTAAGAAATGGGCGAAGAGAACGGGGTTGTGTGGCGCTGGCGTCTGTCATCAAATCCTCCACTGTGAGCAATTGGATTATTTCTAATAATATACATTTTCTTAATTGCAATGTCAATAATCTTTACATCTATATGAAAAGATCATGCATCAATGTCGTTTGTGCATAGCTTCCCAGGCTAAACAGCTCCAAAATTCTGTCAACGAACCGCCGCCTATCTGGACAAACATGTACAAAACATGTGCAAATCATGAGCAGAAAGAGGAAAAGACTGGAAAATGTCCAGGTTTGTTTTATGATGAGTCCACGTGGATGGGCAGGTGCATCCCCCTGGGGTCATCTGCTAAGACTTTGAGACCAAACAACTGATTGGAGGAAACAGACAATGAAACGTAAGGCTTTCCTACTGCTATCCCTGGTGCTACTGTTGAGCTTCAGCGTGATGGGCGCGGCGGCGCAGACGAATGACAACATCGTGGACATCGCCGCCCAAAACAACAACTTCGATACGCTGCATTCGGCCATTGTGGCCGCTGGTCTGGCCGACACGCTGGCTTCGGCCGACGCGCAGTACACCGTCTTCGCCCCGACCGATGCCGCCTTCGGCAACTTCGGCGAGGCCAATCCCGACTTGCTGGCCGCCGCCCTGGCCGACCCCAAGGGCGCGCTGACCACCGTCCTGACCTACCACGTCGTCGCCGGCAACTACAGCAGCGCAGAACTACTGGAGATGGGCACGGTCACAACCCTCCAGGGCGAAGACCTGACCATTACGACCCGCAACGACAACGTTTTCGTCAATGACGCCCGCGTGGTCATGGCCGACGTGCCGGCCAAGAACGGCGTCATCCATGCCATCAACGGCGTCCTGCTGCCCGCGGCCGTCACCGCCGGCGCCGACACCACGGCCACGACCGATGGGGCGACGAGCGAAGCTGCCGATACGAGCAGCGACACCGAGTTGAAGACTATCGCCGAGATCGCTGTAGAAGCGGGCAACTTCACCAGCCTCGTTGGCGCGCTCCAGGCCACCGGCCTGGTCGACACCTTCACTCGGCCGGGTAACTACACCGTCTTTGCCCCGACCGATGATGCCTTCGCCGCCCTCGGCGACATCAATCTGAGCGAGGACGAGCTGACGGCCATCCTGCTCTATCACGTCGTCAACGACAGTCTGACGCGCGACCAGTTGGCGACCGACGACCTGGTGCCGACGCTGTCTGGCGGCCGGCCGCTGTTCATCAACAGCGACGACGGCCAGATCATTGACATCAGCGGCGCCAAGCTGCTGGTGACTAACATCCAGGCCTCCAACGGCATCATCCACGTCATTGACCGGGTGATGATCCCCTAACGCCTGGAACGACCAGCAGAGGGACATAGAGCACACGGAGTAGACACGGAGAGCACGGAGGAAAAGTACCCTGATCTCCGTGTTCTCCGTGTCTTCCCTCCGTGACCTCCGTGTCCCTCTTCTCCGTAAACGTGAGGCCCGTCGCCTGAGCGATGGCCTCTTTTTGTGCTATACTCCAGCCTCGATGATGAGATTGAAAAATGCCAAAGAACTGGCCCGTATGCGCGCGTCCGGCCGCCTCGTCGCCGAGTGCTTCGCCATCCTCGAAGAGAACGTCAAGCCCGGTGTGACCCTGAAGGAACTGGATCGCCTAGTCGAAGAGCACATCTACAAGCAGGGCGCGGAAACACTCTACAAAGGCTACCGCGGCCGCCAGCGAGAACACCCGCCCTTCCCCGGCGTCATCTGCGCCTCGGTCAATCACGAAATTTGCCACGGCATCCCCGACGACCGCGTTCTGCACGAGGGGGACGTCGTCGGCATTGACATCGGCCTGCGCTACAAGGGGTTCTGCGGTGACGCCTGCGTGACCTACCCCGTGGGGCGCGTGTCGGCTGAGACAGAGCGCCTGCTGGCCATCGGCCGCGAGGCGCTGCGGCGGGGCATTGAGGCGGCGCAGTACAACAACTTCCTCAACGACATCGGCCGGGCCATCGAGAACTACGCCGACACGCAGGGCGTGACCGTCGTCCACGAGTGGGGCGGCCACGGCATCGGCCGCGCCCTCCACGATGAGCTGTCCGTGTCCCACATTCGCCAGGCGGAGCGCGGGCCGCGTCTGAAGCCCGGCCTGACCTTCACCATCGAGCCGATGATCAATGCCGGCACGCACGAGTGGATTCTGCTGCCCGACGGCTGGACAGTCATCACCGCCGACGGCAAGCTCTCGGTGCAGTTTGAGCACACGGTGGCCATCACCCACAACGGGCCGGACATCCTGAGCGTCCTCTAGTTCGGCCAGCACACCCCTCTGTGTTGTCTTACCTGTTACAGGGCCTCGTTCTGGGCGCGACGGCCTCAGCGCAGCCTGGCCCCTTCCAGGCCTTCCTGCTATCGCTGGTGTCGCGCCACGGCTGGCGGCGGGCCATGCCGGCCGTGCTGGCCCCGTTCATCAGCGACCCACCGATTGTGGCCGTGGTGCTGCTGGTGCTGACGCGCCTGCCGGAGCGCTTCCTCGACGGGCTGCGGGTAGCGGGTGGGTTGTTCATGCTCTATCTGGCGTGGTGGGCGTGGCGGGCCTACCGGGACGGCGGCGCGAGCACGGAGGCCACAGCCGCGCCACCGGCCGGTTCAACGCTGGCCGCCGTCGTTAAGGCGGGGCTGATGAACGCCCTCAGCCCCGGCCCCTACCTTTTCTGGGCCACCATCAGCGGGCCGATCCTGATCGCCGGCTGGCGGGCAAGTCCGGCGCTGGGGCTGGCGTTCCTGCTGGGCTTCTACGCCGCGCTGGTCGGCGGCATGGCCCTGTTCGTTCTCGTCGCCGGGCTGACCGGCCGCATTGACCCGCGCCTTAACCGCGGCCTGGGCCTCTTTTCGGCCGTGGCCCTCCTGGCCTTCGCCCTCTACCAGCTAACCACCGGCTTGCGCGCCCTACTGAGGTTCTAAGAAGAAGGAACCACAGATTACACAGATTACTTCTCAGTAATCTGTGTAATCTGTGTAATCTGTGGTTCCTTCCTTCTTACACGACGATGTTGACCAGCTTGCCGCGCACGACGATGACCTGGCGCGGGGTCTGGCCGTCCAGCCAGCGCGAGAGCTTGTCCGAGGACAGAGCCACAGCGCGCAACTCGTCGTCAGACAGATCAGCCGCCACCTCGATCCGGTCGCGCGTCTTGCCGTTGACCTGCACGATGAGGCTGATCTGCTCCTCGCGGGCCACGTCGTCATCCCACTGCGGCCACAGTTGCTCGTGGATGCTGTAGGGCAGGCCGCGCCGCGCCCACAGCTCCTCGGTGATGTGGGGCGAGACGGGGGCCAACAGCAGCAACAGCGACTCGACCGCCTCGTTCCACGCCGCCTGGTCAACGCCCCCCTCGCGCTGCGCGGCCAGAATAGCGTTGCGTAACTCCATGATGGCTGCCACGGCGGTGTTGAACGAAAACTCCTCCATGTCTCGCGTCACCTTGCGGATGACCTGGTGGGTCTTGCGCCGCAAGGCGCGCGTGGCGGCGGCATCCTCGCCGGGCGTGATCTGCGCCTGGCCGATTTCCCATACGTCTTGCAGCAGCCGTTGCGGCCCCTTGATGCCCTCATAGTTCCACGGCCCGCCCTGGTCCCACTTGGCAAAGAACATCAGGTAGGCGCGCACCGTGTCAGCCCCGTACTGGGCCACCAACTCATCGGGGTTGACGACGTTGCCCTTGCTCTTGGACATGCGCTGCACTTCCAGATGGTGGTGCAGTTGGTTCACCGTGTTCTCGCCCTCGATGGCCGGCACGTTGATCGCCGCGTTGGGCGCCACCTCGACGGTGAACATCTCACCGCCGGCGTCCACTTGCAGCACGTTCTCCGTCCGGCGCATGATCTCGCCCACGACCACGTCCTCGCGCAGGCCGGGCGTCATCGTCCCCGGCTCGATGACCTCGACCCGGGCGGCCAGCAGCTTGTTGCCGTCGCGCCGGCCATAGGCCAGGATGACATCTCCCTTGCGCTCCGCGCCCAGGATTTGCCCCTGGTTACGCAGGCCGGTCATCGGCTCGTCGAACTGGCCCGCCGGGTCGCGGCCGTGTTCGGCCATGATGCGCGCCGCCTCGTCGAACAGACCCAGGTCGCGCATGACCTTGGTGAAGAAACGGGTGTAGAGCAGGTGCATCGTGGCGTGCTCTTGCCCGCCGGTGTAGACATCCACCGGCAGCCAGTAGGCCGCCTCCTCCGGGTCAAACGGGCCACGGTCGTAGGTGGGGCTGAGGTAGCGATACTGGTACCACGACGAACACAGGAAGGTGTCCATCGTGTCCGTCTCGCGACGGGCGGGGCGGCCGTCGGCGTCGGTCGTGTCCAGGAAGCCCTCGTGATAGTGCAGCGGGCTTTGGCCGGTGGGGCGGAACTCCACGTCATCGGGCAGCAGCACCGGCAACTCCGCGTCGGGAACCATCGTGATCGTCCCGTCGGCGCTGAAGAGGGCCGGAATGGGCGCGCCCCAGTAGCGCTGGCGGCTGATCAGCCAGTCGCGCAGCCGATAGTTGATTGACTTCGCGCCGCAGCCGCGCTCGGCCAGCCAGTCGGCCACTGCGCCGATGGACGGATTGGCAAAGCCCTTGGCCGCCGTCACCGGCGTGCCGTCGAACTGGGCGCTGTTGACCATGACCCCCGGCCCGACGTAGGCCGCGGCCATCGTCGCCCCGTCCAACGCTTCACCCTCCGGCTGGATGACCGGCACGATGTCGAGGCCGTACTGGCGGGCGAAGTCGAAGTCGCGCTGGTCGTGGGCCGGCACAGCCATGATCGCCCCCGTGCCATAGGTGCTCAGCACGTAGTCGGCGATCCAGATCGGCACGCGCGCGTCGTTGACCGGGTTGATGGCGTAGCTGCCGGTGAAGACGCCCGTCTTCTCGCGCGTCTCCGACAGGCGCTCGATCTCCGTCGCCCGCGCCGCCTGCGCCCGGTAGGCCTCGACGGCGGCGCGCTGCTCGCCGGCAGTCAGCTTCTCCACCAGGTCGTGCTCCGGGGCCAGCACCATGAATGTCGCCCCCCATAGGGTATCGGGCCGGGTGGTGAAGACCTCGATCGGGTGGCCGCCCTCGCTGGTGAAGACGACGCGCGCGCCTTCGCTGCGGCCGATCCAGTTGGTCTGCATCAGCCTGACCGGATCTGGCCAGTCAATCGGCGTGAAGTCGAGTAGCTCGTCGGCGTAGCGAGTGATGCGAAAGAACCACTGCTCCATCATCTTCTGGATGACGGGCTGGCCGGTGCGCTCGTCCTTGCCGTCAATGACCTGTTCGTTGGCCAGCACCGTTTGCAGCGTCTCCGACCAGTTGACCAGCCCCTCACCGCGATAGGCCAGGTCGCCCTCGAAGAAGCGGCTGAAGAACCACTCTGTCCAGTGGTAGTAGGCCGGGTCGCAACTGACCGCCTCGCGCTGCCAGTCGAACATCGCCCCCATGCTGCGCAACTGGCGGCGCATGCGCTCGATGTTGGCGTAGGTCCACGTCTTGGGGTGGATGTTGCGCTGAATGGCGGCGTTCTCGGCCGGCAGGCCGAAGGCGTCGAAGCCCATCGGGAACAGGACGTTGTAGCCGCGCATGCGCATGAAGCGCGCCCGCGCGTCGGAGGGGGTCATGGCGAACCAGTGGCCGATGTGGAGGTCGCCGCTGGGGTAGGGCAACATCGTCAGGGCGTAGTGCTTGGGTTTGTCCCAGTCCACCGTGGCCCGATACAGCCCATCGGCCTCCCACTTTTCCTGCCATTGCGGCTCGATGGCCGCCGGATCGTAGATGTCACTCATAATCGCTTCTCCGAAGGAAGGACAAAAACTGCTTTTCAATCTGCGGAGTGCGCATCCTCAGATGCACGTCCAGGTTGAGCCGCGCGCATCTGAGGATGCGCACTCCGCCCAGGTGCGCGTTGGGACTAACAAAACAAAAGAACCCCTTTCGCTCAGAGACGAAAGGGGTTCCGCGGTACCACTCTGATTGACGGTACGAAGGTGGACCTGAAGGGGTTCGAACCCTTGACCTCCACAATGCCATTGTGGCGCTCTCCCAATTGAGCTACAGGCCCATACCATCCACTATGGCGCGTAACGAGCGCAATCCGGCGGCGGCTACTGGTTTCACCGTCGCGGCTCCCAGGCGAGTTCGGCGCTCATTGCCACCCTTCCAGCCAAGGGGCGGCTCTCTTCGTGCGACGCGCCTACTACTCCTGTTCACAGCCATTGGCTATTCAGTTTTCTGCTGCCGGAGCCGGTTGCCCCTGGCGATGGACCTGAAGGGGCTCGAACCCTTGGCCTCTACAGTGCGATTGTAGCGCTCTCCCAGCTGAGCTACAGGCCCAACAGCAAGATTGGATTTTACCCGGATTGGCCGAAATGTCAAGATTAGGTTCCAGATTCCAGGGAAGAGCGCGCTTCCCTGGAACCTGGCCCCTGGAACCTGGAACCTTCTTGACCGTAAGGCACGTACGCCATACCATTGCAGGCAAGGAGCGAACCCATGCACAAGTACGTCATCAGCCTTGAATACTGCGTCCCCTGAGACTATTGGCCGCGTGCCACCCGTGCGGTGGACGACATCATGCGCAACTACCAACACGTGATCGAGCGTTTCACGCTCATCACCGGCAGCAAGGGGGCCTACGTCTTCACCGTGGACGGTGAAGTCCTGTTCTCCAAGAAGGCCCTCGGCCGCCACGCCGAGCCGGGCGAACTGCTGGCCCTCTTCCGCCAACAGATCGGCCCCGACGTAGAACCCTACCCACGCAATGAATAAGAAAAGAAACCACAGATTACACAGATTTCACAGATTCAAAGAATTTGAATCTGTGAAATCTGTGTAATCTGTGGTTCCCTCTCTTACTCTTGAGGGTAACTGTAAAATCCTTGCCCCGTCTTGCGGCCCAGGCGGCCGGCGGCGACGAGGCGGCGCAGCAGCGGCGACGGCCGGTAGCGGTCGTCGCCCCACTCGGTGAACAGGCCGTTCATCACCCCCAGCACTACGTCGAGGCCGATCAGGTCGCCCCAGGCCAGCGGCCCGTGGGGGTAGTTGGT
>CXWK01006613.1_pt1 | contig 22624 bp, 24 predicted proteins | sample 590851 | NCBI WGS metagenome assembly CXWK01 (sample SAMEA3498364, study PRJEB10139) | wastewater metagenome | biome: wastewater treatment plant; material: activated sludge | place: Denmark | collected 2014-08-01
CGGCTCCGAGCTCTGCCGCCAGGTCGCGCATTGCCAGCCCTCGATGCTCGTGCTCTTCGAGCAGAGCGAATACGCGATGTACCGCGTCGACGGCGAGCTGCGCGAGGGCTTCCCGGAGATGCCGATCGCGAGCGTGGTAGGGGACGTGAAGAACCCGCGCCGCGTGGGGCAGGTGATGCACCAGTACTCGCCCTCCATCGTCTTCCATGCCGCGGCGTACAAGCACGTGCCGCTCATGGAGGAGTTGAACTCGTGGGAGGCGGTGCAGAACAACGTCTACGGGACCTACGTGGTCACGCGCGCGGCGATCGACTACGGCGTGCGCAAGTTCGTTTTCGTCTCCACGGACAAGGCGGTCAACCCCACCAACGTGATGGGGGCCACCAAGCGACTCGCGGAGATGGTCTGCCAGGCCCTGCAGGCCGGCAGCGCCACGCGCTTCGAGATGGTGCGCTTCGGCAACGTGCTCGGCAGCGCCGGCAGCGTCATCCAGCGTTTCGAGGAGCAGATCCACAAGGGCGGCCCGGTCACCGTCACCCACCCCGAGATGGTCCGCTACTTCATGTCCATTCCCGAGGCGGCGCAGCTCGTGCTGCAGGCCGGATGCATGGGCCTGGGAGGCGAGATCTTCGTGATGGACATGGGAGAGCCGGTGAAGATCATCGATCTCGCGCGCGACATGATCCGCCTCTCGGAGCTCTCCGAGGAGGAGATCAAGATCGTCTACACGGGATTGAGGCCCGGCGAGAAGCTCTTCGAGGAGCTTCTGGCCCACGACGAGCACACGCGGCCCACGCCGCACCCGAAGCTTCGCGTCGCCAAGGCCCGCGACGCCCAGCCGCGAGAGTGGCTGGACGAGCAGCTCGCCTGGCTTGCCCAGGACCGCGTCTCGGCCGACGCGGACGTGCGCCGCGATCTCAAGCGCTGGGTGCCGGAGTTCCAGTCGCAGGCGCGCCCCAAGCTCAAGGTGCTGCCGGGGACTCGTGCGGCCTGAGGGGGGAATCGGTTGGCGCGCCCGACACGATTCGAACGTGCGACCCCTGCCTTCGGAGGGCAGTACTCTATCCAGCTGAGCTACGGGCGCGTAGGGGGCGAATTCTAGACGACTTCGCCACCCCGGTCCAACGCGCACCGTGGTCCGCATGACGCCTGCGGGCTATAATCGCGCCCTGCCGATCCCGCACATCGCCGCAGGCGAATCCCGAGGAAATCATGTCCCAAGCCCACCCCGCCGACCCCGTCGAAAAGAAGCCCGGAGCGCAACCGGTGAAGCTCGCCATCTGGATAGGCATCGGCACGGTGTCCCTCATCGTGGGCATCATCCTGCTCGCGCAGTTCGCCATCGGCGCCTGGGGCAGCCGCTCGCTCGAGAACGACCCCGGCATGGCTCCCGAGGCGCTCGCCCGGCGCATTGCGCCGGTCGCGAAGCTGCAGCTCGAGGGGAAGACCGCCGTGGCCCCCGCCCCGGCGGCGCGTCCGAAAGTAGCCACCGTCGCCGCAGTGGCTCCGGCGGCGGCACCGGCCAAGAGCGGCAAGGCGGTCTACGACACCGCGTGCATGGCCTGCCATGCCACGGGCGCGGCCGGCGCGCCGAAGCTGGGCGACAAGGCCGCGTGGGCTCCGCGCCTCAAGGCCGGCATGGACGCGCTCTATGCGAGCTCCCTCAAGGGCAAGGGGGCGATGCCGCCCAAGGGCGGCAACACCGCGCTCGCCGACGCCGACGTGAAGGCGGCGGTGGACTACCTGGTCGCCGGCTCGAAGTAGCCGCGCGCGTCCCGCGCGAAGGGGCGGTCCCGGCCGCCCCTTTTCATTTTCCGACCATGGCCCTCTACGCGATCGGCGACCTGCAGGGATGCCTCGATCCCCTCGAGCGCCTCGTCGACGCGTTCGCGTTCGACCCCGCCCGCGACCGCCTCTGGTTCGTGGGCGATCTCGTGAATCGCGGGCCCGACTCCCTGGGCTGCCTGCGCTACGTGAAGGAGCTGGGAGACCGCGCGATCACGGTGCTCGGAAACCACGACCTGCACCTGCTCTGCGTCGCCGAGGGAATCGAGAAGCCGCGCCACCGCGACACGCTCGCGGCCGTGCTGGAGGCCCCGGACCGCGAAGTGCTCCTCGACTGGCTGCGCTGCCGGCCCCTCATGCACGTCGAGGGCGCCTTCGCGATGGTGCACGCGGGGCTGCTGCCCGAATGGCCCGTCGCGAAGGCGCGCGAACTCGCGGGCGAGGTCGAGGAGGCGCTGCAGGGGCCTTCGTGGCGCGAGTTCCTGCGCCACCTCTACGGAAACCAGCCTGCCCGGTGGGACGATGCGCTCGCCGGTCACGACCGCCTGCGCGTGATCGTGAACGCGATGACGCGGCTGCGCGTGTGCACCGCGGACGGCGCCATGGGCCTCGCCTTCAAGGGTGAGCCCGGCGAGCGGCACGCGCTGCACCTGCCCTGGTTCGATATGCCGGCGCGCGCGAGTGCCACGCACACGATCGTCTGCGGGCACTGGTCCGCCATGGGCCTGCGCGTCGCCGAAAGGGTCCTGTCTCTCGACAGCGGCTGCGTCTGGGGGCGCTGCCTTACGGCGATTCGCCTGGACGATCGCCGGCTCTTCCAGGTGCCGTGCCCGCAACCGGCAGGCCCAGAAGACTAGCCACCCTGCGGTGCGCTTCCGCGGCGACCGCCTGGCGCGACTGCCCCTCGGTATCGATCGGCTCGGCGAAAGCCAGGCGCGCGATCGTCTCGCGCGTGCGGATGACGAGCCCGAGCGACTGCACGAACGAGAGCTCCCCCACGTACGCCGCCGCGCGGTGGGGCGACGCGTCGGGATGCTCGTAGCGCACTGCCATCGGGTAGACGCGCGCGCGATTGGCGACAGCGGGCTCGAAGAGCGAGCTGTGGAACTTGAGCAACCGGTCGCCCTGCGTCGTAGTGCCCTCGGGAAAGAGCCCCACGCACTCTCCGTCGAGCAGCGCGTCGTGCACCAGCGCGTTGATGCGCGCGGTGTCGTGGCGGCGCGCGCGGTGGATGAAGATCGTGCCGGAGCGTTCCGCCAGCGACCCCGCGAGCGGCCAGTCGCGGATCTCGCTCTTCGCGATGAAGCGCGTGTGCCGCAGCGAGGCGATGGCGAAGATGTCGGCCCAGGAGACGTGGTTCGCCGCGATCATCGCGCCTGTTCCCCCGCGCGGCGGAGGTTCTCCTTCGCAGCGCACGCGGATGGCGAGAATGGCGAGGAGATCCTGCGCCCAGCGCACGGCGATCTCGTGCCTGCGGCCGCCGTCGGCGCGCGGCCAGGCGAAGCGCAGGATGAGGAAGGCCGAACCCAGGTGCAGCAGGAGCCTCGTCCAGCGAACCGCTCGCAGGAACCTCGGGGTCTTGGTGGATCTCACGGGCCGCGGGAGGGGCGTTGGCGGGTGCCCCATTGTCCCACGGCCCGCAGCGGGAACCTCGCGGGAGGTTCCCGGGGGAAGCGACGCGGTCAGTGCGTGACGCGCGTGGTGCCGCGGCCGGAAAGGATGCGCACGCGGTCGCCCACCCGGAAGTTCTCGTCGGCCTCCTGCACGACGGCGATGTACTTGCCGCCGTCGAGCATCACGGTGATCTCGATGCCCGGGCGGTCGTTCGCGTCCTTCTCGACGGCCGCGCCGATGATCCCGCCGACCACCGCGCCGGCGACCGCGCCCGCGACGGAGCCGCGTCCGTGCCCGATGGTGCTGCCGGCAACACCCCCCAGCACCGCGCCGGCCGTCGAACCCACGCCCGTCTGGGTGGCGTTGATGCGCACGCCCCGGATCGACTCGATCACGCCGAAGCGCACCGATTGCTCCGTGCGCGTCTCGTGGCCGCGATAGTCGGCGCCGCCGCGCGGAGGGGCTGCGCAACCCGCCACGCCCAGCAGCGCGGTGGCCATGAAGGCGATTCCCAGCGATCTGACTTGCATCTTTTTCTCCTTAGGTTTCGTCTGCCGGCCCTCGCGGGCCGGTTTCCTCAGAATCCTTCGCCGAACGCCTTTTCGTGGCGCCGGACGATTTCCTCCCGGGAGGGACGGTGGTTCTGCCCGCCCCGACAGGCGATCTTGATCGAGCCCATGAGGGAGGCCAGGCGGCCGGCCCTGAGCCAGTCCCAGCCGCGCGCCATGCCGTAGAGCAGGCCCGCCCGGAACGCGTCGCCGCATCCCGTCGGATCGACCAGGCTATCCGGCTTAACGGCCGGGACCCGGATCTGTTGACCACCTGCGAAAATGTCCGCTCCTTCGGCGCCGCGCGTGACGACCACCGCCTCGACCCGGGTGGATAGCTCCGAGATGGTTTGGCCCGTCTTCTGTTCGACCATCCGCGCCTCGTAGTCGTTCACCGTGAGGGCCCGCGCACCGGAGAGCATCTCGAGGAGGTCCTCGCCGGAAAACATCGGCAGGCCCTGGCCGGGATCGAACACATAGGGGATCTTCGCTGCGGCGAGGTCGCGGGCGTGCTCCAGCATGCCCTGGCGCCCGTCCGGGGAGACGATGGCGAGGCGCACGTCTTTCGCCTCGTCGATGCGGTTCTCGTGCGACTGCGACATCGCGCCCGGGTGGAAAGCCGTGATCTGGTTGTCGTCGATGTCGGTGGTGATGAAGGCCTGTGCCGTGAAGTGGTCATCGAGGGCGCGCACGTGCTTCGTCGACAGCCCGAGCGTGCGCAGGCGTTGCTCGTAGGGACCGAAATCGTGCCCGACGGTGGCCATGATCAGCGCTTCCTCGCCGAGGAGCTTCAGGCCATAGGCGATGTTGCCGGCGCAGCCGCCGTATTCCCGGCGCAGGTCCGGCACCATGAACGCGACGTTCAGGATGTGGATCTGGTCGGGCAGGATGTGGTTCTTGAACTGGTCGCGGAAGACCATGATCGTGTCGTACGCAATGGAACCGCAAACCAGGATCGCCATGCTGGGGAGGATTCGACGGGGAAAGTGCGGATTATACCGGCGAGGAAGCGCTCACCCCGGCCGATGCACGGTGCTTTCTGCCCGACGGACGGCGTTGACCGTTCCGTTCCCGGCGCCCACGATCGAAGGTGCCAGAAAAGGTCCGGCGGGCGGCTTCCATGCTCGCCGTCGAAAACCCAGTCGGCGCACGCATCCTGAAACAGGGCAAACCCATCGAAAGGTGGGGACGCAAAGTCACCGGTCTACCGGGCCCCGAAGAGCGGCCCTACGACAGCGGGATTGCCAGTAGAGCGTCCCACCCTCCCTGGGTCGGCCCGCGAAAGGCGGCGCCATGGCGAGCACATCACCGAGCAACGTCGTATCCCTCGACGCGCGTGCGCGCGCCCGCGCGCGCCTCACGCCCCAGGAAAGCGCGAGCGTCCTCGACGATTGCCGCACGCTCGCGCTCGATCGCATCGTGCAGGCCCTCGCCGGGGTGCTCGACCGCGTAGAGGACGAGCTTTTCACGCTGGCCGAGAAGGCCCAGGACCGCGAAACCCAGAACCACTGCCTCGACGCCCGCGTGCAGGCGCGGGAGCACCGCCCCCACATCGAAGCCGCCTTCCGGCAGCAGTTCCTCGCCTTCTTCAACGGCAAGGTGCGGGGCGAGTCGGGCGCGGCGCGGGACGAATCCCCGCCGCAGGCGCTGGCACTCCTCGACGACGAGGAGCTCGAGCAGGCGATCGCGGTGCAGGCGATGGCCTCGCGGCTCAAGGCCGCCTGCGAAGGCGAGCTCGCCGCACTCTCGCAGCGCTTCGGGTTCCTGCTCGAGAAGCCCGATCTCGCCGACGAGGGCAATCCCGTGAGCCCGTGGGCGGTGAGCAGTGCGCTCAAGATGGCCTGCGACCAGATCGAATCGGGATGGAAGGTGCGCCACACGCTGCTGCGCGCGCTCGAGACGCAGGTGACGAACGAGCTCGGAGGCGTCTACCACGACCTGAACGCGCTCTTCGTGTCGCGGCAGATCCTGCCCGAGATCCGGCCGTCGATCCGGCGCAACCCGAATTCGCCCGCGCGCCCGGGACAGGCCGCCGATGCCGCCGCCACGCCGGCCGCCGCTACCGGTGCCGACGTGTACGCCGCGCTCGCGCAACTCCTGAACGCGGCGCCCGCACAGGGCGTCTCCACGGCCGGCCCCGCGCCCACGTCGCCTGGCGGCACCGCACCGGCCATCTCGCCGGCGACGCGCGGCTTCGTCCATTCGCTCACCGGGATGCAGCAACCCGGTCCGGTTGCGACGATGGGCGACCTGGCCAACGTGATTCGCGAGATCAGGTCCTCGCCGCAGACGGCCGGGCTCGGCGGCGTGGACGCGATGACGATCGACCTGGTGGCGATGCTCTTCGATTTCGTCTTCGAGGACCGGCAGATCCCCGCGTCCGTGAAGGCGGTGCTGGGGCGATTGCAGATCCCGACGCTGAAGGTCGCGCTCCTCGACCGCGCGTTCTTCTCCTCGCGGGCGCATCCGGCGCGGCTGCTCCTGGACAGGCTCGCGCGCGCCGCCATCGGCATGGACGAGGCGAGCGGGCGCGGGGCCGCCACGCTCGCCAAGCTCGAGGAGGTGGTCGGGCGCGTGCTGGGAGAGTTCGACGACAACATCGGGCTCTTCGCGACACTCGCCGCGGAGATGGAGACCTTCCTCGGTGAGCTCGACCTCGCCGAGGAGGCGATCGCGCAGCGCACCGCGAGCGTGGTCGAGCAGCGCGAGCGCCTCGAGATCGCCCGCGTGCTGGCCGAGGACGAGATCGACCGCCGCCTCGCCGCCCGCACCTGGGTGCCGAGCCCGGTTCGCGAGTTGCTCGAAAACGTCTGGGCCCGCACGCTCGCGAGCGCCCACGTCGAGCACGGCGAAGGCTCGGCGCCCTGGAACGCGATGCTCGCCCTGGTCGACGAGCTGCTCTGGAGCGCGGAGCCGAAGATAAGGCCCGAGGACCGGCGCCGGCTGGTCGCGGGAATTCCCGCGCTGGTCCGCGGCCTCCAGGACGGGATGAAGCGCGCGGGCCTGGACGAGGCCCGGCGAGAGGCCTATCTCGGCTCCCTCGTCGACTGCCATGCCGACGCGGTGAAGGCCGGCCTCAAGGGAACGATGTTGAGCGGGCAGCCCCGCGCGGATACGCCCGTGCGCCCCCGCGCCCCCGTGGCGCCGTCGCTCGAGCGCGAGGTGGTGCCTGCCGGCGACATCCAGGTCGAGGAGATCCGCCTGCGTGCCCCGCGCGGGCAGCCCCCGGTGCGCAACGTCTACACGCGCACCGGCATCTGGACGAACGTGAAGCGCTACACCTGGGTCGAGTTCCACCGCGAGGGCGCGCAGCAGCCCCTGCGCGCGCGACTCACCTGGATCAGCCCCGCCAAGGGCGTCTACCTGTTCACGAACTCGACGGCGGGCGCGGCGATCTCGGTTTCTCCCGAGGCGCTCGCCGAGCAGATGCGCCGCGGCGAGGCGCGCATCGTGGACGATTCCCCGCTCGTGGACCGCGCCGTGGATTCGATGCTCGCCAACCTGCGCGAGCGCGCCGCCTAGGGGTAGAAGAGCAGCAGCTCGTAGCCCGTCGGGCGAAGGCTGCCGGTCTCCAGCCGCACGACCACCAGGGCCTCCGATCCGGCGGCCATCACGTCGGTCGGTACGGGAATGCGCCCGAGATAGTCCGCGGGGCGCAGGACCCTGCGCACGGCCGTCTGCCCCGAGACGTCGGTGAGCGTGAGCTCGAGGTGCGGGAACTCCTGCGCCGACGCCGAGAGGTTGCGGATGCGCGCCTGGAGCGCGATCTGGCCGGGCTTGCCGGGGACCTCGAGAAGCTCCGAGTCCTCGAGCTTGAGCGCGTTCTCGTCGTTCACCCAGGGCACGGTGCAGTCGAGGGGCGCGCACGCCGATTCGAGGATCGGGCGCAGCACCGGGTACTGCTGCGCGAGTTGCGCGCGAAACGCGTAGGCGAGCTGCAGCACCAGCACGAGAAAGAGGAACACCACGCCGAAAACCCACGCCCGCGAGGGCCGCTCGGGCGGCGCGGGCACGTAGGGGTCCGCGTCCAGGCTGCCGGGGAAAGTCTCCGGAATCCGCGGCCCAGGCGCTGCCGGGTCGATGCGCGCAGGCCCAATGTCCTCGTCATGCGGCACATGGGGCACGGGTTCGGCTTGCGCCGACCCGGCGGCTTCGGGCGGCGGCCCGGCCGGCGCCCGGCTCTCGAGCGGCAGGTCCGGCACGTCGTCGACATCGGGGATGTCCGAGAGATCGACGGGAAGGGCCGACAAGGGGCCGCGGCGCGCCGTTGCGGCGGGTGCAGGTGCGGGAGTCATGCGCCGGCCGAACGTCAGCTCGGCGGGCCCGGCCCCGGGCTTCGCCTCCGGCGGCCTTCCGGCGCGGGCGGCGAGGAGATGCGCGCCGGTGTCGTCGCCGGGGAAGCGCTCCAGGGACTCGAATCCGTTGAACACCTCGTGGCACTCCCCGCAGCGCACCTGGCCCTGCCGGGCGTTCAGTTGCTCCGGGGTCACGCGAAAACGCGCGTGGCAATGCTTGCAGGCGGTGACGAGCATCGCTACGCGCCGGGCCTGCGCGTGCCGGTGAGGCACACCCAGTCGCCCTCGCGAACCGCCGGCGCCATCGCGAAGAACGGGGCGTAGGCGGCCGCCACCTCGTTCGCCTGGGCGGCGAGGATGCCCGAGAGCGCGATGCGCCCCGCGGGGCGCGTGTGGGAGGCAAGCAGGGAGGCCAGCATGCGAAGCGGGTTGGCGAGGATGTTGGCGACGGTAAGGTCGGCTTCGAGCGCGAGCGGGTCGTCGGCTCCGAACACGCCGAGGTCGACCGCGTTCGCCGAGGCATTATAGCGGGCGGCCTCGAGGGCGAGCGGGTCGATGTCCACGCCGACGGCGCGCGCCGCGCCGAGCTTCATCGCCGCGATGGCGAGGATCCCGGAGCCGCAGCCGTAGTCGAGCACCGTCTCGCCGCCGTGCACCTCGCGTTCCAGCCAGCGCAGCACGAGCCGCGTCGTCGGATGGCTGCCGGTCCCGAAAGCCGCACCCGGGTCCAGCACGAGATTCACCGCGCCGGGGTCGGGCGCCTCGTGCCAGGTGGGCACGATCCACAGGCGCTCGCCGGCGCGGATCGGCGCGAACTGGCGCTGCGTCTCGCGTACCCAGTCGGCATCGTCGAGCTGGTCGAAGGCGGGCGCCTCGAGGGGCGCGCAGCCCGCCATCGGGAGGGCCGCCTCCAGCACCTTCGGCGCATCGGCGGCGGCGGGCAGGAGGGCCACGAGGCGGCAGCGGGGCCACACCCCGGGGTCCGCGCCCGGTTCGGCGAAAAGCGCGCTTTCCCCGGCGGTGCCGGCATCGGCGTCGGCCAGCTCCACGCTCACGGCGCCGGCTTCCTCGAGGGCTTCGCAGAGCGCCTCGGCATCGCCTCCGGGCACCACTACGCTCACGCGGCGCCACGCCATGGTTGCCGGGCTCAGGTTTCCGACTGGATCGACTTGAGCGCGGCCATCTTTTCCTCGAGGTAGTGGATGCTCATGCCGCCGCGCACGAAGGCGGCGTCGTTCATGAGCTCCTGGTGCAGGGGAATGTTGGTGTGGATCCCCTCGATCACCATCTCGGAGAGCGCGATGCGCATGCGTGCGATCGCCTGCTCGCGCGTGTCGCCGTGGGCGATCAGCTTGCCCACCAGCGAGTCGTAGTGCGGCGGAACGTAGTAGTTGTTGTAGGCGTGCGAGTCGTAGCGGATGCCCGGGCCGCCGGGCGTGTGGTACTGCGTGATCCGTCCCGGGGACGGCACGAAGGTGACCGGATTCTCGGCGTTGATCCGGCACTCGATCGCATGGCCTCGCTTCACGATGTCGCGCTGGCGGTAGCGAAGCTTCAGGCCCGCGGCCACCCGGATCTGCTCCTGGACGATGTCGATGCCGGTGACCATCTCGGTCACCGGGTGCTCGACCTGGACGCGCGTGTTCATCTCGATGAAGAAGAACTCGTCGTCCTCGTAGAGGAACTCGAAGGTGCCGGCGCCGCGGTAGCCGAGCTTGCGGCAGGCCTCGGCGCAGCGCTCCCCGATGCGCTCGAGAAGGCGCGGCTTGATGCCCGGAGCGGGAGCCTCCTCGATGATCTTCTGGTGGCGGCGCTGCATCGAGCAGTCGCGCTCGCCCAGGTAGATCGCGCCGCGGTGCTCGTCGGCCAGGACCTGGATCTCCACGTGGCGCGGGTTCTCGAGGAACTTCTCCAGGTAGACGGTCGGGTTGCCGAAGGCGTTCTGCGCCTCGGCGCGCGTGGTGTTCACGGCGTTCACCAGGGCGGCCTCGGTGTGCACGACGCGCATGCCGCGCCCGCCCCCTCCTCCGGCGGCCTTGATGATCACCGGGTAGCCCACCGCCAGGGCGAGGCGCCGGATCTCCTTGGGATCCTCCGGCAGGGCGCCCTCGGAGCCGGGCACGCAGGGCACGCCGACGCGCTTCATGGCCGCCTTGGCCGCGACCTTGTCCCCCATGGTGCGGATGGAGGCCGCCGTGGGCCCGATGAAGACGAAGCCGGAATTTTCCACCCGCTCGGCGAAGTCCGCGTTCTCGGACAGGAACCCGTAGCCCGGGTGGATCGCCTGGGCGTCGGTCACCTCGGCGGCGCTGATGATGGCCGGGATGTTCAGGTAGCTGTCCCGGGAGGGCGCGGGGCCGATGCACACCGACTCGTCGGCGAGCATCACGTACTTGGTGTCGGCGTCGGCCTCGGAGTGGATCGCGACCGTCTTGATGCCCATCTCGCGGCAGGCGCGCTGGATGCGAAGCGCGATCTCGCCCCGGTTGGCGATGAGGATCTTCTCGAACATCTTGGGGGCGAAGGGCACTACTCGATCACGAAGAGCGGTTGGCCGTACTCCACGGGCTGGCCGCCTTCCACGAGGACCGCCTTCACGGTGCCGGCCATGTCGCTCTCGATTTCGTTCAGGAGCTTCATCGCCTCGATGATGCAGAGCGTCTGGCCCTTGGTGACGGGCTGCCCTACCTCGACGAAGGCCGGGGCGCCCGGGGAGGGGGATCGATAGAAGGTGCCGACCATGGGCGACTTGAGGGTGTGGCCCGTCGGCGCTTCCGGCGCCGCGGCCGGGACGGGCGCCGCCGGGGCGGCGGGAGCGGCGGCAGCCGGCCCGGGCGCGGCCACGACCACGGGGGCGCTCGGGCCGCTGCGGCTGATGCGCACCCGCTCCTCGCCCTCGGTGATCTCGAGCTCCCCGATGCCCGACTCCTGCACCAGGTCGATGAGCTTCTTCAGCTTTCTCAGGTCCATCAGGGTTCTCCGGGACCGCGGGCCTCAGCCCTTTGCGGGCGCCAGGCGCGCCAGGGCGGCCTCGAGCGCCAGTTCGTAGCCTTGCGCACCCAGCCCGGAAATCACGCCGACCGCCAGGTCGGTGAAATAGGAGTGCTTCCGGAAGGGCTCGCGCGCGTGCACGTTCGAGAGGTGGACCTCGATGAACGGGATCGCCACGGCGGCGAGGGCATCGCGCAGGGCAACGCTGGTGTGGGTAAATGCCGCAGGATTGATGATGATGAAGGCCGTTTCGTCGCTTTTCGCTGCATGAATGCGCTCGATCAGCGGGGCTTCGGCGTTGTTCTGGAAGGTCCGGACCACCACGCCGGCCCCCTGGCCCTTGTCGACCAGGCGACGGTCGATTTCCGCCAAGGTCACCGGGCCGTAGACGTCGGGCTCGCGGGTTCCCAGCAGGTTCAGGTTGGGGCCGTGCAGCACAAGGATGGCGGACATGGCCAACGAGTCTGCCGGAAGTCGGCGCAGGATGTCCAGCGTTCGCCGACGTTGCGGGAAGTCCTTGCCCCATGGAGCCGGAAGCCGGCAGGTCTCCCCTTGCCGGTGACCGGGGTTCCGGTCGAAGCGCTATCTAGCGGGCTTTTTCTGTTGTTTTTGACGAATTTAGCCGGTTATCGACGACGTAATGCTCATCGGCCGGTGATCGCCGCGAGCCGGGCTTCCAGAGCTTCCTCCTGGTAGATGCCGATGCGGGACTCCACGACGCGCCCCTGGGGGTCCAGGAGGACCGTGTGCGGCAGCACCCCGAGCCGGTTGCCGAGGCGTCGCGAAAGGGTCATCACCTCCGCCCCGCCCAGCCACAGGGGGTAGTTGATGCCGAGTTCCCGGCCGAAGGCGGCGACCTTCGCGGCGTCGTCCTGGGCGAGACCCACGAACTGCACGCCCCGGGCCTGCCAGCGCGACTGCAGCTTCACGAACCCGGGCATCTCCTCGCGGCACGGCGTGCACCAGGTCGCCCAGAAGTTGACGACCACGACCTTGCCGGAGAACTGCGCCAGCGTTCGGGGCGTTCCGTCGGCATCGGCAAAGGCAGCCGCCTGGATGGCCGCGGGGGTGGCATCCACGGGGCCGGACTCGATGACCGGCGGTGCGGCGTGGCGCCCTGCAAGGAAGAGTGAAGTTCCCGCCAGCGCGGCCAGCAGGCCGATCCCTGCCAGCGGCAGCCACCCCTTCACCGGGGCAAGCCCCGGCGGACGGGCGGGCTGGCGCCGTCCGTGACGCGATACCCCGGCGGGATGTTCACTTCCAGCTCCTGGGGGAACGCGGCGTAGCAGATTCGCCCTTCGGCGCAGCCTTGGGCAGTGATCTTGACCCGGTATCGCCCCGGTTTGGCGACACTCACGACAAATGGCAGGTGGATCGTGACACGATCGCGGAAGATCGCGGATTTTCCGACGAACTCATCCTCGATTTCGGTGCCGGGAGGCAGCTCCGGCGGGCCTATCAGGAGCGTGGGCGGGGACACCTCGAAGCGCAGGCGGCCGCGGTAGAGGTAATAGCCCGGTTCGATGCGGTACTCCACGTCGATGCCGTGGCGTTCGGACCCGGTTGCGGAGGGCTCGCCCGCCACGAGCCTCGCGTGGGGGCGAAAGGCCTTGCCGGGGTCGAGCGGTTCGTCGGCCAAGGGGGAGGCGGCGCTCGCGGCGCCGGCAAGGCACAGGCCGGCGAGGGCGGCGAAGAAGCGGGTCACGGCGCCGGGTCCGATCCGGGTTCGCCCTTGCATTCCTCCGCCACCCACCCCAAGTACTGCGGGAGACCCTGTTCCACCGGGAACGCAATGATCTCGGGGAGTTCATAGGGATGGTGGTCGCGGATGGCGCGTTCGAGTTCGGGGTAGCGCTCCCGCGTCGACTTGATGATCACCGGGATTTCGCGGGCCTCTTCTTCGCGCCCTTCCCACCGATAGAAGGAAGTGGCGGGCGCCAGGACGTTCACGCAGGCGGCAACCCGGCTGCGCACGAGCGCGCGGGCCAGATTGAAAGCCGACTCGGAGTCGGGTAGGTTTGTCAGGACGGCGATGACGGACAAGGAAGGAATGCCGGTGCGGCAACCGCCGGCAGGCAAAGGGACTTTTCGAATGAGGCTTCTGCTGCTCGCAATCTTACTGGGTTTCCCGGTGCTGGAAATCGTGCTCCTCGCGCGCATCGCGGAGACGCACGGCTGGTGGGTGCTCGCTTGGGTCGTGCTGTCCGCCATGGCGGGCGTGGCGCTGCTGAAGGAGGCGCGTTTCGCCCTCGTGGCGCGCGTGGGCTCGGCGCTCGCGGCGGGGCAGTTCCCCATCGCCGCCGTCGTGGACAGCGCGCGCACGGTGCTCGCGGGCCTCTTCCTCATTTTCCCGGGCATCATTTCCGACTTCATCGCGCTCACGCTGCTGCTGCTGCCGCGGCGCGTGCCGGAGGCCGTCCACGCCCGCGACCACGGCCGGGGCCACGCGAACGTGGTCGACGGCCAGTTCCGCCGGGAACGCTAGCCCGCCCCATCGGGTAGAATTCCGCGAGTTTTTCGCCGGCGTGCCGTCGTCCGCGGCGCCCGCGTCCCACAGAAAGCATCCCGTGCCCCACACAACAGACACGGCCGAGCGCCACGTGCGCCTCGAGCCGAGCGGCCGCAGCTTCACCGTCGCACCCGGCGAGACCATCCTCGAGGCAGCCATTCGCCAGGGCGTCGGCCTGCCCTACGGCTGCCGCAACGGCGCCTGCGGCGCGTGCAAGGGCAACCTGCGCAGCGGCACGCTGGCCTACGGCGAGCACCAGGAGCGCGCCATCACCGAGGCGGAGAAGGCCGCGGGCAAGGCGCTCACCTGCTGCACCCGGCCGCAGTCCGATGTCGTGCTCGAGATCCGCGAGCTGGCCGGGTTGAAGGACCTCGCCATCCGCACGCTGCCCGCCCGGGTGGAGAGAATCGAGCTGCCCGCCGAGGACGTGGCGATCCTGTACCTGAAGCTGCCCGCCTCGGAGCGGCTGCAGTTCCTCGCGGGGCAGTACATCGACGTCCTCATGAAGGGCGGCGTGCGGCGCAGCTACTCGATGGCCAACGCGCCGCACGACGACACGCACCTGCAGCTGCACGTGCGGCGCACGCCGGGCGGGGCGTTCTCGAAGTACGTCTTCGAGGAAATGAAGGAGCGCGCCATCGTCCGCTTCGAAGGCCCCCTGGGCGCCTTCTACCTGCGGGAGGACTCCGACAAGCCGATGATCCTGGTGGCCGGGGGCACCGGCTTTGCGCCCGTGAAGGCCGTCATCGAGCACGCGTTCCACAAGGGCATCGACCGCCCGATGGTCCTCTACTGGGGCGTGCGCTCGCTGGTCGACCTCTACCTGCCGGAGTTGCCGGTGAAGTGGCAGGAAGAGCACGACAATTTCACCTTCATCCCGGTGCTCTCCGACCCCGGGCCGGAGGACGACTGGGTGGGGCGCACCGGGTTCGTCCACCAGGCGGTGCTCGACGACTTCGCGAGCCTTGCGGGCTACCAGGTCTACGCCTGCGGTGCGCCGGCGATGACGGATGTGGCGAGGAAAACCTTCATCGAGGAACGCGCGCTTCCCGAGGACGAGTTCTTCTGCGACGCGTTCACCTACGCCGTCCCGACGCCCAGCGACAGACGCCCCGGCGTCTAGCCGAATCCATCTCGGCAAATTGGGGCAAATGGGGGACGCTCCCCTGTTTCCTGCGCGGAAATTTGAAGGAAACAGGGGAACGTCTCCATTCAGTTGCCGCGCTCGCGCAGGATGCGGCGCTGGATCTTGCCGGTCGTGGTCATGGGCAAGGCGTCCACGAACTCGATGAGCCGCGGTTGCTGGTAGGGCGCGAGGCGCGCCTTCACGTGGGCGCGCAGCGATTCCTCGAGCGCCGCCGACGGTACGACGCCCGGCGCGAGCAGGATGTACGCCTTCACCACCGCCCCGCGCGTCTCGTCCGGGCTGGGCACGACGGCGGCATTGGCGACGGCCTCGTGGGCGACGAGGCAATTCTCGATCTCCGCCGGGCCGATGCGGTAGCCCGCGCTCTTGAACATGTCGTCGCCGCGGCCCTGGTACCAGAGGTAGCCGTCCTCGTCCGACTGCGCCTGGTCGCCGGTGCGACACCAGTCCCCCGTGAACTTGGCGGCCGTCGCCTCGGGGTTGTTCCAGTATTCGAGGAAGAAGACGGGATCGGGCGTGCCGTCCGTGCCGAGGCGATGCACCGCCACGTCGCCCACGGTCCCGGCGGGCACCTCGCGCCCGTCGTCGCCGATCACGGCGATGCGGTGCCCAGGGTAGGCACGCCCCATGGAGCCGGGCTTCACCGGCCAGAGCCGGTGCGAATTGCCGACGATGTAGTTGATCTCCGTCTGCCCGAAGATCTCGTTCACCGTGACGCCCAGCTCCTCGCGGCACCAGTCGAGGAGCGCCGCGCCCACGGGCTCTCCGCCGCTCATCATCGAGCGCAGGTGCAGCTCGAAGCGCGCGCGCGGATGGTCGACCGCCTTGCGCATCATCTTGAGCGCCGTCGGGAAGAGAAAGGCGTTTCGCACCGCGTACTTGTCGAGGAGGCGAAACGCGCGCTCCGGCTCGAAGCGCCCGTGGTAGCCGAGGATCGCCTGGCCGTGGTGCAGCGTGGGCATGAGCGCGTCCCAGAGCCCTCCGGTCCACGCCCAGTCGGCCGGCGACCAGAAGAGATCGCCCTCCACCGGGAAGCCGTCGTGGGAGCACTCGAAACCCGGGAGGTTTCCGATGAGCACCGAGTGCGGCATGAGCGCGCCCTTGGGCGGGCCGGTGGTACCGCTCGTGTAGATGATGACGGCGGGGTCGCGAGGGGCCGTTTCCACGCACGCGTATCGCCGCGATGCGCGCTCGAGAAGCGTCTCCCACGCGTGCACGCCCGTCTCTCTCGCGCCCGCCACGCCGATCACGTGGGAGAGCGCCGGAAGCTGCCCGCGCACCGCCCACAGGTTCGGCAGGGTACCGGGGTCGGCGATGGCCACCTTCGCCCCGCTGTCGGCAAGGCGGTAGGCGAGCGCGTCGGGCCCGAAGAGATGCGACAGCGGCACCGCGATGGCGCCCATCTGGAAACACGCGAGATAGGAGGCGACGGTCTCCGGCCGTTGCGGCAGCAGGATGGCCACCCGGTCGCCGCGTGCGATGCCGAGCGCCGCGAGCGCGTTCGAAAGGCGATTGGCGGCCTGCAGCAGGTCCCAGTAGGTGAACGCGGCGGTGGCGCCGGACTCGTCCTCCCAGTAAAGCGCGAAGCGCGCGCGGTCCGCGGCCCAGCGCCGGCAGGCGGACTGCGCGATGTTGCAGAATTCGGGAACCTGCCAGCGGAAGGCGCGAACGACCTCCCCGTGGCGATCCATCATTTCGCCAGGGCGGCCTCGATCTCGGCGAAGTTCACCGCGAGTTCGTGGGTGGGCACCTCGGCGCCGGCGCGCCGCGCGATGTCCGTGGCCGAAAAGATGCCGCAGATGCGCTTGCCGCCTTCGTCGGTCACGAAGGTGTGCTGCCGCCCGGCCGCCTTGAGTGTGGCGACGACGTGGCCGACCTGCGCGTGGGAAACCTCCTGGCGGTCCAGCGCCTGGAGCGCGCTCGCGGGGGTCATCAGGTCGGAGACGAGGATCTCGTCGTGGGTGACGCTTCGCTCCTGCACGAAGCGCATCGGCTTCTCGCCCAGCAGGTCGGTCGCAGTGATGACGCCGACAACACCCCCGCGCGCGTCCTCGACGAAGAGGAGCCGCACCCCACGCGCCACCATGATCCCATTGCAGTCCGAGAGTGAGCGGTGCGGCGCGATCGTCGCCGCGCGGACCTTGCGGAGATCGGTCATCGCCTCGAGCGCGGGCGATTCCAGCGTAAGGCGCGTGGGCGGCGGCGGCGTGGACACCCGGGCTTCAGCGGTCAGGGGGCGATGCTCGAGTGCGGCGTATTCGCGGTTCATGGACGGCGGTCCTCGTATGCGCAAGTAAGTTCGATCGAACTCCTAGCCGGCGAGTTCCGCGCTGCGGCGGAAATGGCGCCCGGCTTCCTGGCTCTTGCCGAGCTTCTCCATCAGCGTGGCGAGCGTCATGTGGCCCTCGTGGGTGGGTTCCAGCGCGAGGCTTGCCTCGATGTAGCTCTGCGCCTTGCCCCACAGCTCCTGGCGCATGCAGAGCTTGCCCAGCGCGAGGAGCAGCGCCGGGTCGCGCGCATGGGCGCGCAGCCACTTCTCGGCACGTTCGATCAGGGGGAGTGCGGAGTCGCCGGCGCAATCGGCGTAGAGGGCGACCAGCCCCGTGTCCCAGTTCGCCTCGAGGGCCGACTCGACGATCCCGCGCGCGACAGCCGCGCCGTCGAGCGCGAGGTGGTGGCGCGCGGCGGTCGCGGCGATGGTCGAATCGACGCGAAGCTCCGACGGGATGAGCTTCCAGTAGGCGGCGAGGGCGGTGGCGTCCTGGGCCCTGCGGCCGAGGTTGCCCAGGTGCGCGGCTCTCCGGGCAGTGGCGGCCTCGGGGACGCCGATTCCGCCGAGCTTCGAAAGCGTGGCGGTGGTCGCGAGGACCTCGTCCCAGCGGCGCAGCGCGGTCTCGGCGTCCAGGCGCATGCGCAGCAGCCGCACGTTGCGGGCATCGCGCCCCGAGAGATCCTTCAGGACGGCGAGCGCTTCCTCGTGGCGGCCCTGCGACAGGAGCAGGTCGGCGAGCGTGGTGAGCCGCGCCTGGTCGATCTCGGGCGCGGCGCCGCGGGCCTGCTCGAGGAAGGCCTCGCGCTCGCTGAAGCGGCCCAGCTCGTGGGCGCTTCGCGCAGCGATGATCGCCGCCACCGCCTTGCTCTCCTCGGCCAGCATCGCGACCGAGGCCGATTTCTCCGCGCTCGCGAAGCGCCCCTGGAAGAAGGCGAGCAGCGCGTCGTAGAGCGCCCTGCGGGAGCGGGTGCGCGCACGCTCGGCGCGGTAGGCGCGCACGCGCTCCGGGATCGCCGCGAGGGTGACCACGAGGCGCGCGAGCAGGAAGAAGGCGAAATAGCCCGCGAGGACCAGCACGACGAGAAGATTCAGCGACAGCTCCACGCGCCAGGGCGCGGCGACGACGACCACGTAGCCGTCCGACTGGCGGGCGATGAGTGCGACGCCGACGGCCACGACGGCGAGCACGACGGACCAGATCGCGAAGCGCATGGCGGCCTAGCGCTTCTCGCGCGCGGCGCGCGCGGAACGGACCGCGGCGAGGCTCGCGTTGATGTCGGGCGGGCTGATGGACACCTGGCTCTCGCCGAGCTGCTTGAGCGTGGCGAGTGCGGCGACGTTCGCGCGCGCCTTCGCGTCGAAGTACTTGCCGATCCACGCCTGGGTCGCCCGGATGTCCTCGCGGAAGGAGCCCTCGTCGCGGGCGAGCAGCGCCACGCGCGCGCCGAGCAGGCGCAGCCTCAGGTTCTCGCGCAGGAAGTAGCTGTGCGCGGGCGTGAGGAGCGCCGTCTCCGAGGGCGAAATCTCGCGGATGCGCACGAGCCCCTTCATCTCCTCCCAGAAATCGCGCGCGCTGCGCACCCAGGCGTTTTCCTCAACCACCTTCACGCGGGAGGCGACGCGGCCCGCGGGCATCGCATCGGCGACCACGAGCGGCAACGTGTCGACCTGCTGCATGAGCGAATCGATCTTCACGGCGATGCCGACGGTGTCGACGAGCGGCTGGGCCTTCAGCCGGTCCATGTCGCCGTTGAGCGCGCGGCGCAGGTTCGCCACCTGCAGCTTGTCGGCTCTCGACAGGCGCTGGTCCGCGGCCTGCAGTGCGATGAGCGCGCCCTTCACGTTGCCCGCGAGCTGCAGCTGCTGGCTCGCGAGGATGAGGAGCTGCTCGACCTCCGCGAGCATGCGGTCGTCGGCGCTCCGGGAGAGCTCGCGGTACATCTCCTCGATGGCGACGCGGTTCTCCTGCGCGTCCGTGATGCGCGTTTCCAGCTCCGCGATGCGCGCCTGCGACTCCTTGAACGCGGCCTGGGCCTGCGCGAGGGTGGAGCGCGTCTGGGCGAGTTCCGCGCCGAGTTCGGAGAGCTTGCCGCCGGCCGACTGCGTGATCGAGGTGGAGGCGCGCTGCGCGTTCCAGGCCACGCCGATCGCCACCGCGGCCGCGGCGAAGGCGATCGCCGCCGCCCAGCGCGCGCCGCTGTCGGATGCGCTGGCCGCGGGGCGCGCCGATCTCGGCGGCGGCAGCGAGGGGGGTTCGGGAAGCGGGGAACTCATGTCGCCTTTCGCAGTTCGTGAAGCGTCTCGACCAGGCCCGCGATGCCGGGCCCGGAAACCACCGCGCGCCCGAACGCGGACGATGCCCCGTGGCGGGCGATGGCCGGATGCGGCACCACCAGCGCGACGCCGGACCAGGAAGCCCCCGGACCCGCGAGCGCGAGGAAATTGTCCACTGTTTCGGCGCTCATTGCATGGACCGCGTCGATTTCGCCCTCCGCGAGGGCCGCGAGCAGGGCCGAAGGGTCGCTCGGCGGACGCTCGCGGCGGTAGCTTTCGACGTACTCCACGGTCGCTCCGCGGCGTTCGAGTTCCGTGCGCAGTCGCTCGCGGCCGCCCACACCGCGGAAGATGAGCACCCGGTGGCCGGCCACGTCGCCGAGCGCGGGCGTGGCGAGGAGGGATTCGCTGTCGAAACCGGAATCCGGTGCGATGACGTGCGCGAATCCGGCACTGCGCAACCGGGCAGCCGTGGCTTCGCCCACGCCCGCCACGGCGACCGATTCCGGCCAGGGCCCCGCGGCGCGAGCCGCGGCGACGCCGTGTTCGGCGGCGTTGGCGCTCACGAAGATGGCGAGGCGGGCCGACGGCAGCGTCGCGAGTGCGGCGCGGGATTCCGAGGAGAGCGTGACGGGGACGATGTCGAGGGCGGGGAAAACGAGGACCCGCGCGCTGCGCGTTTCAAGCGCGGAGGCGATCTCCTCGCATTGGGCGCGCGGGCGGGTGAGCACCACGCCCAGGCCCGCGAGGGGGCCGGCGGCGGTCATTGCTTGGGCGACGCGAGGAGGTCCAGCACTTCCCGCCCGCCGCGCGCGAGGATGCGCTCGCCCAGTTCCCGGCCCAGCTGCGCGGCGTCGCCGACCGTGCCCTCGATCCGCTCGCGCACCAGCCGCGAACCATCGGGGAGCCCGAGAAAACCCTCGAGGACCAGCGCCTGGCCCTGGACCATCGCGTGCCCTCCCACGGGCACTTCGCAGCTGCCCTCCACCACGAGGCCCAGCGCGCGCTCGGCTTCGGCGGCGGCCTGCGCCGCGGGATCCACGAACGGCGCGAGGAGTTCGGCCACGTCCGCGCGGTCGGCGCGGTATTCGATGGCGAGCACGCCCTGCCCGATTGCCGGCAGCGCGAGGTCGAGGGGCAGGAGTTCGCGGATGCGGTCGCCGAATCCCAGGCGCTTGAGCCCCGCGGCCGCGAGGATGATGGCGTCGTAGTCGCCCGCCTCGAGCTTGGCGAGGCGCGTGTTCACGTTGCCGCGCAGGGGCCGGATGACGAGCGCGGGATGGGCGCGGCGCAACTGGCATTCGCGCCGCAGGCTCGAGGTGCCCACGACCGCCCCGGCGGGAAGCGCGGCGAGCCCCTCGTGGCGCAGCGACACGAAGGCGTCGCGGGCGTCCTCCCGCGGCCCGAAGGTCAGCATCGCAAATCCCTCGGGCATCTCCATCGGCACGTCCTTCATGGAGTGCACGGCGATGTCGGCAAGGTTGTCCGCGAGGGCAACCTCGAGTTCCTTGATGAAGAGGCCCTTGCCGCCGACCTGTGCGAGGGGCCGGTCGAGGATGCGGTCGCCCTTGGTGGTCATGCCGGCGATCTCGATCGCGATCCCCGGGTGGCGCTCGAGGAGCCGGGCGGCCACGTGCTCGGTCTGCCACATCGCGAGGCGGCTTTCGCGCGTGGCGATGCGGAGGCGTTGGGGGATCAAGGCGGTCGCGAAAGGAGTAAGGGCGGGGAGCGCGGAAATGCTACCACGCAGGGTACTCGCGCCCCATCGGCGCCTCCCCGCAGGCCCGAAAAAAAACGGGCACTTGCGTGCCCGTTGAAGGTGGCCTCTTGAGGAGGTTTCCGCCCCCGGCGCGTTGGAGCGCCGGTAGCGGTGCCGGTGGAGTGCCGCGAAAATCCCGGGACGGGTCCACCGCCCGCCCCGGGAAAGCCTTGCATCAGGTATAGGCCGACTCGCCGTGCGCCGCGATGTCGAGGCCCTCGCGTTCCTGTTCCTCGGGAACCCGCAGGCCGACCACGAGGTCCGCGATCTTGTAGGCCACGAAGGCCACGACCGCCGACCAGACCACGGTGAGCCCGACGCTCTTCAACTGCACGACCACCTGGTGCGCGATCGAGAAGTCGGCGCCCTGCGTGCCGCCCAGGGCGGGGGCGGCGAAGACGCCGGTCAGGATCGCGCCGAGGATGCCGCCGACGCCGTGCACGCCGAACACGTCGAACGCGTCATCGGCGCCGAGCATGCGCTTCAGGCCATTCACGCCCCAGAGGCAGACGAAGCCCGCAAGCAGGCCCAGGATGATCGAGCCCATGGGGCCCACGAACCCGGCCGCGGGCGTGACCGCCACGAGCCCGGCCACCGCACCGGAGGCCGCGCCCAGCATCGAGGCCTTGCCGCGCGCCATCGCCTCGCCGGCTATCCACGCCAGCGCCGCCGCCGCGGTGGCAAGCGTCGTGTTGATGAAGGCGAGCCCCGCGACCCCGTTGGCCGCGCCCGCGGAACCGGCGTTGAATCCGAACCAGCCCACCCACAGGAGCGAGGCGCCGACCATCGTGAGCGTGAGCGAGTGCGGCATCAGCGCTTCCTTGCCGAAGCCCACGCGCTTGCCGATCACGTAGGCGCCCACGAGGCCCGCGACACCCGCGTTGATGTGCACCACGGTGCCGCCGGCGAAGTCGAGCGCGCCGTCGGCCCCGAGGATCCCGCCGCCCCAGACCATGTGCGCCATCGGGATGTAGGCGAACGTGAACCAGAGCACCGAGAAGAGCAGCACCGCGCTGAACTTCGCGCGCTCGGCGAAGGAGCCCACGATGAGCGCCGTGGTGATCGCCGCGAAGGTCGACTGGAAGGCGACGAACACGTACTCGGGGATCGTCGGCAACGCGCCCGAGAGCGTGTCGGCCGTGATGCCCTTCAGGAACAGCTTGTCGAACGAGCCGAAGAACTTGCCCTCGCCGCCGAAGGCGAGCGATTACCCGTAGGCGGCCCAGAGCAGCGTGATCAGCGAGAAGACCACGAAGACCTGCATCAGCACCGACAGCATGTTCTTGGTGCGCGCGAGCCCCCCGTAGAAGAGCGCCAGGCCCGGGATGATCATGAGGATCACGAGCATCGTGGAGGTGAGCATCCACGCGGTGTCGCCGGCGTTGAGCGTGGGCTTCGCGGCCGGCGCGGGTGCAGCCGGTGCGGCGGGC
>CXWK01095102.1_pt1 | contig 22603 bp, 33 predicted proteins | sample 590851 | NCBI WGS metagenome assembly CXWK01 (sample SAMEA3498364, study PRJEB10139) | wastewater metagenome | biome: wastewater treatment plant; material: activated sludge | place: Denmark | collected 2014-08-01
GATCAACCAAAATCTCTATGTGCATGACAGTTCCTTCACTCTTTAAGCCAGAAATAGTAACAGAATGAAAATCTTTCCAGGCTGTCTCATCCCCAAAATCCCAGGATTTTGTTAAGAGATCATACTCAATCAACCCTCCATCATCATTAAAGCCAGTCTCAATTTCATAGATAATGCCCACATTAGCAGAGGTAGCTAAATAGTGGTAGCGCCCAGAGGCATCAATATAGAAGCCATAATGATAGATAGCTGGATAAGTATATTCTGTCCATGTTCTGCCTATGAGAGAGGAATATACGATAGTTGTTTCAGGACTATTGTCATCTCCTGTATCAAAAGTGAAGTAATAATTGTTAAATGATTTAATATAAATACCACAATTTGCATTATATTGGCGTGGCGCAATCTTACCCATCAGCGAGCGTAAATCATCAGTATAAGGCGCACTTTCAAGAGCTTGGTTGCCAACAGCAGCAGCCTTTTGCTTAAGATTGTCAATACCTTGGTCATTATAATACAATAAAGCATTGCCCACATTAGCGATAGCGCGATGTGAGAAGCCGCCATTTTGAGTATCAAGCCCCTCAGCGCTAGAACCTGTCACGTTGATGGTATAAATCTTCTTGGATTTGAAGGCGAGAATAAATGACCCTAATTCAAATAAACCATTACCAATACCAAGCTCATCGCCACCCACAACAAGTGTGTTGGTGTTTAGAGCAGAGCCATCTACTGGCAAGGCATTGGTATAGTAAAGGCTCGATGGGTTATCATCATCCCCAAATCCAAAAAGACGATCTTTCATATAATATATATAACGTATGCGGGGTTGTCCTGGATATGTGGTTATTTTTGTTCCATTCCACATACGGTAGTCATCAGCGCCGTTACACATATAAATGTTATTCTTATATACTGCAAACGACCAGCGAGTGCGGTTGTCTGTTACAGAAGGGTTACCAAAAACAGTAAGGGTTACGCCTGTGCCTGTTGCTGTTGCATCGACTGAAATAGTGATACTGTTGGCAGTAGGAATTGTAGCTATTGTTGCCCCGTTAGGTATGCCATTGCCTGAAATGGTCATTCCAATTGTTAATTGCGAAGTATCAGTTATGCTGCTAATGGTTTTGCTGCCACTGGTAACATTGCCAGTAATCTGTAAATTAATAGCAAATTTTGTCTCAAATTCTGTTAGCCCCGTGTCAATAACCTCCCATGCGCTTGCTGTTTCATCCCAGCGATATGTATTTGGCCCAGACATGCAAATAGCAGTGCGAAGTAGATTGTCATCACGCTGAAAGAAGAAATAAGAAGTAACAGGCTTATTATTAAGAGAAGAATAAGAATAGATTGAGTCAATTAAGACCCCTGTTTTATTAGTATAAGTTCCAGCATAAGTAACCTGTAATCTAAAATAGGTCATTGTGGCATCAACAGGTGAGCCCACAACAGTAGCCTCTGAATAAGGGAATTTGAGAAAGGTTGCTTGATTTTCGGTTAAACTTGGCAGTGTCCACTCATAATAATTGGATGAATTACTGCCAAAACGCACTTTCACATTGGTTAAATCGGTATTAAAGCCAACTGGCACCTTAATATGCATACCAAAATATCCTTTATAATTGGTAATATTTGCCACAAGGCTTGTGTGAGTTAAAGTTGCCTGGTTAGTTCCACTAGTGGCTACAGTAATATTGAAAGATACTGAATTATTACCACGTATTGCAGCGCCAAGGGCGAGAGTAACCGCATCATCTGATACAGCAAAGCCCGTTGTCGCATCACAGGCATTGATAAGCACAACACTATCTGGGACATTTTCAAAGTATTGCTTAAAACCATAACGAGTTTGCAACTGCCTATTCTTGTTATAGAAATAGTTTTTAACTCGCTCAAACTGATTGTCTTTGATTTCATCAGGTTCAAGGCGACTCCACCCACCCTTAAAATCAATAATAGGTAGTACTGGCATGGTTTATAAGCTACGAGATGAAGAGTTAAAGCGCCGAGTTGAACGGGCAATTTTCCAATGCAGAGAGCCTGCATCATAGTTAAGATGCGAGAAGCGCAAGGTGTTCATAACCTGTTCATAATCTGTTACCTTATCCTGAGCTGTTTGGCGATTGCCCCGAGGCGTTGACCAAAGTAGATAGGCGGCGTATTTAGTAATTGCGTTGTCAAATTCTTCTGGCAATAAACTTGCTTGATCCTCTGTAATAAGAGGCAATTTTCGACGGAAAAATATCTTTACATTACCACCAGTATTAGGAGTAGGGTAAAGCCCGAATTTATCACCATAAATATAATAATGGCTGGGTTTTGAGCTATCAGAGCCATTAAGGCCCATCATTTCAATGTCCGTTTCTAAATCAGCCTCAGCAAGCATTTCGCCATCAAATTGTATAAGTTTTAGAATGGCAAAATTGGCAGGTAAGTCATATTCTTGCACTCCTGGCGTAATTGCAACTGTAACAGGGGCTGTAAAATTTGCTCGTTGCTCAAACGCACAATCCTTCTGAGTTTGGTAATAAGCATCATTTATGAATTGAGCCTTTTCTGCGGTTGACCAAATTTTATGGTTTTTATCCATACGAATTTCAGTCACCAGTCGCGCTATAAGATTTGCTAGAGAAGTAGCCATATTATTTTTTCTTAGAGGATTTAGTAATAATTGCTGTCATTTTGTGAGTAGCTTTTGTATTCTCTTCAACATTATCAGCAACCTTGCGAATAATAATGGTGTGCGCCTCAGTGGTTTGGCGTATATCACTCATTGCCTGAGCGTGTTGGTCAAACATGTGGAAGATTTTTTTAGTTAATTCTTTCAACATTTCTATCAATTTGCTGATAAGTTTAATAAGAAATATTGCTATTACTCCTATGGCTAACACTGCTCCAAGCGGAGGGCCGAGAGCGCCAAAAGAATCTATAAGCTTTGCGTAGTCCATAAATCATATCAACAAGAGAAATTAAGGGAATTTAAATTTCATACCAAAATTTTTCCCCACTTAATTGATCTATGTCTAAAACCAATTCTAAAGTACTTCCTGGATTGAATTTATGAGATAAACCATCTTTAAATTTTACTTGAATTTGATCTGGATCGTTAGGGTCTAAAGGGCCAAGGTGAGCCATTTTATTTGCATCTCTAAAACGCAGAGTTACAACCGAGCCTCCCCACCAATCTTGACTAGAAATTGTTAAAATATTAGAACTCAATATTACCACATTGTGGTTTGCTGCTCCTAAAACTAATCTTGGACTTGACTCAATCCGCACTTGATTTTTTATAACCCTCCCATTAAAAAAAGCTGCTCCATCTTGAACATAAAAATTACCATCTCCCTGGAGTCCAGAACTGGCGGGCGCCACAACTCCAGTACCATAAACGATATGAACCCCATCAACCCTAACTTCTTTATCCTTCAATCCATTATTACCATCTGAAAGGGCATGAAAAGCCATCAATTTAGTGCCATTAAGTTGCACCTCTGTTTCTAAAAGAGTATCTAGAGGAGCATTAAAAGCGTCAAGATTAATAATATTTCTTGGGTACCAAAAATTTGCAAAGGCAACCCCAGTAAGAACAAATATAATTGCTAGTGATAAAAATATTTTTTTCATAAAGAGAGATTTTAAAAAAAATTTCAAGCAGCCACCAAGGCTATTTTATAATTAGATCCATTAATTTTTACAGTTAGGGAATGTGTTGAGGCAAGCGCAGCATCCGCTGCTACAGCCCTTTCACAGACAATTCCTAAAGTTGCACTCCCAGCTGAAAGATCTACAGCATAAAGCTGAACAAGATCAGCAGTATCGGAAGGAGGTGTGGCGGCATTACTTAAAGCAATAACATAATTTGCATTTGTGCCTGCTTCTACCCCACCCACCAAGACATTTCCAGAAAAATAACCCTTAGTGGCATACACTCTTCCCCCTCCAGCTTCTGGCACCAGTCCAGAAAGTGAAAGATCACCATAAATTAGATAAGTGCCTAAGCTTCTTACCTCTCTTCCAGTTAAGCCACCAGCTCCATCACCAGAAGCAACAATTTCTAAAAGGTTTGTGCCATTAATGGCAAAATTCCAAGCATGCTGGTTTACATCATTACTACTTAAAGGTATGTTTGAAGTAATTCCCGAACTATTTTGCATCAAATTAAATGTTTCGCCTTCAGGCGCAGCCTCCACAAGGCTTTTTAGAGTAGGGGGTGTATATAAAGGCATAGAAGTATTAGGTTAATTCAGTAATTCGACAATTCCCATCAGCTGAGGCCCAAATACCGTCGATAATACCAGTATAAACTACAGCTGGGGGTAATTCATAGTAAGCGCCTGCAGCTAATTTAACAGTGAAGCTAGTAGCAGAGGCAGTAGCGCCAAATTTTAAGTAAAGAACTTGGGTTGAGTCATTGAAAAATGTACCTCCCTTACGGTTGGCATTTGAGGCAAGTAAAGTAACATTTGATGCGCTTGAGGCCACATTGCTCAAGGACGCAGATACACCCATGGGACGGACATCATTGTTAGCACCTAAATTAACAAGTAGACCATCGGCGGCAGTGCCTGGCGCTCTATCCCAAGTCGCGCCATCCCAAACCATATTGAAGCTTTTCACATCGGTTGTGGTAGGATTTGCATAGTTATCTGAAGCAGCAGACGCAGCAGGAAACTCTGTCTCAGCAGTGACCGTTATGCTACTACTCGAAGGCGGAGTAGAATAAGAAGAGGACTCATAAAGCTCTGAACGCCCAATTTCAACTGAGCAAACGCCCGTGCCATTGACGCGGATAAGCTTCATGGCCTTGATGGGCACACCCCGTAAATAGGCCACAGCGCCAGATTTTACCAAAAATCCAAGCGCTGAAGTAGGCGTATTGCCATCCATTAAATACCTTATATCACCGTCCTCTGCATGAATATTTATGGCGTTGCATTTGTGGTCAAAGCCAGCATCATCTTGAGCTGTCCCACCACCCGCAACGACCGCTGTGTTAATGAGGTCATAGATAGACTTAGCAGAGGTGTCTACCGTTATTTTTGACCCCGCAGCATTGATATGTTTTACAACATACATATGTGTGAAGGGTTAGGAATTAGAAGATTCACCATTTAGGAATAATTCGATCAGCTCGGCCTTGTTCATAGAGGCCTTAAAGGAGATATTGGAAGTTCTTAACATATCTTGTATTTCTGCTACTGTTGCTTCTTCAAGAGCTGCCATACCAAGATCAGCAGGCTTTGCCTTCCCTGCATCTGCCTCTTGAGTTCCAGTTGCTTGATCTTCGCTTTGGTCAGCCCCAGGAGCTTCAGGCGTTGCCTCATAGCCTGGTATATCTTTAGGGTCAACAACTTCCTCTTCACCCACTCCCACATTTGCCTCTTCCTGTTCTTTTGCGATTTGCCCCCGCTCAACAGCGGCTTGGAGAGGGTCAACAGTGATTGTTTTTCGTTCGTGGATATTATGTAATGAGCGAAAATGGCTTTTAGATATGGGCTTTTCCCCAGCTATCTTGATGTGGTAAGTAGAGCTAAACCGATATTCTTTAATCCAAATAGGTTTTTTGGTCTTGCGATCAAGAACCTTTAATAGGGCGTATGAGCCTTTCTCCATAGAGGTAAATTAAGAAATAGTATTGGTTGCGGGCAGCGGACTCGAACCGCTAACCTCCACGTTATGAGCGTGGCGAGCTGCCAGTTGCTCCAGCCCGCGCCATTGGGCCCCGAGGGCCCAGAGTTTATTTGCGATTTACGGTCACTTCAACACCAGTAATTGCAACATCGTTAGCAGCGTTATTCGCTGTGGTAGCTGTAATGAGAACATAATATTGCTTTGCTGTTTCCACTGTTTTGACAGCAGATAAAACTTTCTCAGCTGCAAGAGCTGCGTCAGCTGTTACAGATACTTGCGTGATAGCTCCAACTGAAGCATCACTCACTGCGCCAGCGCCTCCGCCAACCTCACGGAGGTCAGCATCGACAACCGTTGCGTTTGCTGTTGTCGCGCCAAGGGCCCCTAACACCTTAAAGCTCACAATTTCATCACCGACCTTCAGCCCTGCAAGAGGAATAAGAAGGGTTTTAGATGAAAGATTTGTGGCTAAAGTGAAAGAGCCATCTGCGGCAGCAGCGAACCCAGAAGCAGCAACAGCGCGCATTGAGTTAAACAACATTTTTTGGCCAGGAGTATGCCCTGTTTGGGTTAAATCCCCTGGGATGGTTACATTGCCTTCCTCATCAATAAAGGGTACAAACCCCTCTGAGGTTTCTTGAAAAATACCGCACTTTTTCATTAAGAGAATATTGCGGTTCATAACTTTACCTGTCTTTTTGCGATCTGCCATAGTTGTGATTGTTAAGAAATAATCAGGTGGGGAGTCGGCTACAACTCCCCACACTTACCAGTTATACTAGACATCGAAGTCTGAAGAATCAATAACCACATCAACCATTTTCTTTTTGCCATCACTAAAGGTCTTATAACCATAGAGTTGGCCATTTAAGATGTTCTTGCCAAATTTATCTGGAACATCTTTGGCTTGTGGGTTAGCTTCTTTTTGGATGATAAAGGCTGTACCGCCTTTAACCCCAAATACTAAATGTTGTTTCTTTTGAGTGTCTGTCCACCCATCAGCGCCAGCTGTAAGGGTAGAATCTACGTTAATAACACCAACACCTTTAAATTTAAGTAAGAGGGTATTTGCGGCGTTATCATTTGTTGCAGAAGCATTGATGAATAAGCGGGCATTTTCCTCACTTAATGCTACTTGAGTAGCGGAAGTAACAGTTGGAGCGTTGATAAGACCAGCTAAACTAGCACGGGTAACGTCAACGTTAGCACCGATCAAAACATTACCAGCAGTTGTACCAATAACAGTTACGAATGTGATAGTAACTCCTTGAATAACCAAGGTGTCGCCGTTGGTTGGGTTGGTAGCCATTGCTAAGAGGGCAGTACCGAGAGCTTGGTTTGAGGAGTAGGTTTTAAACCCAAGGAATTTACCAACAAAGCCATCCTCCATAACATCATCAGACTTTTTGGTATCTTTCCCCGCAACCAATATCTCTAATACCTCTTCAATTTCGGGAGATACAACCGCCACAAGTCCCATGCTAGGAGAAACATTTTGCTTGCGGATTTTTCGTTTTGCAGCTGCGAAGATGCTAAGAACATTGGAAGCAGTAACCACTATACCATTTCCAGCAGTTCCGCCAAGGTCTCCATCATCAACAGTACTTGCAGCGTTAGGCGCCTCACCTAACAGATCAGCATCAATTTGGTTAGAGAGGTATACACCATCATCTTTACCATATTGAGAAGCTGCATCATAGCTATTTTGGATAGCGTCAAAGTCATCTTCATAAAAGCCAGTGGCAAATTGTTGGTCAACTTTGAGCTCTTCTGCCGTGTCATTTTTATCATCAATTTTGATAGCAGTGCCACGAACATATTTTTGAATGTTGTTACGGGAGCGATAAGTTCTTACGAATGTATCACCACGTTTAAGCTCACTTTCAAAGCTTGTGTCTGCAATTTGTCGAGCTACATTGATTTTGTAGAATTGCATTTGTTGGTCTTTTGCCCAAACCTTTTTAAAGGAGGGCGAGAAATCATTAGCCATATATTAAAGGGGGTTAAGTTCTAGTTTTGCGAGTGTAAGTATTCCCCTTAAGGTTTTTCTGCTTCCATTTATCATACTCTTCAGGAGTCATATCCATAATGTCTTTTTCCTGAGGCTGAGTTCTTGAAGCTGGCCGACCGACAAGACGTGTCTGGTTGGCAGCTCGCTGGAGAGCAGTCTTAGGGGCAAAACCGTACTCTACAACTGCCTCCTCCCAAGACTTGTCACCAATTGTAGGGCCCAGCGCGCGTAAGGCTCTTTCAAAGGGTTTCAAATTGGGGTTAGCAGCAAGAAGGCCGTCAAGCGCTCGCTCTTTCGCTTGTTGGCTTCCATAATGCGTAAGCGTTTCTTGTAAGGTGTCTTGTGTGACAACTCCAAGATCACGCAGCACTCGTAAAGCGGCCTGAGCCTGAGGATCATTCGCATATTGTGGATTACTCAATTGTTGAGTAGCCCGCTTACGCTCTTCCGCTAACTGTTGAGTTTTGCGGGTGTAATCATCAGATCTCATATACCCTTGTTTCCATTCACGCACCTGGGAAGCAGGGATTTTCTCGCCATCAATGTCGACGAGAGGTTCAGATGGGGTATTTGCAGCGTTATCTCCTGAGTCCTGAGAAGGTTGCTCATTACTATAACCCTGGTCTCCCTGATCAGCAGTAGGGGCTTGGTCTGCTACCTGTGACTGCATAGAAGCTTGGTCACTATTAGACTGCGTATCTGCCATAAAATAAAAAGATTAAGATATAAATAGCCTGTTGGCTAATATAGAGCGGAGGTGAGAGAAGCCTCTCAAAAGCCCTCCAATCCCGCCCCGTATCAACTAACTAAACTATTCCTCCAATTGTTTAGGGTCAGCCTTCTCCTCAACTTGCTCTTCGTCCATTGCTAGATTGACGAGCCAGTCATGCCAATTTTTAGCCATCATGCGCCTATCCCAGGCGCGGTCGCGCTCTTCCCTTTTAGTAGTGGTGCTGGCTCTTTCGCCCTGTATTTCCATTTCTCTCTTAAGATATTCAACAATATGAGCAAATCCTGATGTAGTGCGAATACCACGAATGGCATCTTTTTGTTCCTGAAAAACATCTATTGCCTCATCAAGGTCACGATAGTAACGTTTTTTGCTTTTGTATTCCTGTATAAGTTTACCGATAGAAGACATAGTTTTTAATTAAGAAGGTATGGCACTTGTAATATCACCTTGAGCAACTTGATCAGTGAGTTGAGCGGCTGGATTCATTTGCTGTTCTGGGCCTTGAACAGGAGCACCCGCGCCTCCACCTTGTGGCTGCTGTTGTTCTTGAGCCTGAGGCCCCATAACTTCAGCAACAATCTCAGCAATACTCTTAGGGCGGACATATTTATTGGGGTCTTTCTTTTCCCAGGTAGCAATAACCTCTTTATAAATCTCAGTAAGGTCAACATTAACACCCTGGGCCTTAGCACTAACTGATACATTCCAAAAGCCAAGTTGTTCATCACGTCTGCTTTCAATGTCATCAAAGCTGGAAGAATTAGCCTCTACTTTAATGCTGTAACGCAACACTGCATCACGCAGCAGCTCCTTGTTCATTTCCCAAAAGCCAGCTTGGCCAATCTTTTTGAGCACAATGTTCTCATCCATATTCTCAAAGGTCTCAAGCAGCAGCTGATAAGCTAACTCAGCTATTGCTTGCTCCCAATGCTTACGGCATTCATCAATAACACTATTAGATTCAAAGAAAGCAACACGTATACCTGTAGCTGTATTGGTTAAAGCTTGTTGGTTGCGTTGATTTGACGTATCAACAGTAAAGGACGCTGATTGTATCTGCCTTTCAAAGTCGTTTTGTTCTTGGAAGTACGCGGAATCAATAGTAGGCATTGAGATTTGCTTACAGTTTTGCTCTGCTTCAATGACTGATTTTGTTGTAACAATAATACCATTTGGCCTTGATATAAGATGTTTAGGGTTAATGCCTGATTGTGGTGACCAGTACCATTGTCTATTAAGGTTCATATTAATGTATTCACTAGCCGCATTCTTCTTATAATTCAGCTCATCTTGAAGCGATATAATAGGTTCAACAAAACCCACAGGCATGTTTAATTCTGGGTCTTCAAAAGCATCGCATTCCACAAAAGGCATGCGCGTAAGACGTTTAACACAAAATGGGAAAAGTATTGTGTCTCCCGTACCAACACAGGATATCTCATAGATCATCTCGTTACCATCATCACCCCAATCAAAGAGGCCATAAAATACTATAACTGGCACATTGTTTTTTGTGATAGGGCTATCAATGTCAGGAGACGCTTGAAGGCCTGCTAAAGTGCGCACCTTCTCACGATAATCTGCCATTCCTTTTTGCTGGTCAAGCCGTAAGTTAAGAATACTATCAAGCTTGTCAAGATTAAAATACTTTCCTTTATGACGCTTAATATCTACATAACGTACGTCATGAAGGCGCTCAATAAGCGCAGGGGATTGATCAAAAGTGCCATAGGCTGGGTCCCAAAGCATGTCTGTCCAGCTCTTAACATCAATAGTAGGATATTCACCCTTTACAGCTGCCTTAACTTCAGGCTCACCATATTCATTCTTTTTGCCCGTAGGATTGTGAATAACCTCATAATGGTAGCGTATACGAGCCATTCCCTTACCATAAGTAATCATGTTTTTGGCTAGTTTTCGGAGGTATTTTTCAAGCTTGTATTCATCAAATATATACGTCAAATAATCCTGAATGCCTTGGCAGAATTGCTCTGTTTGCCTCATCCGAACATCAACAGCTTTGAGCCAAACCACCCAAGCGTTTTGCAGGGTTTGTTGGAAATTAGGGTCGAGCCCATCATTACGAAGCTCAGTGGGGTCTTGCAACATTTGCCCATCTTCGCTTGTAAAAGGACGGTCAGGATAAAAGTTGCCCATACGGGGCGAAACAATCCAGCGAGGGTTTTTTGCCACAACGCGAGGCAAGATTTTCTCCACAATTTCATGGGCTTTGTTCACCTTAAATGTTGTGGCCCAATCAGCGTGTTTTTCTTCCTGGTACGTCGAATAAGCCTGATAGACTCGGAGTAACCTATCTCGGTAAGGTTGCAACTCCTTGCTATAAGACTTAAAAGTATCTTGAACTAAATCAATAATGCGCTTCTGCTGTGCTTCATTTGGTACGCGCTTTTTGGCTTCTGGCTGCTGTTGTTCTACTTCCTCACCTGGATCTGCCATAACGTCATCAAGAAGCGATTGCGCCTGATTAGGTGAGAGGCTTGCTTCCTGATATGCGGTATCGAAAGGAGGCAAATGAATTGTGTAAGCAACAATTGCTATTATTTGCAGAGTTGCGCGAAATAGCAAGACATTTTATTGTTGCACATTCTAAACCGACAATTTGTCAAGACATTTTTGCGCAGTCTCAACAAACTCTATAGCCTCTTGGGCACTATAGCAAACGGTGGCCTCGGAGTTCTTAACAGAATTAAGGGCTTCAACCCACTTCTTTTGTTTGGGGCTCACTCTGCCTTTCTTCACCTTCATTTCCACCCAAAGCAAGGCCTTGCCTGGGATAACAATGAGATAATCCAATAAACCAGGGCTTACACCCATGCGTTTGTTTTTCATTCTTGTGCCTATAAAAGGTGTGCGTGTCTCGTTTGCTATGTGCGAAAAGCGGTAACCCTTAAGCCTTAACCACTCTGCAAATGCCACGGACTCGTAGTATTCAGGTTGTGCCATAATATGTTTATAAGATTTTAGGTCTGCCAAAGCGGTCATACTCTATGGTTGGGACTTTCATCTGCTCCATCTCCTCAGGCTCGTCAACATCCCAGAAGGTCAAGAAGCAAGCGTCTCCAGTGTCAGGCGACTCAACCCCCAATTTCTTTTTCATGTCTTCTTTCGGCATCATTTGTATTTTGCCTAAGAGCGTAGCGCGATAGCGGTAATAGAGTAATTGTATCCAAGTTAAATGCTGCACGAGTTGCCCACCAGCTCGTAGCCACTCTTTACACCGCCAAGCAATCTCTGCCCTACGATTCAAAAAGCGCTTGTCTGTAACATCAGTGTTGCCTGTGTTGACACTGCGAACAGCCTTGCCAGCAAGGGCAAGCTCCTGCACCGTCTTAGCTCCTTCTCCAAAATCATCTACATAAACATCCTCTGCTTTAATGCCAAGATCAGTCATAAGCGAGAGCGTCCTTTGAGCTATGCCCTTCGCTGTTGAAATGGGCTCCTCGGCCAGCACTTTGGCTATGTATTTATCACGGCCCACCCAGCGCGTTTTATTGCTGCCCTGCCCAGCTGGGTCAATTCCAAGCTTGACCCTACCTATAAACTTTTGCTCTGGGATTTGGTTAATATCAGCCTCTTTAATGAGCTGAACATAGCCCTGGTCATCTACTATTCCCTCCTTTGGAAACTCACCTTGCACCCTCACACGGTACTCATCTGAGTCTGTGCCATACTTATCAGTAATCATCTGCACAAACTTGTGCTCAACTATTGGCGATTCCTCAGCATTGAGATGAAGCGTTTGCCAGCTGTCTTTATCCTTCCTGTGGGAGTCATAAAAGAACCCAACGCGGCGGGTAGGGTTAGAAATCATAAGGAATAGAATGTTTTTACCAGTAAAGGCACCTAGAGCAGTTGAGAAAATCTGCTCAGGTACGCCACTTGCTTCATCAACGCACAGGGCCAAATGCTCGCTATGCACACCTGCCAATGCCTCAGTGTTCTCTTTACGGGCCGTCTTAGCGCGAGCGTACCAAGTGTCAGGTGACTCAGCCATTCGGACGTAGTTTTCTTGCCTTATATAAAGGCCCTTCACAGCATCAGGCATTAAATTAAGCCACTTAGCAAGCTCCTTCCAAAGGATATCGTGCATTTGTTCTGAGGTGGGGGCGGTGCAAGGGACTTGAGCGTCACGCCAGCAGAACAAAAACCAAAGAATGAGCATGGCCATGATTGAGCTTTTACCTGTCCCGTGCCCTGAACGCACTGAAATCCACCTCTGAGCCTGCCCATTGATTCCCTGCTCGACAGCACGGCAAATAAGCCACTGTTGCCAGGTGATGTGTTTACCTGGAACATAGGGCTCAAAACAAGTTGCGTCAAATTCAGAAGCTTTTGCAATGGTCGCCAGACGTTGGTACTCTGGCTTTAAAGGTTGAGGCTTGAGGCCCCACATTTTCTCAATGAAGGGGAGAGGCGAGCTTCTAAACTCGTGAATTGTCCTCACTAGCTCCTTCTTTATCTTTGTCGGCTGCATTAAGTAATTCAGTTAGAGAGATTTTTAGGTGAATATCGCCCAGCGCGCTAGTGCGCTTTTTAAGCGTGTTGTATTCTTTAATTCCCTGCATCTTAGCTTTTAAATCTGCGTTCTGGCCAATGACATGTGAGAGCTGCTTGTCGACATTTACGTCATTTAAATCCATTGTCTCAAGAAGCATGTTACAACGCTTGTAAACCTTGACGTTCCTTAACAGTCTTGAACCAGATGCCACAGCATTCTTATACCAATTTTTTGCAGTCCTGTCTACATCATATGCCTCAGCATAAGACATGGCCCCATTGCCATGGAAATCAAAATCAAGAGCCCAGAGCTGGCAAAACTTCTCCTGCTGCTCATTAAGGCCCCATTCATTAAGCTGTATCTTTGGACTATCGCCCTGGCGTTTTGCTTTACTCATTCACGTCCTCCTTCCTCTGGTGGTCTGCGATCAAAGTAACGGTCAAGAGTGTCTTGAACCTCCTCAGGCAGATTTGCAAAATCGGTCTCAGTAAATTCTGAGCCGTTCTTTTTAATTTGTGGTAAAGTTGTTGGGTCTTCATCGCTGTAAAGGTCGCGCGGGAAAACCCCTTTTGTCTTGCAGTAAGAGCAGTAGCAATCTTCAAGCATGTCACCATCATTTATCACATACAACGCGTCACCATTATTACAGTTATTGCACTTAGCTACTTGTTCATACATAGGCTTGAATTAAGGCTAACCCATAACATTATCCTAGATCACCTTCATAAAGTCAACAGCATTTTAGGGACGTGGTAAAATAGTGTTGACTTTTGAAAAAGTTAGGGGAATAATGGGGACAGTTTTCTCGTCAAAAATTTTGCTATGCCTTTTCAACTATGGAAAAATTTAGATGGCTCTACTTTCACCTTGCATCTTCAGCAGACAAGCATGGCTTTCTTTGACGAGAAATACGAAAGTAGGGCCTTTTAAGTTTTAAACTCTATGCCAAAACAAAGAATGATCAATACAGGTTTTTGGGAAGATGGCTATATAAGGCGTTTGACCAAAAGTCAAAGGCTTTTATTCTTATATTTTCTCACCGCTCCAGCTCACAAACTATCTGGAATTTATGAGTGCCCCAATGACGTCATCAGCTTCCACACCGGACTTGAAGAAGAGGAAATCATAAAAGGACTGGAAAAGCTTAGCCAAGATAGAAAGGTCTATCCTATCCCTACCCTACACACACAGTACGTCTATCTCCTTAACTACAAAAAATTCCTGACCTCCGCCTCCCCAATTATTCAAAAAGCAGTTGAAAGGGAGCGCAAGGGCCTACCGCCAGAAATCCTTAAGGCAGTAGAGGAAATTGATACCTTAGGCCTAGCATACCCCTATCCTAGCGGTTACTCTAACTTAAACTTTAACTTAAACCTTACGGATTCTCTTGTCCCGAAAAATTCGGGCCAAGGTAAAAAAGAAGAACCACCAGAAGAACCTAAAAAGACAAAATCTTTTGACGATAAGTCAATAGAACTAGAATTAGCTCAGTTACTTTTTGACCTTATCAGAAAAAACAACCCGAAATGCAGGGCCCCAAATTTACAAAGTTGGGCGGGCGCAATTGACAAAATGCTCAGAATTGATCAGCGCGACATTCAAGAGGTAAAGTTTTTGATGGAGTGGGCTGAGAGTGACAAGTTCTGGAAAACAGTTGTGTTATCTGCTGAGAAGTTCCGCGAGAAATATGATCAGCTTTGGATAAAGGCGAAGGCAGATTTTGAGACTTTCAAAGAAAAAGAACAGAAAAAGGTTGTACCTCATTTTACTAACCCCTATGCCAAACACTGAAGTAAAAAAATATGAGCCTATGATTTTAATAGAGCTCAAAAATGGGCGTAAGCTCTTCACCCTTGCAGCTGCTCGAGAAACCATTCAGGAACGCTGGAACAGTAAGGAGATCAACTTTATTGAGGACGTAACGGTAGCCTACTGGATGATAGCCACAATAGAAGATATGCCAGCTGATTATGATCTCCTCATGACCCTGCCCGAAGATCTACGCAATAGGGTAATCGAAAGGCTCAGGCAGTACGAACAAAACCTAGGCTATAAGCCCCCCCGAACCGTCAAAATCCGTATTATCGAAAAACTAACCAAAGAATATGAACGACACAATAAAAATGAAGCTTGATGATAATGAGCTATTGTTAATTAAAACAATGGTGCAGGATAAGATAAATAGTATAAATACACGAATGCAGCAAGCGCAATTCTTTTCTCTTGGTGGACTAAAATAAAAGAAAAACTAAGCTCCCCATACCTTAAAACTGTTATAGATGCCTAATCGCTGCCTAGAGCCAGAAGATGTAACCCTTAAATTTCGCAAAGTTCCTGGTGAGGATATATGGATTGCGAAAATTGTATGCAAGAAATGCAAAGCAAAATTCAAAATCAGATCAGTAAAACTTTATCACAACAAAGCAACTTATGACTTCCATTTCTTACAATAAATCTCACCTAAGGCGCATGTTTGGCTATGCCTATAGATCGGGATGCCATAAGGCGGGCGTATATGGCAAGTGGGTTAGATTGTTTAAGGCTAAACATGATGAAAGCAAGGCGCTTTATTGGTATTGTGGTAAGTGCCATAAGCGATGTAGTCGGATTAATTGCCAAAAAGTATATTTCTATAATGCAAAACCCATTATATGACAGAAGCAGAAAACCTATATGTGGCTATTCAGTGCCAAACACATGATAGCGACATGACAAAGAGTATCATGCAGGCCATTAAACCATTCTTGAAAGATTCTGTTGACATTAGTTTGGCCCCGTGATATAATATAACCGTTGTAACATCGAAACATGCCGGAACAAAACTACATCACTGTCTGCTCACAATGTGGGCACAAAACCGCAGCTTACCTGCATATCCTAAGCAAGGTACATATTAAGTTGATCAGGCTGACAGTTGAGTTTTACCAACGGCATGCAAGACCTATGCAACTAAAAGATATTGAAAAAGACCTGACCAAAACAGAGTATCTCAAATACACTATTTTGCAACACTTTGGCCTAACAGAACATGTTAGTGAGCTCGATGCTTGGCTGCCTACATCTAAAGCCTATACTTTTTTATCAGGCAAAGAGGCTATAGCTGATCGAGTTTTAGTCTTTGGGAACCGCGCGCTGTTGGTATCGCACCCTGCGTGGGGTTGCCGCTCCAAAAAGCCACGCTCAGTCTTTATTGCTGAAGTTGGTTATACTCCGTATAAACAGCGACGCAATTACCAGCAAGAAAAGGCTGCTCGCCCACTGCGGGGCGTGGCTATGGGGCAACTATCATTTGACAATTTTTAATGGATATCGACAAAAACATTTCTGACTTCTTTGAGTTTATAGATAAGCGTCATAGCATTTGGGTGAGACGCAATAGAGGTGATGCGCCACCCTGGACAAATGACCCTATATTATTGAAGTATCGTTTCTGCAATGTATATAGAGAGCTTGATCGGGGCACACAGTGGTATATAAAAAATATAGATGAAAAATGCCCAGATAGAGAAGAGCAATTGTTCCAGACTATTGTTTATCGCCTTATCAATACTATCCCTATTTTTGAAGCTTTAAGCCTGCCATCCTTGGAGGATTACGATGCTAAGACATGGGAATATCTGTTAAGAGCTTATAGAAAGCGTAATGGCAAACTCTTTAATCCAGCTTATAGAATCTATGGCACATACGGCAAGGGCGAAACTATCAAGGTGCTGTGCGACTCAATCCAGTGGGCTAAAGATCATATAGAAGAGTTGTATTATGATTTTGATGATGCAATGTCAGCGCAAGAGGCTCATAGTAGGCTAAAGCAAATACCAAGGGTGGGCAATTTCTTAGCTTACGAGATCCTAAGCGACCTCATAACAGTTAAGTATGTAGATTTTAGCGAAAACGACTTTGTTAATGTGGGGCCTGGGGCAATGGCTGGTCTGCATATTATCTACGGCTCTGCCATGAATGGCGTCCGCCCCTGGGCAGCCGTGAACGTCTTGAGGCAATGCCAGAAAAAATATCTTTATCCTAGCTATCTAGGAAGAGAGCTTACTCTAAGAGACATAGAGCACAGTCTCTGTGAATACCGAAAGTACTATAACATTAAACACAATAACCGACACGGTAAATTATTTATTCCCCACTATGCAAACTCCCTATAAAATTATCATCAAAATTGAAGCAGAGCGCTTAGGTAAAGAAGGCTTAAGCGTAAAGCTGGAATGCGATACCCCCTCCCAGGCTCGCGACTGGCCTATGATTATAGCTGGCATATTGGCCTCAATCAATAAAGGCTTTGGCAAAATAGCAACAACTGAAATATGTCTTGCGGGACTCACTCTCTTCAATCAAGGCCAACCTATTGATATGGACAAATTCAGCGAAGAACTTAAGGCCAATAAGGAAAATCTTAACAACAATTGATATGCAGCTTATTATTTTAGAAGGGACAGACGGGGCAGGTAAATCGACTCTAGCAGAAGCCATTTCCAATGAACGAGAGGTGGCTTGCGTTGTGCATGTGGGGCGCCCCCCAGAGTCATTCCAGGGTGGCATTGTAGAATATTGGCATGAGGTAGTTAAAAACCTCATTTATCCTCACGCTCAGTATGACAACCGAGCGCTTTTTGTGTGGGATAGATCTTTTATAGGCAACTACATTTATGGAAAACACAAGAAAGACCAGAAGGCCCTTACTTATAAAGAGCTTATTGACCTTATGAAATGGCTGGGCACACTCTTTGACCGTATTGATGTGTTTCTTTTGGCTGCTGGCAATACAGCCATTACCAGAAGGCTGAAAACGAGAGGAGAGCAGTATGTTACAGCTGAAGAGGCCATCAAAATACAGGATGATTATATTGAGTTTTTTACTGATTTCGCTGTAAGCGAAAGACCAGAGAAATTCAATTGGTATATTCACCGCGCCCGCTTCAATGGCGCGCGGAATGAACTACTTAAGTATGTACTTCATCACACCCCAGAATATGAAATCAAATAACATAGATACTATATACAGAAAACTAATTAAAAGCGTTTTAGAAGAGGGCCAACAAAACGCTCAGCCACGAGGCAGAAAGGTGAGAGAATTATATAATGTACTCTTCACCCTGGAAGATGCGCGCAATAGTATTATACAGAACGGCCTGCGCAAAATGAATTACGCTTATGCTGCAATTGAAATGCTTGGGCTTTTTCGCCCTGGATGGAAAAACGTTGAGCCTTATAGCTGGTATAATTCCGTCATGAAATCTTTTATTAATCCTGATACAGGACGATGGGACGGCTCTTATGCCGAAAGAATTTGCAGCTATTCGCAGATGCACAAAATGTTTGAAATCTTAAGTAAAGACCCAGATAGCCGCCGCGCTGTTATCGCCTTTTACAACCCCCGCCATGACTTTCACCAATATGAAAGTAAAGATATTTGTTGTACTCTTAGCCTTGTTTTTCGTGTTCGAGATGGTAAATTGCATCTCACCTGTACTATGAGAGCAACAGATATTTTGCTGGGATTGCCGTACGATCTAACGCAGTTCACCTTTTTGCAATCAGTATTAGCAAAGTGGTTGGGCCTTGAGGTGGGAGAATATACGCATTTTACGGCCAACCTCCATGCTTATGAAGGGGACTGGGAAAAGCTGCAATTAATAGAAAAAGCACCAGTTGCCTGCACCCCCCTAACATCAATGCCAAGTTGGGATATACCAGGCATTGAAGATACATACAGAGAAATAGAAAACTTTTTTGATCTAGACAGGCTATCTAGGCACTATCCTAAAGAAATCAATGACCTCCCCTCTTTTATGTTTGGGGGAAAATTACGCAGCAGAACATTGCAGCAGCTCTTTAGAGCAGTGACTTGGCCCTATATTGAACGTAAGCACCGCAAAATTGAAAAATTGTCTTGACTTTTGTTTTACCCCGTGATATAATAGGTTCAGTAAAGAGTTAGAGGGGCCTTGCAACCTAACCTTTCTAACTCTTAACTCTTAAATCTTAACGCCGAAAGGCAACATCATGAAAACAGCTCAATTATACTGGTGCCCCGAGGATGGCTGGCAGGGCAATCGAGAGCTCTGCGGAACTTGCGGTAACCAAAACCAAATTAAGGAGGTGCCAAAGAAACGCGCAGATCTCTACTTCCTCAAAGAGCTAGATCATCCAGTCCCAGGGGTAACAGCTATTTTGAAGGTCTTAGCGAAGCCTCAATTAATTCATTGGGCTGCTAAAACCGCCGCCTCTGCTGCGCTTAAAGACCCTGGGCTTTCGGTTGAGCAGGCAACTAATAGTATATATGAAAGCCGTGATAAGGCAGGTAATAAAGGGCATGAAGTACACAAAATTATTGACAACCTTTATAAGGGGTTGAAATATGATTTTGCAACTTTGCCTGAGGCAGTAAAGCCTCATATGCAAGCTTATGAAAAATTTTTAGCCTCATTCCCTCACACTGTTATTGCCTCTGAGAAGACCATATTTTCACGCCAACACCAATACGCTGGAACAATGGACAGAATCATACAGGACTCAGCTAAGAAGGTTTGGCTAATAGACTACAAAACCTCTAATGGTGTTTACCCTGACCAGGGCTTGCAGCTGAGAGCTTATAAAGAGGCTGCTGAGGAGATGAAGCTAGTAGAAAAAATAGATCACATGGCAATTATACACTTAAAAGATGATGGCACTTACTCACTTATTGAGATGGATGAGCCCTTTGAAGTGTTCTTAGCGCTCAAGACAGTTTATGAATGGAATAAATCTTAACTCTTATAACTATGGACATTACAATAGATGAATTAAAAAGGTACGAATCGAACCAAAACGGCGAGCCCTATAAAACCAAGGCGGGTAAGCCATTTGCTCGCTTTTCTATCAAGTCAGGCCAGATATGGTATAAGGGGGCTGATTTTGATGGATGGACAAAAAATTGGCAGCCAGGCCAAACAATACAGGCAGATGTGATTGAGAAGGAATATAACGGCACTACCTATTTAGAACTCCAGAAGCCTAGCAAAACATATGCACTAGAGCTAAGAATCGAGGCGCTTGAGCAGGCTATGAGAACCGTAGTGGCAACTTTAAAGAATCACAATATTATTTAACCCTCACTAACATGATTTCTATTACCCTTATAGCACAAATTATAAGTTTTATTCTATGCTGGGGTGCAGCAAACATGGAAAACTCCACCAGCAATTATTTTTGGTGTAATAGGGACTCTTCAGGGGCTTATCTTATTTAGGATTATATGAATAAAATTATAAAATTCTACCCAAATCGTAATGCGCAAGGTGTTTTCCCTTATTGTTCAGTTTGTGGTATTGGTTCATTTGCCCACCAGCACAGGCCAGGCACTTTGCCAAAAGATTTCGAGAGAATTGAGGACTTGAACAGTTCGGAAAAACCGAATAGTTCAACCTTTGTAGACGAGATGAAAGAGGCTTATTCAAGGCCCGAAAATTACGCATTTGAAAGACCTCAGATGCTCTTGCGGTGGGCAAAGGATAAGTTAACTTCCCAACCCAGCGAGAAGGTGAACAAGAAATGTACTTGGTGCGGTGGTAATGAATGGATAGAAGAAAAACAAGCCAACCCCGAATCACCCCTTTATTGCAAAAAATGTGGCCAAAATATTGCTTACCCAAAAGTTAGTAAATCCGGAAATCCCGAAAATAGCCAAGAGAAGCCAAATTCTCCATTTGCAACCCCCTCTGTAAATGAACAAGAGAAGGCGGAAAAAGAAATATTAACCGACACTCAATATAATGAATTAGCCGATTTAGCAGATAAGTTTTTTGATAAAATTCCTAACTCAGAGAAGGGGGGAAAGAAATGTATATGTATTTGCCACAAAGAATTATCCTCAAAAGTATCTGTTCATTCAACTATTGTAAATTTACCTTGTCCAAATTGCACTCCCCAGCCCGAAAGCGAGGGGGTGGAGTTTGAAAAATGTTCTCATGATGATTGTCTTCGAGATGGAGCGATGAGAGGTTGTAGAGAAAGAGAAGAAATTTTTTTACTGGAAAATTGGAAAAAAGAATTGAAAAAAGGATATCGAATTTTTAGTGGAGAAAGTGCGGGACATTATCTTGACCCAATTATTTTTATTGATTCCCTTCTCCAAGCCCAAGCCCAGCAAATACGGAGGGAGGAGAGGGAGAGACATAAGAATTGCAGTTGTAATTTGTAGCCACAATATATTTAATAAACTGTAAAGTGGAAAGTAAAAATACATTTGACTTTGTAGCTACACTAAGATAACAGGAATACGTAATCAGATAAAGATTACTTTTACTTCTTACCGCCGAAAGGCAAATATTATGTTCATTTCCTACACACGCAAGATCAATCTTCCTGAAACACTAGAAGCTTTAACAGTAGAAGAATTAAAAGAAATTGCCTTGAAATTATCCAATGACTTCAGGGAAGGAACGGATTTTATTTTTGACAAGATTCTAGATATCCTCGAAAAGAGAATGGAATCAAAAGAATATGTAAAATTTTGTAATTCACTTTAATTTCTTATTATTCAATATGCGAAAACTATATTTATTCACGAAGGGAGGGGACGGTTACGATTATTTCGAAAGCTGCTATGCGGTGGCGGACGACGGAGTAACTTTAGCAGGACATCTTTGTTCAAACGTGAAGTTTATGCGGGGAGATCTTTATGAACTAAGAGCAAAAGAGCCATTCGAAAAACACTTTGGCGGAAAAGAGGGCGAAGCTTTCGAGATAATCGAATTAAGACCAGGGGAATTACCGCCCGAAGATGTTTTGAAAAAGAGTGAAACCGCACCGGCAAGTCCCGATTATGAAGGAGCCGAAATTCAGGTCGAGCTTGAGGATGACAATGGTGAAACAAAAACAATTAGCAAGAAACAATTGCCATTTAATCATTAATTTCTTAAAAAATAATCATGACACTTCAAGAAGCAAAAAAACTTATGGATGATTTTGAAATCCACTCAAAAAGAGATCATTACTGGGCAGCGCAATTCCCGCCCGAAACGGAGGTGATCGAGCTTGAGAAAGTTCAATCATTACTAAAAGCCCAAAAAACATTAATGCAGAATGAATTTTTTAAACAATAATCATGTCGGAAACACCACTCTTCAGAATGCGCTTACCTCTTCACCTCCGAGAGGCAATCGAAAAACGTAAAGGGGAAAAAACTTATACAGCTTGGATCATTGAAGCCATTGAAGTAAAACTTAAAAAAGAAGCACAAGCAAAAATTCTTAAACAATAATTTATTTTTTAACTTAATTTCATGAAAAAAGAACTTCAGCAGATCGAATCACTGCTTCAAAAATTGAAAGATTCAAAAACCGATACAGTGGAAATGGAATTGAAGCAGCCCGAGCTTCCTTTCAAAATTGGTAAAAACTATCTCATCCGGACAGTAACCCATTATTACACCGGCCATCTTTCTGATATTGTTGGAAAATTTCTTATCTTAGATCAGTGTTGTTGGATCGCTGATACTGGGCGATTTATGGAAGCCGTCAAAGAGGGGAAATTTAATGAAATTGAACCTATGGGTAATTCAGTAATAATTAATTCTGATGCTGTTATCGATGCAGTGATTGCAGGATTTAAACTTCCTAACTCACAAAAATAATATGAATGCTATTCAATTAAGAATTGGTTGGTCGTGGTCGGGGTCGGGGTCGGGGTCGTGGTCGTGGTCGGGGTCGGGGTCGTGGTC
>CXWK01001102.1_pt1 | contig 22566 bp, 15 predicted proteins | sample 590851 | NCBI WGS metagenome assembly CXWK01 (sample SAMEA3498364, study PRJEB10139) | wastewater metagenome | biome: wastewater treatment plant; material: activated sludge | place: Denmark | collected 2014-08-01
TCGCTCGATACATGGACTCCTTGGCCGACGCCTTCGCCCGGGCGGACAATCCGTACTTCTACGGAACTCGCGAACCCGGGTACATCGTCAACCCGTACGTTGAGCGCTTACGCCCTGTCACCGATCCGGTGCTTAAGTGGCTGTGGTCGATCCGAGTGGATCAACTTGCGAAAGAACTCGGCAAACCACAGCGGGGGTGGCGGACGGCCGAAGAGCGAGAACGCGAAAGGGAAGTCCTTGACAGGGTGATGGACCTTCCCCCTGAGTTCTTGGAACAGTTCATCAAGGAAGTTGGCCTTGAACGCTTCTTTGACCTGTACGAGACCTTCACCGTCGATTGGCTGAACCCGATATACGCGACCCCAACCTCCCGGTCGACTGCTGCCGCCTATCAGGCTGAACGAGCCGCAGCGCGTGCAAACGGCACCGAGGAAGACTTCTACCGCGGCACTGACTCAGAGCACCTCTTCCTTCAGAGCAACACCGCTGATGAAGAGTTCGTTGAGAGAGCGATGAGGGAGGACCGGGCAGTGGACTTCAATGCACGAGTGCTCGGAATCGTTACAGAGAAGCACTGGGGCAGCTTCGTCCAGTCTGTGGACGACCGTGCTGCCATCGATCGGCACCAAGGCGACGACTGGGAGGAATTCCAGCACCGCGCCTCGAATTCGATGGGGTCCGCGGCCTTGCTGTCTGGACAACTCACTGTGGCTCAGCAGCGTGACATCGTCCGGACAGTTCACGCCACGACGAGCACCGATCGGTTGGTCGACAGCGACCGTATGTTCTTAGCGGCAGCCCACGCCGACGTAGCTACACCTATCGGATTCCAGGCTCCGCAGTTGCCGGGCGAAATGCTTGGGGGAGTTGGGGACGTCAGACTCCTCACCACAGAACAGTCAGCTCGACTTATGGACAACCCGGCATGGGAAGGCTACGGGCGCGGCACGTTCGGCTTGATCGACGATGCGTTTGATTCCGTCGGCGACTTGAATCCAGCCACCGGGCTAAATCAGCAACAAGCGGAGCGAGCGTCCCATCTGTTGGCAGCCTCGTTGGAGCATTGGGGCGGGCGGCCGACCATGGACTCGTTCCTTGCTCAGCGCATCCCCCAACTCCAGCAAGCGACGTCGCTGAATCTGGCGCGTTCACCTGTCGCCGCTTCGAATGCCGACCTGAGTCCTGGGGAACGCGAAGTGTTCCTGGTCGCGGACGGCGCACCGAATGTTGGGGCGTCGCATGTTGGCGTATACGCCTGGGACGGTCCCGGCCCGTCCCGCCGCTTCGGAGAAATGCCGGCCGCCGGGTACGTGTTCCCGCGAAGCGAACTCACTGCAATGGCGCGAGCTGCGATCCAATCTGACCCAGACGCCGCCAAGTTTTACTGGGAGAGCCAAGGCCTGACCAGCGGGAGCATCATTGCCCAGCTCGCATCTGGGGCGTCGGACACTACTCCGTTCGAAACCTTCGGCCAGGGCCTCGCGATATCTGTTGGTGCCCAAGCGCCAAACGTGCTGCAGCCGGTCGACCCGGTTGTCTCTTGGATGGCCGAACAAGGGTCGGTTTACGCCGCCAAGGGCGTCGTTGCTGTAGCCAGCAACGCTCCCTATATAGGTCCCGCAGTCAAGGTGTGGCAAACGGCTGCCAAAGTTCCCGGAGTTCCGTCACCGGACGCCGTCCTGGCCGACGTCATTCACGGTTTGGTCGCTCCCGACCCGGTCTACAGGATTGTCGGTGGGGAACGCGTGCAGGACGTTGAAGCTGCTTCGCTGGGCCACCTGGCGTTGGAGGTCTTTCGGGCCGCTGACCCGGCGACTGCTCCCGCTACCTTTGGACGCTTCGTGGCAGGTCTGGACAACCTGTTCGTCGGCCAGGATGTCGGCGGACGCGCTGAACCTCAAATTCAAATGCCTCACACTCGGTGGCCCGATGGGCGTTCGTACTACAACGTCATCTCTCGGTGAAACCCCGTGACCTATCCCTCAGCGCGCTGCACGCTGCCACTCGCTCGCCTTCAGGCCCTGCGACCACCGCTGGTCCCGGGCGCTGTCAGCGGTTGGCAAGACATGTTGTGCGGCGGGCGGATTACCTGCCCACGAGCTTGAGTTCGGTGATGGTGGGAGCGGTGTCGGGGGAGAGGGACGGAAGCTGCAGGGTCGCGGTGCCTTCGTCGTTGACTGGGGCGACGACGAAGGTGCCGTCATCGGTGGTGACGAAGCCAAGGTCGACGAGTGCTTCGCCAACAGCGGTGTCCATCACCGCGGAAAGATCCTCTGGCGTGCCCAGGCCGTCTACCTTGGCCACGACATATCCGCCGGTGGTTCCGGCAGGGACTTCGACGGGCAGTTCCCAAACCTGGTCGCTGATAACCCCAACGCCTTTCGGTACCTCAAGAATGCCGTCTGGGTCGCCGTTAGGACTCAGACCACCGCTCCCGTTCGACCAGCCGGCCACGTCACCGGGGAATTCAAGCGGACTTTCCCCAAGGTCGGCGGAGAGGGCAACCACAATCAGATCCCGTAGGGAACCATCGAGCAGGCGGAACCACACCCCTCGGTCCGCAGACTCCAGAAAGACCACATCGGCGCCACGCATCGCCTTGACGATCTCTGCATCGTAAGCGGGCCGAGATTTCCACTCAGCCATCGTGACCGATGAGAAGTATGGCGGGAAGAACGCGTCGCCGGCCTTCAAGAACGAGTCGTGGAGCACCAACAGCGATCCCCCCGACAGCACGGTCCCGGCGCCCGCATCGGGTGACACCTGGCTTTCGAGCGTCTGGTACACGCCTTTGAAGGAGGAGCGGCGGGAGTCGATCGGGCGCCTATTCGTCCAAATGTTCTGCTCGTCGTAGAGGTCGAGCCCCGCCTGCAATCCGAGGTCGCCCGCCACCTTGGTGGTTCCAGACACAACAAAATCGTCCTCGGACCACATCGCCGGGTCCACCGCGTTCACCAACAAACGCGTTACATCGACGTATGCATCCGTCCGCCAGTGAGTGTCGTTTTTCAACCACTCCGGCTTTGCGCCATCGGTCGCGTAACGCCGCGGTTCAAGTACCGCCCAGAGGTCGTTGTAACCCACGGGCGGAGAATCGGCGAGCACTCGCCTCATCCGCCCTGTCTGGTCGAGCGCGGGCTGAGCGAGTTCGGTCAGTGTCGGGCCCAGATACTGCTGTTCAATGTCGAGTTTGGCGGGCACGATCATGAAGACGGGCTGCTTACCGGCGGCCTCAAGCAAGCCTGTGACTTCGCTCCACAACGCGAGCGTTTCGTTCGCGGACAGGGGAGCGTTTGGAGACCGCTGGAACTCTTCGGGCAGGTACAGCCAACCATCCAGACCGCGAAAAACGGTGGAGATGTTCGGCGTGTCTCCAAAGAGTCGATAGTTGATATCAGCCGCTGCCGAGATCGCTTCCTGTCGGAGCGGCATCCGGTCGGTCGCGTACGCCGTGATCTCGTTGTACATGTCGGTATTCAGAATCCGGCGAAGCGAAATGTTCGGCGCTGGTGCGAACTGATCGTTCTCGAAGCTTGTCGCTCGGATCCCGACAAGACCCGCCAGGTACGGAGCGCCCAAAAACAGACAGAACCCGACGGCAGCGGCGATTCCACCCCAGCGGGTAAACGTGCCTGGAGAACCTTGTTCGTCCACATGGCCGTAGACGCCAACCGGCATCGTGTCGCTGGCATCTTGTTCGCGGATCTGCGGAGCCGAATACTCCAAGCCGCTGTCGCTTGTCCCTGTCGTACTTGAGGCATCCTCCGATGCCGACGACGCGTTGTCTCGCGCTTCGTCAGAAGCAGAGCGGCCGGCCGCCACGGATTGACCGGCCGCGGCGTCGACTGGCGTTGGAAGGTCGGGCGTGTCTGAAGGCGGGTGCTCGTTGCTCATCGGATCAGAAAGCGAAGTAGAGGAACGGTTGGAACGAGCCCGTCGCTACGAGCATTCCTGCGTACGGCAAAGCGAGACCGAGGACCGCGGCTCGCGCCACGGCAACCCGCCGACCCCGCGCAGACGCTAGCCAGACACCGGTTGAAAAGCGTGGCGGAAGCAGCCAGGTTGACCAGGCAAGGATCAAGAGGAAGACGTTGCGGGTCGTCATGTTCAGCTTGACTGCGGCCGGTATGGCGCCGTTGTTGAACGAGAACATGTTCGAGAACATGTCGAAGGCCTGGCCGAGAGAGGTCGCCCTGAACAACGTCAGGCTCATGACGATCACCAGGACGTAAAACACCCGCCGAGCCGCCACGTACCGAACCTTGGATGGATCAGACACGTTCTGGCCGGTCGCCGCCTCAACGACGAGGAACGTCGCGTGAAACGCCCCGAAGGCTACGAACGTCCAGTTCGCACCATGCCACACACCCACCAGGATGTAGACGACGAACAGGTTGAACATTCGCCTTCGGGGGGAGCCGCGCGACCCGCCCAGCGGGATGAAGACATAGTCCCGGAACCATGCTGACAGCGTGATGTGCCATCGACGCCAAAAGTCGGTGATCGAAATTGATGCAAGCGGGCGCAACACGTTCTCGGGAAACCGGAACCCCATACAAAGTCCGAGGCCGATCGCCATGTCGGCGTAGCCAGAGAAGTCGAAATAGATCTGCATGCTGAAGGCCAGCACGCCGATCCACGCCGTTGGGGTGTTCAGTTGGTCTGCGCCCAGGCCGAAGGCCGCATCAGATATCGAGCCGATCGAGTCTGCGATCACGACCTTTTTGAACAATCCGTGGGCGAACCTCACCGCACCCGCAGCAAAGCCGTCCACGGTCTCGGTGCGATTGACCAGCTGATCGGCCAACTCGTGGTATCGAACGATGGGGCCAGCGATCAACTGCGGGAACAGCGTGACATACAGGAGGAAGTCGCTAAAGCTTTTCATCGGGGTGACGCGACCCCGGGCGATGTCGAGGGTGTAGCTCATCGACTGGAACGTAAAGAAGCTGATCCCGATCGGCAGTGCGACGTTGTGCCACGCGATTTCACCCCAGCCGAACTGCGCACCCAGGTCGTTTAACTGTTCGACGATCCAATTGCTGTACTTGAAGTAGCCAAGGCAGGCCAGGTTCGTGCTGACAGACAGCCAGATGGCCATCTTGCGGGCCCGCTCGTTGCCCTCGGCAGTAAAACGGGCGACCAAGCGACCGGCGGCAAAGTCGATCAGCGAGTTGCCGATGAGGACGAAGACGAACGCGCCGCCACCCCAGATGTAGAACAGCAGGGATGTGATGCTGAGCCACGTGTTCCGCCAACCCTTGGGGAGGACGTAATAGACCGCGAGCGTGATCGGCAGGAACAGAAAGAGAAACTGCAGCGAAGAAAAGACCAACGTTGTCCCTAACGGCTGCCGAAAGCCATCCTGCGAGGGCCGTCAGACCCCGCTTAGCGCTGGACATGTTCGCGCTCGGCGGATCGGGGTGGCGAACTCCACGACGCACGGAGTTCCCTGCCCCGCTGCTGGAGCCCGTTGTAGCGCCGTTGTCTCTGCACGGAACTACCGGTGGGCGGGAGCGCTTCGTCCGCCTGCCGACCCCAAAAGTTTTTTGGGGGTGCCTTGCAATGGGCATCCCACGGGATGAGGATTATGGGGCCGACGGTACCTAGCTCGGTGCGACGGGTTGCTGTGCAGCCTCGGCGCATCGTTCATTGGTTCCGCTTGGCCGCCGCAGACATAACGAAGCGTCGACGGGTTCGAGCCGCCAATCTCCGAACCCGCTAAGGCGAGCTTGTCGGGGGCGCAGCCGGTTTTGCCTCCCTTTTCCGGCTGTTGCCCCCGACTCGCATTTTCTGGTCCTGTTTGTGGACCGTGAGCCGAAATCCCCAAACCTGACGCGCATGTCAGGTTTCGATAGATTCGCCCTGTGGATCTCAGGTATTCGGCACAAGACGAAGCATTCCGAGCAGAACTTCGTTCGTGGCTCACGACGGCAACCGCGGAAATCGGTGTCCGTCCGACCAACGAAGACTGGACGGAGCGGCGGAAGTACGACGAGCGCTGGCAGCGGATGCTCTTTGAGGCCGGGTATGCCGGTATCAACTGGCCGACCGAGTACGGCGGGCGCGGAGCGTCGCTCACGGAACAGCTCGTGTACTACGAAGAGATCGCCCGCTCTGGGGCCCCAGATGTGGGGATTGGCTTTGTCGGTCAACTCCATGCGGGGCCGACCATCATGATGATGGGGAGCGAAGCCCAACGTCAGGCGCACCTTCCCAGGATCCTCGACGGTACCGAAGTGTGGTGTCAGGGGTTCTCCGAACCCGGCGCCGGTTCCGACCTCGCCGCACTCCAATGCAAGGCCGTTCGGGACGGTGACGAGTATGTGATCACCGGTCAGAAGATTTGGACCAGTTTCGCCCAGGTCGCGGACTACTGCGAGATGCTCGTCCGCACCGATCCCGAGGCTCCCAAGCACAAGGGAATCACGTGGCTGATCGTCCCGATGGATCTGCCGGGGATTGACGTCCGTCCGCTGCGCAACGTCTCAGACACGACCGAGTTCTCTGAGGTGTTCTTTGACGAGGTCCGGGTGCCGGTCGAAAACCGCGTCGGGGACGAGAACGCCGGTTGGCGGGTCGCCATGACGACCCTGAGCTTTGAACGGGGCACCGCCTTCATGGCCGATCAGATTCTGATCGGCAGGCTCGTTGAAGACATGGCGGCACTGGCCCGTCGCGTCTCAAAGGCCGGTTCAACCTGTTGGGATGATGTCGAAATCCGCCGCGAGCTCGGGCACCTGGCCGCCGAGGTCGACGCGCTCGACGCGCTGACCAAACGGAACGTGAGTGCGATTGCTCGGGCCGGCGACGGCATCCCCGACATGAACCTCGCCGTCGTGGTCAAACTTGCCTATTCAGAACTGCGCCAGCGGCTCGGGCGTCTCGGCATGAAGATCATCGATCGGGCGGGACTTGTGTACGAAGACATGTCGATCGACGGTCACGGTCTGGCCACTCGAGCACTGCTCTACGAACGCCTGCACAGTCTCGCCCTGTCGATCGCTGCAGGTACCTCACAGGTCCAAAAGAACATCATCGCCGAGCGGGTCATGGGACTGCCCAAGGAGCCGACGTGGACTTCCAACTAAGCCAAGATCAGCAAGACCTCGTCGATGCGGTCCAGGCGTTCTGCATCGATCAGCTGCCGATGAGCCGCCTCCGCTCNNNTGGTTCGGGCTTTGCCTGGACCCTGAACAAGGCGGTGTCGGGCTGGGTCTCGCAGACGCCGCTCTTGTCCTCGAACAGGCCGGGCGTTTCTGTGCGCCTGGACCGATCATCTGGACCCATCTCGCGGCGGGGGTGATCGATGGCGCGACCGAGGGAGCGGTGGTGGTCAGCGGCCTGGAGCGACCTCGATCGTCCTTGGACGGTTCGCCGATGCCCGCAGTGGTGGAGTTCCCCGAGGCTTGCGACTCGCTTGTCGTTATCGACGAGGAAGGGTGTTGGCTTGTCGACCCATCCGCTCTCAAAGGCCCGACGCCGCGTCCGACAGACCCGTTGACCCCGGTTCGTTTGGTGACCGACCTTCCCCAGGGCGAGCTTCTCGGCGGGCCAGAGCTGGCGAACTCGTGGCGTCAGCGCGGACGGGTGTTGACCGCCGCGTTCATGGTCGGTCTCGCCGACCGACTCGAATGGCTGAGCGTCGACTACGCCGCAGAGCGTTATCAGTTCAGTCGCCCGATCGGATCGTTTCAGGCGATCAAACACCTGCTGGCAGAGATGCACGTTCGAACCGAAATGGCTCGAGCGCAGGCGTACGCGTCGGCGGTCATTTCCGATCAGCCCGAAGTCGGCAACGCTCACCGGGCCGCAGCGTCGGCGCTTGTCGTTGCTGCAGGTGCTGCGGAGAAGAACGGTGACTTGGCGGTCCAAGTCCACGGAGGCATGGGTTACACGTGGGAGGTGGATGTCCACTTCTTCCTCAAGCGTGCGATCGTGGCCAAGACCTGGTGGTCCGGTCCCGAAGCGGCAGCGCTCGACGTCGCCGCGTCACTCGTCCGTGCGTGACCGATCACTGTCGGTTCGACCGTGGAACTGCAGTGAATCACTGGCGCTACCCAGGGTGGTTGGCGGTGCACCCATCCTCGGACATTTGTGACCCCACGTTGATAAATGATGGCCAAAGCCATTGCGTGCAGGGCCGGCGTCGTACATCGTGGGGGCAGGCCGGATCCCACGGTAAATGCCGTAAGGCGCAGGCCCTCAGAAAAAAGGTCCGTGCTCTTTCCCCGCGAACATGAGGGCAGCCCCGGGTTCCGGCCCGGGGCCGCGCCGTCGGCGCACATGGTTAGGGATTTGGCACGTCGGCTCGGGACCAGCTCGTTCAACCAGGGAGGCGGCTGGACGTGCTGGTCCCACATTTGTGTCTAAGCCCCCCCGCATTTTGCGTCTGGGGCTGAGGCGCCCGGCGAAGCGCCGGTCGTGTGGACCGTTCGCAAACGCCGGGCCGATCCCGTTTCTAGCCGCCCTGTCGCAGGGTGGGTTCGTAACCGTGCGGCAGACTGATCGACTTGGTCTCGAGGAAGGCGCTCAGACCTTCAGGGCCAAGTTCACGGCCGATACCTGACTGCTTGAACCCTCCAAACGGGGCTGCAGGCTCGAGCATGAAGCCGTTGACCGTGTAGGTGCCGGTGCGAACCTGGCGGGCCACATCGAGGCCGCGATCGACGCTGGCCGAAAACACCGTCCCCGACAGGCCGTAGTTGGATTCGTTGGCGATGCGGACCGCGTCGGCCTCGTCGCTGTACTCGATGACGCTGAGGACCGGACCGAAGATCTCGTCTTGCGCAATCTTCATCGTGTTGTTCACGCCGGTGAACACGGTCGGCTCAACGAAGTAGCCGGTCTCGATATCGGGGCGCCCACCGCCGGTCGCAACCGTTGCACCTTCTGCCTTGCCGGCTTCGATGTAGTCAAGAACTCGGGTGCGCTGCCGGTCAGCGATGAGCGGCCCAACCTGGGTTTCCATGTTGGCCGGGTCACCGACGGGCATCGCCTTGACCGCTTCGACGACCGCTTCGGTGAGCTCCTTTGCACGAGATGCCGGAACGAGGATCCGCGTTTGTGCGACACATGCCTGACCGTTGTTGAGCATCGCGCCCATCATCAGGTTTGGCATGGCCTCTTCAACGTTGACGTCGTCGAGCAAGATTGCGGCGGACTTGCCGCCCAGTTCAAGGGTGACACGCTTGAGCTGTTCGCCACAGACCGCGGCGACCTGACGTCCGGCTGCCGTGCTCCCGGTGAATGACACCTTGTCGACGCCGGCGTGAGCAACCATGTAGGCGCCGAGTTCGCGGCCTCCGGGCAGGATCGACACGACACCCTCAGGGATGCCGGCTTCGGCAATGGCGTCCGCCAGCAAGAATGAGCTGTGAGCTGCTTCCGGGGACGGCTTGAGGATGATCGAGGAGCCCGAGGCCAGTGCCGGGCCGAGCTTGAGCATCGAAATGAACAGGGGCACGTTCCACGGGACGATACCGACGGCAACACCGACGGGCTCTTTGCGGACGACGGCAGGGCCCATCATTCCTTGACGAAGTTCTTCGAACTCGAACTTCGAAGCCAGGTCGACGAAGTAGTCGAGCACCATGGTGGCGGCAAAGACCTGACCCATGTACGAAAACGCCAGGGGGGCGCCCATCTCGTTGGTGATGGTCGAGGCGAGATCATCTTGACGAGCTTGCAAAATGGCGGACAGTTTGCCCATTACTTCGCTGCGCTCGACGCCCGACATCCGGGCCCAGGGGCCAGTTTCCACGGCCCGTCGCGCCGACTCGACGGCAGCGTCGACATCGGCGGGCTGAGCGTCGGGCACCGAGCCGTTGAGCTGCTCGGTGAACGGAGAGATCGTCTCAATGGTGGCGGAGGTGGCGGGCTTGCGCCAGGTTCCGCCGATGAACAGTTGATCGCGAGTGAACATGCCGTCCCTATCTAGGTAGTTCGGATCTGATGTGACTGGTAGTCACAATTAGTCCGCGAATGTACCTGGCTGGAACGGGTAGTGGCACCCACCGCCAAAACGCACCGCTCCGGGCGTTTGCTTCATCGGCGTTCGGTTACCGAGACCACACTCTGCGCCGTTCGGGCGGACCCCGTCCGGCCGCTCGGGACTGCAGAAATTTTGTCCCCGAGCGACGCCCGAATGGGAGGACCGGTGCTCAGACGGCGGCGAGTTGCAGCGGCGTCGGCTCAAACCAGTCCGCAGCGAGACGAGTCGGCGCTTCGATGTCAACGCGCTTCCACTCGACCGGTCGGGGGGCAAAATCGCTGCTTGCCTCGCGCAGACGGGCATGTGCTGCTTCGGCGGCACGGCGTGCCCGGGGAAACTGGATGATTTGGGCGGAATGAGCCTGGGCGTTCCCAGCCCGTTGCCAGTGCGCTAGCCGTTCGGTCGGCGCTACCGCCAGACTCGCCTGGAGGGCCTCCCTGACCTCGATTCTCATCTCGGGGCCCGTAGAGGCGTCCAGGGTCGACACATCGAGAGGAGCGATGACGTCTTTGATGTTGCTGCCTCGCCCTTGGACGGGTTGACCCTGCCGTGCTTCTTGTTCTTTGTGGAAGGCTTCGATCTTGGCTGCGATCTCGGGCGTGATGTTGCCGTACAGCCAGGAACCTGTGTGGAGTTGATTGGGTGCGGTCTGCATGGGGNNCAGAGCTGGGATGGCCGTCGCCATGGGCGATTGCGGCAGTGTCGCTGGCGAACCCCGTTTGCGCGGTGAGTCCGGTCGCAGCGGTCTCGGCGGCCTTGACGACGATCGCTGGCTTGCGTTGCTGGGCAGTTCGAGCGGTGCGCAGGGCATCGTTGCCCATCGGCCACGTGCCTGCGCCGGTCGCCCCATCCGCAGCAAGAACGCGTGTCGGACTGGGTTTGCGCAGGACGAGGGCAGACACCGCAGCGATAGAACAGATGCCGAGTGCTGCCGACGCCCAGACGAGCTCTGGGGCGGTGCCGCCCTGTGCGGCGAGGCGCACCGCATCCGATGAGCACAGACCGTTACAAGCGGCGGTGGCAGTGGGCGTATGGGCAACGCTGAGTGAAACGCCCGTCAGACCGGTCGCCGCTTTGATCCAAATGTTTCGGCCCATCGAATCCCCAGATGCCAACGCGATATTGCAATAAGCGAATCCTATTGGGTCGCGCATGCGGTTCGAGCTTGATTTTTCTCAAGTTGACTGAGGGTGTTGGTCGATACATCTTGGCTATCGAATGTTTCTTGCAATGCCACGCATAGTGGTGAAACAATCATGACCGTTGCGGCGATCTTCACCGGGGCAGGGTGGAGGTGCCGCGACTGTGTTGCTGGATGGGTGCAACAAAGTAGAGGCGGGGCCAGAAACTAGCCCCGCCTCTACTCGTTGAAGCAGCAAATTTGTGGTGACTGACGGCCGGCGATCGGCTCACAACCCCGAAACGTCAGAGTCGCTCAAGCCGCTCGTCGAACCCCGTTCGCGGCTACTTGCCCGTTTGGGCGATCCGCTGTTTGGTCGTCGAGTGCAATTCGGGTTCGGGGTCGAACTTCGGAATGACGTGGTCGCCGAACGTGCGGAACACCGCCTTCGCGTCTTCCAGCGAAATCTGAGTCGTCAGCGGTGAAAACGTCAGGATGTCCGCGCCGAGCGATTCCCACTTGCGGAGTCCTTCCGCGCAGTCGTCGGGGTCGCCGACGATCACCGATGCCGTCTTGCCAACCTCTTCGAGTTGAGCTGGGGTCGGTTCGGGCAACACCTCAGGCCACTCGGGGAAGCCCTTTGGGCGGGGGAAGCTGTCGAGCCAGCGAACCACCTGTGAGTGGTAGTAGCTCATGCCGATCTTGGAGCCAAGTTTGAAAGCGTCGTCCCGATCTTCAAGGCAGACCAGGTTGGTGACGCACATGACGTTGTTGTTGACCCACTCGCCGACCGGGTCACAGTTCTCGATGGTCTTTTTGTAGGTCTCGATCAACGGGCCGAGGCGGTCGGGCGGTCCGAACGAGAAGCAGATCACACCCAGACCGAGTTGAGCAGCCTTTTCGAAGGTGCTCGGCGAACCTGCCGCAACCCACATGGGCGGGTGGGGCTGGGTGTATGGCTTGGGCAACACGTTGCGGACGGGGGTCGAGAACCATTTGCCCTCGTGGCTGTACTCGGCCTCGCGCCACATCTTGGGGAACTCGCGAATGGACTCGTCCCACATGTCTTTGGTGTCGTCGGCGTTTTCGATCCCGAAGCCGAACATTTCGGTAGTCGACGACCCTCGGCCGGTTCCAAACTCGAATCGCCCTTCGGAGAGGTGGTCGAGCATCGCCACCTGTTCGGCGACCCGGAAGGGGTGGTTCACGTACGGCGTGATGTTCATGATCGATGAGCCGATGTGGATCCGAGAGGTCCGAGCGGCGACCATCGCCAGATAGACCTCTGGAGTCGACATGTGGGAGTACTCCTCGAGGAAGTGATGCTCCGAAGCCCACGTGTACTTGAAGTTGCACTCTTCGGCATACACGCCAAGCTCAAGGTTGGCGACCAAACGCTCGTGTTCGGCGTTGGGGTTCTTGTCCGAAATCGGCTTGGGCACCGCGCCCTGAGCAAAGAATCCGAATTCCATTGAACAGCTTCCTTTTCTCTGTGGGCTCCGTCGACGTCGTCTCCGGTGCCTCATCGTGGGTCGCCGGCGGTTCATCGGCGGCTCGTCGTGCGCAGCTCCGGGCGGCCGCTCGCGTTTCCTGACAATCATGTCAGAGAACGCGCGCCCGCGGCAACGTCGCGTCGTCCCGGAACTCCACCGCTAAGGGTGCGAAAGCGGCGAAAAATCAGCCGTTCGCGTAGGTCTTGCGCAGGTCGCCTTTGAGGATCTTGCCCGTGGGATTGCGGGGCAGCGCATCGATAACTTCGATCTGCTCAGGGATTTTCTGGGTCATCAATCCACCCTCCTTGCAAAAGTCAAAGACTTCGCTCACCGTGAGTTCGTCGACGTCGGGCGCCAGTACAACAACAGCGCAGCACCGCTCGCCGAGCGCCTCGTCGGGGACTCCAATCACGGCCACATCGGCGATCTTGGGGTGGGTATAGAGCAAGTTCTCGACTTCGACGGCCGAAATGTTCTCGCCCTTTCGGATGATGACGTCCTTGAGCCGGCCGGTGATCGTGATGAAACCCTCATCGTCTTGTTTGCCGAGGTCCCCTGTCCGAAAGAAACCCTCGTCGTCGAAGGCGTGATCGTTGAGCTCGGGGTCGAGGTAGCCGCGCATGAGCTGCGGTGCCTTCACGCGAATCTCTCCCACCTCGCCGACGCCGGCGACGGTGTCGTCCAGCGTCACGATCTTGACCGTCACCCCTGGCGCTGGCGCGCCTTCCGTGTTTGCCAAATGCTCGTCTGAGTCCGTGATCTTGTTCATCGCCAGGATGGGGCATTCGGTCAGCCCATAGCCCGAGACGATGCCGACCGAGTCGAGCTCTTCTTTCATCTCGTAGTGCAAGGCCGGCGGTTTAGACGCGCCGCCACCTGGATACACGCGCACGGTCTTCAACAGACCAGCTTCTGGTTGAGCCCGGTGGACCGCCAGCAACGCTTGGTGGATAGGTGTGGCGCCACCGGCGACCGTCACCTTCTGGTCGAAACAGACCTTGGCGGTCCCTTCGGGCGTAAACGCTTCGACGAGAGCGAGGCGGCAACCGACGGCGATCGCTCCCAACATCAAGCCGATACCGCCGATATGGGTGAACGGAAACACCAACAAGATCACATCGTCGGGTGTCCAGCCGACCGCTGTCACGTTCACCATCGCGCCAGCGATAACCGACGGATCGGTGTGCTGGGCGCCTTTGGGGTCAGCGGTCGTACCGCTCGAGTAAAAGATCCAGCGAACTGGGGCGGCGTCAGGGTCGTCGGCTGCAGCCGGAGGAGCGGGAAGGACGGCCGGATCGCCGATTGGCAGTTCGCGTCCCGGCGAAATCACCGTCACGTCACCGCCGGCATCATTTGCCTGTGCTGCAACGCGTTCGGCCATCTCGCTGTAGTCGTAACCGCGCCATGTGCCGGGCATCACCATCAGGCGCGGCCCCGCTTGTTGGACAATGAAGCCAACTTCCTTTTCGCGATAGATCGGCACGAGCGGATTCTGGGTCGCGCCTAACCGGCTGAGCGCGCCCACCAGAACTGCCGCTTCGATCCAGGTCGGCAACTGCCAGGAAACGACCGAACCTTCTCGAACCGATAGGTCATAGAGGCCAGCGGCGACCTGCTCGGCTCGCTCGGCAAACTCGCCGAAGGTCATCTGTGCACCGCTGTCGTCAACCATGAAGATTGCGTCCGGCGTCGCAGCGGCCCGCTGCGCGATCAGGTCCCAGACCCCGTTGCTGCTGATCATGTTCGTTCCCCTTATGTGCATGCTCCCGGCGGAGCGTTCGTTTGGTCTCGCCCATACGACGGCGGGCGTCGCCGCTTCCCTACTGCTGGCGGCAAATCAGGTGTTGCGCCACCGCTCGATGTGAGCCATCCCGTCGACAGCTCGCATCGCTTGACTCCGCTTGACTCGTCTCGCCCGGTCGGTCTGTCATCCGGCTTGGGTGGTCGCCGGCCTTATTGGTCGCCTGGTCGATTGCTCGCATCGCCATCAGATAGCGCTCTGGGCTTGGATCCGAGCCCACCCGTCGTCGGGCTGCCCATCGGGATGATGCGCGATCGAGTCGACCAGCACGATCGACTTCGGAATCTTGTGGCTGGCAAGACGGCCTTGACAGAACTTCGCAACGCCATCAAGAGACACGCGGGTGCGGCCGTCGGGTTGGATCACGGCGGTAACCCGTTGGCCCCAATAGGCGTCGTCCACACCGACGACTACAACGTCGATCACCCCGGGCATCTGGCGAAGCACACTTTCAACCTCTTGGCCGAAGACGCGTTCTCCGCCCGTATTAATCGTCCGGAAATCGTCGGCGACAAGGCGGATGCGACCCGCTGTGTCAAGCCGTGCCCGGGCGCCAGAAATGACGTAACGAGTCCCTTCCACCTCTACGAAGGTCCGCTCGTTGCGCTTTGGGTCTCGGTAGAAGCCGACCGGGATGTGTCCGGAACCGGCCAGACGTCCAATGACGGTCGATCCCGGTTCGATAGGCAGGTCCTGATCGTCGAGCAGGGCTACATCACCATGTGCAAAGACGGTCGATTCGTCGAAGCTCCAGCCCATTGTCGACACGTTTCCGCTGGGAGCGCCCGGATCGCTACTGCCATCGAAGAGATCGACGTCGGGCAGCAGACGATTGAGGAGCGCCTTAACGTCGTTCGACCAGACCGCGCCAGAGGAAACCCACCGAGTGAGTTTGGGTAATGGCACGGGGTTCTCCGCCAGCGTCTCGGCGAGCGGGCGGCACATAGCGTCGCCTGTCGTCAGCAACATCGTGACGCCTGATTCGGATGCGGCGGCGAGGATCGCCTCTGGTCGGAACGCGGCACTGTCGTCAAAGACCGCGGTGCCGCCGGCAAACCAGGCCATCCAGACCGGCCATTGTCCGGCCGGGTGGTAAGGCCGGGCGATGGGCATGACCACCAATGAATCGCTGGGGACCAGTCGGTCGGTGATCGACGTCCCTGAGGGAAGTGGGCCGTCGGTGCCGGTCGGATCGCCGGCGCCGAGTGCTGCATAGAAGAAGTCAGATTGCTTCCACACCAGTCCCGCCGGTCGACGAGACCGGCCCGCCGTCACCAGCATGAAGGTGTCATCTGGACCGCGTTCGATACCGACCGGTGGCTGAGGCGAACACGTTGCGATGTCGTTCTGTGTGGCGACGATCTGCGCCGTGATCTGGGGGGTGCTGCCCGCGGCTGTGCTGCTGGAAGGGCTGGTGTCTGCTTGGTTAGGGCCGGTCGACATCTCGTCGCCCGACACGACTGCGAACCGCAGGCCGGCGGTCGCCATCGATGCATCGGCAACGGTGGTTAGGCGCGAGGTCTCGGTGAAGAGCCCTTCGATGTCGAGAAAATCGATCGCGTCGGCGAGTTCTGCAGCCAGCAGGCGAGTGCTGAGCGCAAGCGGAAGCGCCCCGGCCTTCAGGCAGCCGAGCATCGCCGCAAAGAAGTCGACCTGATTATCGAGGTGTAGCCCGATGTGGGTCCCCGGGCGGGTCCCGGAATCAACCAGCCATTGAGCAACCTTGTTCGCCCTGGCGTCGAGCTGGCTGTAGGTCAGCCGCTGAGCACCGCGAACGAGGGCGAGCGCGTCGGGGCGGGCGTCAACAACGGCTTCGAACAGGACAGAAAGGTTGTCTGGCATCACATCTCACGGGACGGGTCGGCTTGTTCGCCGGGGCGGCCGGCCACTCATCTTTCGAGGGGCCGATTCGTGTCACTAAATTAGAACAGGTTTCAATCTTGCGGGTTACCTCACCGAGATACGCCCGAACTATCGCACCAAACTTGGGAGAGCAAAAGCATGGGAATGCTCGACGGGAAAGTCGCCATCGTTACCGGAGCAGCGCACGGGATCGGGCGAGGCCACGCACTTGAGCTAGCAAAAGAAGGCGCCAAGGTGGTGGTCAACGACCTGGGTGTGACCGTGGATGGGTCCGGTTCAGAGACCAACGACGCCGACTATGTCGTCAACATGATCAAAGAGCGGGGCGGCGAAGCCATCGCCAACACCGCAGATGTTGCCGACTACCAGCAGGCCGGCGACATGGTGCAGCAGGCGATCGACACCTGGGGACGTCTCGACGTCGTCGTGTGCAACGCCGGCATCGTCCGGGACCGGGTGATCTTCAAGATGACCGAAGAGGACTGGGACTCGGTCATCCGGGTTCACCTTAAAGGCACGTTCTGCCCGGTCAGTCATGCCACGCGTTACTGGCGGGATAGGTACCAAGAGACCGGTGAACAGCAGCGCGGGCGCATCATCACGACGACGTCTGGCGCAGGGCTAGAGGGCAACTTTGGTCAGGCTAACTACACCGCTGCCAAGGGGGGCATTGCGTCGTTCACCCTGACGACCAGCCTTGAGTTGTACAAGATGGGCGTGACGGTGAACTGCCTCGCTCCCGCCGGTATGACCCGAATCACCGCCACGATGGGTCGCGCCGACCTGCAGGCAAAGGAGCCCGACGAGTTCACCGAGTACGACATTCGGGACCCGTCGAACTCATCGCCTTTGGTCGCGTGGCTCGCATCCGACGAGGCCCAACACGTCACGGGACAGGTGCTGCGCGCCGTTGGGGACTCGATCATTAAGTTCATGCCGTGGGACTACGGCAACATGATCGAAAAGCCCGGCGCCCGATGGGATCCGGCAGAACTGGGTGCAAAACTGAACGCAAAGGTGTTCGGTTGTCGTGCTCCAGGGCTCCGCTCGATCTAGCAAGGACGAGTGCGTCGGTCGGCTCCTCGCAGCTCTTCGTAACCCCGATCGGGGATCTCCTCACTCGACGAGGTGCACACCGATGACCGATCCCCACGCCATGTTTGGTCGTATCAAAGCGGCTGGCATACGGACGGTCTTCGCCGCGGACGGCTGCGCTTCGCAGCCAGCCCCCGACTCGTCGCTCGAATGGATTTCGGCCCCTGCCGCCGTCGCACGAACGTTGGCGATGGCGGCAGGTGAGCTGGGACCCACCCCCGGTGTCTATTTCGATGGGGATTGGTCGCTGGTCACAGGGCTCGTCGAGGAGACTGCGGACAGGCGAGTACTGCCCGTGAATGCGTCCCTCTCGACGCTTCGAACGCAGCTCCCCCCGGCGTGGTTTTCCTTCCCCGAATGGGATGACCGCCCGCCGCCAACCCAGACGGCCGACGGATCTGATGCAGCTCACAGACCTGACCCCGCTGCCGCAGCCGCGCACGTCAATCAACACACAGGCGATGGCGCCGGACCGGGGCGACGCTCAGAAGGTGCGCAGCCTCCCGGCGGAGAACGGCCCGACATCGGGACCGCTCAGAACCTGCTCGACGGAGTGGCCGCCATTTTGTTGGGTCCCGGGGTCCGCCGTGCCGGACGAGAGTCCGACTGGAGAGCGTTCGCGGTCTCGACCGGCCTCGGCGTCTTTAACACCGTCGGCGCCAAGGGTTTCTTCGAATGGGATGACCCGCTCCATCTGGGTACGGTCGGACTTCAAGGCGGTGACGCCGCCACCACCGGACTCCCGCCCCGCAGCCTGCTGGCGGTCGGTCTCGATCGAGCTGAACTGCCCGGCAGGGCATGGGAACCGCTAATCAAGGAAGAAGTGTCGGTTCACGCGGCGCGTTTGATGGCCGAGCGTGGGGTTGTCAAGGCCGACCGATCAGATGGGGCTGGCCGGTACGCCGCCCGGGCCTTTTATGACGCGGTGTCGGCGGTGGCACTCGGGCTGTATTCGGGTGCGACGATCCCGGACGGGCCGGCGGTGCTGATGGGCAAGCTGTCGGCCATATTGAGGCGGCACCGCCTACCGATCAGCGTCGTCGCCGCCAGCCCCGGCCCAGGCGGGTTCCTCGTCGGCAGAATGTTTCCAACGCCCGCTGGCGCAAACCTGCTCGTGCCCGCTCGCTCGGTGCCTGGGGCGGCCGTTGGGCTGGCTGTGGCCGCCGCGCTGGCCAGGCCAGATCTCATCCCTGTTGCATTAGTCGACGACCTCGCTTGCCCTGTCACGAACGCAATGCTCGAATGGGCCCGCCGACAACGGCTCGCGATCCTGGTGGTGCATTGGCAGGACAGGCGTGGGGACCCGGACGAACTCAGCCGTCGACTGGTTTCCAGCGTCACCGACCTGCGGTCCGGGAACACCCGCGATCGGGTCCTTATCGCTGAAGGTCATTCGGCGATCGGAGCGACAATTCGCGTCCTGGTCGAGGCATTCGGCCCCATCGAGCTGTGGGACGGCCACTACAACCAACTCGGAGTGACATGACTCACCGGTATCTGTACCTCCACGAGGTGATCGACATCATCGGAGAGGGCTCACAGCCGTACATGGCCCACACCGTCGACTTCAAAGCCGACAGTGCGGCCGGGCGAGGCCTCCAGTTGATGGGGACGTGGCAGGTGGTCGGGTCGACCGGTCGGTGGCCACAGGTGGTCAACCTTTGGGAGATGATCGACGGTTGGGAGGGGTGGCGTCGCCTCACGCGCTCAACCAACATCGAACGCCAGTCAAACCATGCCCTCGCAGAGTGGTGGCAAGAGGCTTACAACTACCGGACCGGAGGGCTCGATCGGCTGTTGGGTGCCGGTCCGTCATGTCCGTCGCTCGAGGACCTCGTGGCGAGTGGGGCCTCAGGTGAACTGTTTGTCCACGAGTACGTCAAGGTCCGCCCAGGCTCGACGCTTGACTACCTCGCCGCTGTCGTCGAAGAACGCAAACGCGTCATGGCCGACTATGGGCACACGCTCATCGGGGCCTACGAAACGTTGCTCCACGACGATGAGGCGATCATCATCTGGGCGACCGATCTCGAGAGCCAGATCTCGCTGGCACAAGCATGGGACGCGGCGCGCGGCCTGGGAGGGGACCGCATCTCGGTCGTCGACGACCGTCTGCAGGCCTGGGCCAGGCATTCGCGCACCTTTGTACGCACTTCCCGGGCCGAGCTGATGACGCCGTTCAGTCGGTCGCCTGTCGGCCAAAGGCCAGCACAGACGACCGATCTAGATCCTGCCGGTTAGCGGGCAGAACGACGGTTGTTGCCCTACGCGGCAACCTTGGTCTGAACCAGGGTTTGGAACCAGGCGACCGTTTGTGCGATGCCGTCGCCCAGGGACACCTTCGGTTCCCAGCCGAGCACCTCACGAGCGAGCGTGATGTCCGGGCGCCGACGGGTGGGGTCGTCGACCGGAAGGGGCTCGTGGATGATCTTGCTGGATGAGTTGGTGAAATCCACTACCAGTTCGGCCAGCTCAAGCACGGTGAACTCGCCCGGGTTGCCGATGTTGACCGGACCGACATATTCGCTGTCGAGCAGGGCGATCAAACCGGATGCGGTATCGGTGACATAGCCAAAGGACCGAGTCTGGTCGCCCGCGCCGTACACGGTGAGCGGCTCACCTGCGAGCGCTTGGCGGATGAAGTTCGACACCACGCGGCCGTCTTCGGGGCGCATCCGGGGGCCGTAGGTGTTAAAGATCCGTGCGATCCGAACATCGAGACCGTGGTACCGGTGGTACGCGAGTGTCATCGCTTCGGCAAAACGCTTCGCTTCGTCGTAGACCCCGCGTGGGCCGGTCGGGCTGACGTGGCCCCAGTAGGTCTCGGGCTGAGGGTGGACCTGCGGGTCGCCATAGACCTCAGAGGTCGATGCCAGCAGGAAGCGGGCGCCCTTTTCGGCGGCGAGGTCAAGAGCGTTCTGAGTGCCGACGCTGCCAACCTGCAACGTTTCGATCGGCATCTGGAGGTAGTCCTTGGGGGACGCCGGAGATGCAAAGTGCAAGACCGCGTCCACCTTGCCAGCGACCGACATCGGCAATGTCGCGTCGTGGGCGAGGAACTCAACGCCCGACCCTAAGAGCGGGGCGATGTTGTCGATCGAACCGGTCGACAGGTTGTCGATGACGACAACGTTGTCGCCACGATCGACGAACATTTGGCAAAGATGCGACCCAAGAAAACCTGCGCCGCCGGTGATTACGACTGTGCTCACGACATTCCCTCTAACTTCGATGGGCGAAGGTTGGGGGACAGCGCCGGGGTATCGAGTTATTACCGCCGCTTACTATTGTGAGCGGCGACCGTCATTTCAAATCAGCGAGGGTCACTATTGCACCCACCTCGTTCGCTCGGCCACGCGCATCGAATCCTTTGGGCTGCCATATCTCGGTCTTTACCTTCGCCCGAGGTTGGAGGACATTCAGACCGAGTCTCACGAGGGTATCGCGGTGAAAGAATCCGAGGAATTGCAACGCTGAATTGACATGTGGCGTTGATGTCGGCCCGAGGCGCGGTGTCTTCTTGCAAGAGCGACTTGGCCTGACGTTGCCTTCCAGGAATCCCAGGTACGACTTGGTTTCTGGAGTCGTTCGGCCCGACGGTTCCGCGACGCAAGGTGCTGCCTCTTGTAAACGACAAGCAATATTCGGGCGGCATTTAGGGAATTGCGGCCCGGACTGCTTTGGCTAAGTGACTGCCAAGAAAACGTGTGCTGGAACCGGAGGCCGCCGCTCAACGTCTGACCCCGTGAGTGAACGCGTTTTAACTGTTGCAGTCGGCCTTCAGCCGACCGAAGATGTCCAGGCTGGCCGGCTCGCTTCGCCGTTGCCGGCGGCCGGCGAAGCGAGGTGGGTCGGATGAGGGTTTGGTCAGAGAACAGACGGCGTGCTGCGCGGGCCGGCACCATGTGTGCAGCGCTGGCGCTGGCTCCGCTCATCGTCGCCGCCTGTGGCCGAGCGACCGAAGAGTCTGATCGGGGCGCCGCTGGCGATCAGCCAACTACGACCGACGCTGCCGGTGGTCTCGCTAGGTCCGGCGAGGGCGCCGGTTCCGGCGGGTCGTCCGGGACGACGACTTCGACCGTCGCGCCTTTGGTCGGAGCGAGCGGTCAATCCGGGCCGAGTGTCTCGACGACCGAAGCGACCGGGGAGGAGGCCGATCCGCCCCATCAAGGCGCACCGAACGACGAGGAGCTCGGCATGACGGAGATTCCCGGAGCATCGCACGATTCCCCAGAAGCAGATGAAGGGTCGGAAGCTTCGCCTGGGGTGGCTGTGGAGGGGTCACCCGGAAGCGATGCGGAAGGGAGTGGTTCTGCGAACCCCGAACCTGACCTTCCCCTCCCTGGTGATGTACCCGGTTCGGTAACCCCGCCACCGGTTCGGCAGATGCCGCCGGAGGCAGATCCCGCCCAACTCCAAGGCCGAACGTGGTACGTCTACGCGGCGACCGGTCCCGATGGCGAGCGGGTCGCTCCACCCTGGCCGGTTTGGATGGTTTTCGCGCAGGGTCAGGCTCTCCAAATTCATTTGGGGTGCAACTCAGGGTCTGGACGGTGGGTGATCGACGGACCGTCGATCCGCGTCGAACAAATGATGTCCACGCTGATGGCTTGTTTTGAGGTCGGCGACTTCCAGCCCTTCCGAGCGTCCGAAGACGCCAACTACCGAGTCCACTCCGACGGGAGTTTCACCGTCCTCGTTGCAGATGACGGCGTTTCCAGTGTTGAGCTGACCGCGGATTCGGACTGAACCTGCCTTCTGGGCGCAGTACTTCGAGCGCCCTGAGGCGGGCGAGACGACGCCCCGTGGCAAGAGGGCGCCGCGGCGAACTACGGCTGCCGGCCCCTCGAACAAAGTGCCACATGGCTAACATGCGCCTTCGCCTGATGACGGAGGTTGCGGTGAACGTTCGATTTGCTGGTACGGCTCTCATGACCGCTGCGCTGATCCCCCTAGCTGCGTGCAGTTCGGACGGATCCGACGGAACAGCCTCGACGACCGTTACCCAGGCAGCCGTTACGACGAGCATGGCAACTCCAACGACCATCCTGGCGGAAGTGGATTCCGTCGGCTTGGCACAGCTTCCCGACGGCGTGCATTACGGCCTCATCACAGAGGTAGATGCCGACGCCCAGACGGTTTCGTTCGATAAGGCCGACTTGGTTGAGAACGGCGTAGCTGCCACGGGTCCGCTCGAGGG
>CXWK01042831.1_pt1 | contig 22553 bp, 18 predicted proteins | sample 590851 | NCBI WGS metagenome assembly CXWK01 (sample SAMEA3498364, study PRJEB10139) | wastewater metagenome | biome: wastewater treatment plant; material: activated sludge | place: Denmark | collected 2014-08-01
AACGGCGCCAGTCGGCGGCGGATACCCACGTTGATCCGCGCGCGATTGTCGGCGGCGAACACCCGGTACATGTAGTCGCGTTCCTCGTCGGTGACCATCTCCAGGGTCAGCTCGTCGTGGTTGCGCAGGAACAGTGCCCACTGCGCGCCCTGGGGGATGTCGGGAGTCTGCTGCAGGATGTCGACCAGCGGGAACCGGTCCTCCATCTGCACAGCCATGTACATGCGCGGCATCACGGGGAAGTTGAACGCCATGTGGCACTCGTCGCCGTCACCGAAGTAGTCCCGGGTGTCCTCCGGCCACTGGTTGGCTTCGGCCAGGAGCATGCGGTTGGGGAACTTGCGATCGACGTGGGCGCGCAGTTTCTTGAGGAAGTCGTGAGTCTCAGGGAGGTTCTCGCAGGTGGTGCCTTCACGCTCATACAGGTAGGGAATGGCATCCAACCGCAGCCCATCGACGCCCATCCCGAACCAGAAGTCCACGACCTTAATCACGGCCTCGTGAACCAGAGGGTTGTCGAAGTTGAGGTCCGGTTGGTGGGAGTAAAACCGGTGCCAGAAGTACGCGCCCGCGACCGGGTCCCAGGTCCAGTTCGAGGACTCGAAGTCGGTGAAGATGATGCGCGCGTCCTCATAGCGCTGGTTCGTCTCGCTCCACACGTAGAAGTCACGCCATTTACTGCCGGGCTTGGCGCGCCGGGCCCGCTGGAACCACACGTGCTGATCACTGGTGTGGTTCAGCACGACTTCGGTGATCACCTGAAGGCCTCGGCTGTGAGCTTCGGCCACGAACCGTTTGAAGTCCCGCATGGTGCCGTAGTCCGGATTCACGTCGGTGTAGTCGGCAATGTCGTAACCGCCGTCGCGCAGCGGCGACGGATAGAACGGCAGCAGCCACACCGCGGTCGCACCCAGGTCCTGGATGTGATCCAGGTGAGCAGTGAGGCCCCGGAAGTCACCGATCCCGTCGGCGCTCGCGTCGGCGAAGGACCGCACGTGGACCTGGTAGATGACAGCAGTCCGATACCACTCCGCCTCGTCGGTACTGGTTCGCTCAGACATCCTGATGTCCGTCATGACGGTCTTCCCAGGCACGAGGGTCCTCGAGTGCCTCGAGGTGGGTGATGCAGTTGGAACCAGGCAGGACTGCCTCTACCTCGGTCTCGATGTCTTCGCACAGATCGTGTCCTGCAGCGACGCTCCAGTCCCCCGGTACCAGTACGTGCATCGAGATGAATCGTTGCCGGCCGGCGCGGCGGGTCTGCAGTCCGTGAATCACGACCGTGTCCGATTGATGGCGGCGCAGATCGGTCCGGATGGACTCGACCTCGTCGGCGGGTAGCGCGGCGTCCATCAACCCCGAGGTCGACCCCCGAAGCAGATTCACTCCGACAATGATGATGTTGATGGCGACCGCGAGAGCGATGATCGGGTCCAGTCGGATCCAGCCCGTGACCGCCACCAACACGACAGCGACGAGCACCCCTCCGGTGGTCCACAGATCCGTCAGCAGGTGGTGCCCATCAGCGATCAGGGCTGCCGATCCATGCCGACGACCGACCCGGAACAGGATCAACGCGACCCCGGCGTTGATCAGCGAAGCGGCGACCGAGATCGCGAGGCCCAGACCGACCTCTTCGATCGGCTGAGGTTCGAACAGTCGCTGGACCGCAGTGATGATGATCATGGTGGCGGCGACCACGATCATCGCTCCCTCGACCAAGGCCGAGAAGTACTCCGCCTTGCCGTGACCGAACTGGTGCCCCGCATCAGGAGGTCTGCTGGCCGCACGCAGCGCCACGATCGCCACACCCGCGGCCGCGATGTTCACCAGGGATTCCAACGCATCGGACAGCAGCCCGACGGAACCGGTCACCTTCCACGCCGCGAGTTTCATGAGCAGGACAACGATCCCCGCCACCAACGACAGGACACCGTATTTGGACAGATCCCGGACGTGGCTGTGCGCTTGCCGCGGCCCGGTGCTGCCACGCTCGCCGCTCACCGGTGCATCTCCGGTCATGTCACTAGCTCCTCGGGAAGGTGGGTGATGCGGTCGTGGGAATGCAGCCACCAGTCCGGCAGATGCGGGAGTGGACGGTACTGCAGGTGGGAGATCCCGGTGTTCTGCGTGTGGATCGCCACCACACTCCAAGGTCCCTTCTCGAGNNTGCGTGATGCGGTTGTGGAAATGCAGCCACCAGTCCGGCAGGTGTGGGAGCGGGCGGTACTGAAGGTGAGAGATTCCGGTGTTCTGAGTGTGGATGGCCACCACACTCCAGGGACCTTTCTCGAACACGTACTCAAAGACGGCCTCGATCACCCCGGCATGACAGACCACCAGGACACGCTCGTTCTCAATCTCGGCGGCCACTTCGCGATCGCCGAACCGATCTCGTGCCGGCACCAGATACTCCACGAAGGAACCGACCCGGGAGCGGAACTGCATCCACGACTCACCGCCGTCGGTCACGGGCTCGTAAGGACGCAATGTTCCCCACATGTCGGGCACGTAGGGCATCAGATCCGCCTCGGCGATCGCACTGCCATCCGGGCGGGCAGTGCCGATCTCGCGCAGCCGGTCATCGGACTGCACGGGGACACCACAAGCAGCCGCCACCGTGGCAGCGGTCTCCGCCGCCCGTGCGACGGTGCTCGCGTAGATCTGAGTGGGTCGGATGTGGTCCGCAGCCCACCGCGCAGCATAGTCCGCCTGAGCACGACCGGTATCGGTCAGCGGGTCATCGCGGTGGGTGGCAGTCAGGTCCGTGAGGTTGACGTGACTTTGCCCGTGGCGCATCAGGTACACGTGCACTTCGTCACCCTAGCGGGCGACGCCGCTTCACTTCGGGTGCTCCCCGAGCATCTCCCGCACAACCCGCTGATCCACTGGTGGATGCGTCAGGATGAGGTGTGCTGACGAGGGGCTGACACATGACGACGTTCGCCGATCGATGTCGGGCGCACATCGAGGTCTGCGCCGACACGCCCGTGGCTGCGATCGATGGGGCGCAGCATCTGGTTCTGGTGGGCGACTCCCAGGTGTGGCGATTTCCGCGCCATCCCCAGGACTGTGCCCGCATCACGGAGATGGCCGAACGAATCGAACGCGCGGCGCCGTGGGGCGCACCCCGCGTCCTCGCGGTGGTCCCCGGGCAGCCTGGCGAATGCCATCTCACCTTGAGTCGGATCGCGGGCACCTCACTGCTGCGGGCACGGGCGGCCGGACGCCCGGTGGACCGTGCGATCCTGGCCGCACTGCTCCGGCTTCGCGCGACATCAGAGGCAGATTGGCCCTTCCCGCAAGTGGGGTGGGCACAGATGTGGTCGGGTTTCGCAGCGACAGCGCAGGCACGCGCAGCCCTGCTCCCCGCCGAGCAGGTGGCGTCACTGTTGGCGGGTGCTCACGCCGCCGCCGCGGTTGCTGCCGTCGCACCCCTTCGGATCGTTCACGGCGATCTGGCAAGCGACAACATCATGGTTGCCGACGATGGGACCCTGTCCGGCATCGTGGATTGGGATGGCGCGATCCTGGGTGACCCCGCGATCGACACCGCCGCCGCTCTCCACGTTCTGGAGCCAGGGCAGCAGGATGCCATCTTGGAGGCGCACCCGGACCTTGCCGACGACATGGGGCGCTGGGTGGTCTACCGGGAAACCTGGACGCTGCAGAACCTGCTCTGGAAGGAGGGCCTCATGCCACCCCTGTGGGGCGGAACTGGACACTGACCCGGGGCCCGGCGAACTGCCGGGTCTTGGGCACGGCATGGTCCCAGGTGCGCTGGCACGAGCCCCCCATCACGAGCAGGTCACCGTGTCCGACGGTGTACCGGATCGCAGTTCCACCGCCACGGGGCCGCAGCTGGAACTGGCGCGCACTGCCCAACGAGAGGACCGCAACGACCGTGTCGCTGTGCCTCCCCCGGCCGATGCGGTCACCGTGCCAGGCCACGGAATCCCTGCCATCCCGGTACAGGCACAGTCCCGCAGACACGAGCGGGTCATCACCGGCGTCATAGCGTGAATTCAGCTCGTCACGACAACGCTCCAGGCTGGGGACACCTGACATCGAGCACTGGGAGAACCACGCGGTGAGCCGCGGCACCGGCAGTTCCCGGTCGAACATCTGCCGACGGTCCGCCCGCCAGTCGATGTCCCTCCGCAGAATCGAGAAGAGTTCATCCGCATCCCGGTACCAACCCGGGACATGATCGACCCACGCCCCCTGCGGCAAGTAGCGCCGAGCGTCCTGTGGCCACGGCGCGAAGCCATCGGCGCCGGTCTCACCCGACCACAACAACGGCTGCCACCCGGAGTCAGCAACCATCCACGTCCTCGCCGCTCTCGCCAGACTCCTCGAGCTCGGTCAGCACGTGGCTCACGATCGACGCCGAGTAGCCCCGTCGCGCCAGCATGCCGGCCATTCGTCGGCGTCTCACGGCGGGGTCAATGCCGGGACTGCGGGACCAGCGCCGTCGGGCAAGGTCCAGCGCCGTCTGCAACTCATCGTCGCCGCTGACCTGAGCCAACGCTTCCGTGGCCACGTCCTGCGGGACCCCCCGTTGCGAGAGTTTGGCTGCAATCGCACGCCGACTCCACCCACCACGTCGCCTGCGGCTTTCGGTGAACGACTCCGCGTATTGGACGTCGTCGATGAGACCCAACTCGGTGAAGCGGTCCAGCACCGTGGCCGCGACATCGTCGGGCACCAGTCGATCCCGCAGCGACCGCTGCAGCTCCGCTCGCGTCCGCGGCGCCAGGGTGAGTCGCCGCAACACAACCGCTCGTGCCACCGCCTCTGGATCAGCCGGAGGCACCGTCTCGGCCATGGTCGACCCCCGGATCAGAGGTCGATCGGCGTCGGCGGGATCAGTTCGTCCACTTTGCCCCGACCTTTGCCTTCGGTGACGTCCACTGGTTCCGCGGGATCATCGACACGAGGAATGATGCCCATGGCTTCCTTGATCCGCTTCTCGATCTCATCGGCCAGATCCGGGTTGTCCCGCAGGAACGCCCGCGAGTTCTCCTTGCCTTGGCCGAGTTGATCGCCCTCGTACGTGTACCAGGCCCCCGACTTACGCACGATGCTCTGGTCGACGCCCAGATCCAGCAGACTGCCCTCGCGGGAGATGCCCTCGCCGTACAAGATGTCGAACTCCGCCTGCTTGAACGGGGGGGCGACCTTGTTCTTGACAACCTTGACCCGCACCCGGTTACCGACCGCCTCGGTCCCACCCTTGAGAGTCTCGATCCGACGCACATCCAAGCGCACCGACGAGTAGAACTTCAGCGCCCGACCACCGGTGGTCGTCTCCGGGCTCCCGAACATCACCCCGATCTTCTCGCGCAGCTGGTTGATGAAGATCGCCGTGGTCTGCGAGTTGCTCAGCGCACCCGCCATCTTGCGCAGCGCCTGACTCATCAGCCGCGCCTGCAGACCGACGTGGCTGTCGCCCATCTCGCCCTCGATCTCGGCACGGGGCACGAGTGCCGCGACCGAGTCCACGACGATCAGGTCGATGGCTCCGGACCGCACCAAGGTGTCGGTGATCTCGAGCGCCTGCTCGCCGGTGTCCGGCTGCGCGACATACAGACTGTCGAGGTCGACGCCCAAGTTGCCCGCATACTGCGGATCCAGTGCGTGCTCCGCGTCGATGAAGGCCGCGATACCACCCATCTTCTGGACGCTGGCGATGGCATGCAGCGCCAGACTGGTCTTGCCGCTGCTCTCCGGACCGTAGATCTCCACGATCCTGCCGCGCGGGAAGCCACCAATTCCCAGCGCCACATCGAGTGCGATCGCCCCGCTGGGGATGACTTCGATCGGCGCGCGACTCTCCTCACCGAGGCGCATGATGGCCCCGCGCCCGAACTGTCGTTCGATCTGCGCGAGCGCACTGTCCAGTGCTTTGGCGCGATCGCTGCCGACGGCGTTGGTGACCGGGCTCTTCTTCTCACTGGAGGAGGCCATGTGTTGATCCTTCGTTCGCGATGACTTCTGACGTTTCCGAACCTAGGAGGAGGGTCCGACAGTTCGGCAGTCCCACCCTGCAGCCTGGGGATAACTCAGCGGTCGGCGGTCGGGCCGGGGGGGTTCCACGCAGCCACTGTAAGCGAACATATGTTCGAACGCCGGGGATTTCCGCCCGGTGTGTCGCCGCGGCGTGTTCCGATCACACCAGGTGCGTCGGCACGTCGACGTGAGCGCAGACCGCGCGCCAGACATCTTTGGCCGCAACTCCCGCCGCCAGCGCCTGGTTCACGGTCTGACCGGACAGATCGGCGAGTGCGTAGTCGGCCGCCCAGGAACGGGAGTAGGTCGGCCCGAAGACGTCATCCATCCGTCGCCAGAATTCGGTGAGCCGCACCCCGTCAGTGTGTCATCGGCCGTCGGCCGTGGCTGGTACGCCCTGCTGGGATGTTGGCAGTGGCCGCGGGGTGGCGGCACGATGGTGGGGTGTCCCCCCCTCCCGGCGACTCGGCGAGCTCTGCCGATAGCCCCGCGACCGCGCTTCCGGCGCAGTTCTGCGCCGCCACCGGCAGGTGGTTCACCGAGTCCTTCCCCGCCCCCACGCCCGCGCAGGCGGGCGCCTGGGAGTCCATCCTGACCGGGGATCACACGCTGGTCGTCGCCCCCACCGGTTCCGGCAAGACACTCGCCGCGTTCCTGTCCGCCATCGACCGGCTGGTCGGCCACCCGCCCGGTCCGGGGCATGGAACCCGCGTGGTCTACGTGTCGCCGTTGAAGGCGCTGGCTGTGGACATCGAACGTAACCTGCGCAGCCCACTGGCCGGGATCGCGCGGATCGACCCCGATCTGCCGCCCGTCAGCGTCGGGGTCCGCACCGGCGACACCACCCCCGCGGAGCGGCGTCGACTGGCCACCCACCCGCCGGACATCCTCATCACCACTCCCGAATCCCTGTTCCTCATCCTTACGTCCGCGGCCCGGGACACCCTGACCGAGGTCGAGACCGTCATCGTCGACGAGGTTCATTCCCTTGCGGGCAGCAAGCGGGGCTCACACCTTGCCCTGTCCCTGGAACGCCTCGATGAGATCGTCGAGCGTCCGGTGCAGCGCATCGGATGCTCTGCCACAGTGCGGCCCGTCGAGGTGGTGGCGGACTTCCTCGCCGGCGGCCGTCCCGTCCGCACCGTGACCCCGGTCTCCGCCAAGCAGTTCGAGTTGCGCATCACGGTTCCCGTGGCCGACCTGGCGCACCCACCCACGGCCATCCCCACCGACGATCCGGACGCTCCCCCGGCACCCCCCTCGGTGTGGCCGCACGTGGAGCGGTCCATCGTCGACCAGATCGAGGGCACGTCCGCCACCCTCGTGTTCACCAACTCGCGTCGACTGTCCGAACGCCTGACCACGCGGCTGAATGAACTGTGGGCCGATGACCTTGCAGCGGCAGCGGGGCCCTCGACCGACCTCGATCCTCCCCGGCGACCACCCGCCGAGGTGATGGCCATGGCGGGGCAGACGTCGGGCGCACCGGCGTTGCTGGCTCGGGCGCACCACGGCAGTGTCAGCAAGGAGCGCCGCCGCGAGATCGAGGACGACCTGAAGTCCGGGCGGCTGCGCGCTGTCGTGGCCACGAGCAGCCTGGAGCTCGGCATCGATATGGGGGCGGTGGACCTGGTGGTGCAGGTCCAAAGCCCACCGGCGGTCTCGTCAGGCCTGCAACGGATCGGACGTGCCGGGCACCAGGTGGGCGCAGTGTCGCGCGCTGTCATCTATCCCACACATCGCGGGGACCTGTTGGCGGCAGCGGTCACCGTCGACGCGATGCTCGCCGGGGACCTCGAGCCGGTGGCGCCGCCCCGCCACCCGCTGGACGTCCTGGCCCAACAGGTGGTCGCGATGACCGCCATGGCCGACTGGCACCTCGATGAACTCTTTGCGCTGGTTCGGCGCGCAGGTCCCTACCGGCAACTGCCCCGATCAGCCTTCGAAGCAGTCATCGACATGCTCGCCGGTCGGTACCCGGCAGAGGACTTCGCGAGTCTGCGCCCTCGTATCGTGTGGGATCGCACGACTGATCTGATCAGCGCCCGACCCGGCGCGCAACGGCTCGCCGTCACGAACGCCGGAACGATCCCGGATCGGGGGCACTTCGGCGTCTTCCTCGCGGGAGCCGACTCGAACCGGCGGGTGGGCGAACTGGACGAGGAGATGGTCTACGAATCCCGGGTGGGAGACGTGTTCGCGCTCGGCAGCAGCAGTTGGCGCATCGAGGACATCACCACTGATCGGGTCCTGGTCACCCCAGCTCCGGGTCAGCCCGCGAAGCTCCCGTTCTGGCACGGCGACCAGATCGGCCGCCCGTTCCCGTTGGGGTTGGCGCTCGGCCGCTTCCTGGATCGCTACGCCAGTGGCGACAGAGCACTGCCCGAATGTCTTGACGAGTCCGCCCGAGTCAACCTGGCTGGCTACCTGGACGAACAACTCGCCGACACCGGCACCCTCCCGGGGGCCACGGCGATCACCATCGAGCAGTTCACCGACGAGTTGGGCGACCGCAGGGTCGTGCTGCATTCCCCCTTCGGCGCGCGGGTGCACGCGCCCTGGGCACTGATCCTGGCGGATCGGATCGAGAACCAGTACGGCCTGGACGGTCAGGTCATGGCCGCCGACGACGGGATCGTCCTGCGGCTTCCCGACGATGGCAGCCTCGACTCCCTGCCGGATCTGGCGCACCTGATCAGCGTGGACCCCGACGAGGTGACCGCGCAGCTCACCCGCCTGGTCGGCGGTTCGGCACTGTTCGCCGCGAGGTTTCGGGAATGCGCGGCGCGCGCGCTGCTGTTCCCGCGACGGGATCCGCGTCGTCGCTCCCCGCTGTGGCAGCAGCGGCAACGATCCGCCCAACTGCTGTCCGTGGCAGCGTCCTATCCGGACTTCCCCATCGTGCTCGAGACGGTGCGGGAGTGTCTGCAGGACGTCTACGACGTACCCGCCCTGACGGCACTGCTGCGCGACATCGACAGTGGCGCGGTGGCGGTGACCGAGGTGAGCACGGACGCTCCCTCGCCGTTCGCCCGCTCGCTGCTGTTCGGGTACGTCGCCGCGTTCCTGTACGAGGGCGACTCCCCCTTGGCCGAACGAAAGTCGGCGGCCCTGGGCCTCGACGACACCCTGTTGACCGAGTTGCTGGGAACTGCGGATCTGCGCGATCTGCTGCATCCCGAGGCGGTGACCACAGTGGTGTCGCGGCGACAGCGGATGGGGGATCGCGCCGCGGCGAGCACTGAGCAGGCGTTCGACGTCATCCGGGAGATCGGTCCACTTCCGGTGGCCCAGGGTCCTGAACGGGGAGTGACGGCGCAGCGCCTGGCGGAACTCAGATCCGCCCGGCGGGTGTTCGAGTTCAGCCATGCCGGAGTTCCGTGGGTCGCCGTTGTGGAGGACGCGGCGTTGGTACGTGACGCGTTGGGCGTGCCACTGCCCACGGGGCTGCCCGAGAGTCTGTTGGATCTGCGCCCGGACGCCGTCACCGACCTCATCGCGCGCTACGGGCGCAGCCACGGCCCCTTCGTCGCCGCAGCCGTCGCCGAACACTTCTCGCTGGGGGGTTCGGTGGTCCGGCTGACCCTGGACCAACTCTGCGGCCGCGGGGTGCTGCTCACCGGCGCTTTCCTCCCGGGCGGAACCACCACCGAGTACGTCCATCCCGAGGTACTGCGTGACCTGCGCCGGGCATCGGCCGCCCGCTATGCCAACGAGGTCGAACCGGTGGCGCAGGCCCAGTACGCCAGCTTCCCGGTGCGCTGGCAGGGATTGACGAACGCGGGGCGCCCCGCCCGTGGTCGCGACGGTCTGCTGGCGGTTGTGGAGCAGTTGGCGGGCGCCCCGCTGCCCCTCAGCCAACTCGAACGCCAGATCCTGCCGCAACGCGTCCGCGACTACGAGCCGCGACTCCTCGACGAGCTGACCGCGAGTGGTGAGGTGATCTGGTGGGCGCTGGACCCGCTCCCGTCGGATGCCTGGATCTGCCTGGCTCCCGCCGACCAGGGACCTGATCTCTTGCCGCTCGGGTCAGTTCCGGACCGTCCCGTGGATCTGGAACTCCTGACGCTGCTTCGGCAAGGTGGCGGCTGGTTCAGCGACCAACTGGCGCAGCGTTCGGACGGGGTCAGTTCGACGACTGAACTCGAAGAGGTGCTGTGGCGACTGGTCTGGTCGGGCATGGTCACCAACGACACGATCACGCCGCTGCGGCAGCGGGTGCGCCAGGCCCGTGCCCGCCCCGCATCCGCAGTGCGTCGGCGACGATCCACCGCGCGACTACCCGGTCGGACCGCGGGTCGCTGGTCGGCCCTTCCCAACCCGCTGACTGAGTCACCCCAGCGAGCGTTGGCGGTGGCCGACACCCTGCTTCACCGTCACGGGCTTGTCACCCGCGGAGTCGTCACGGGTGAACGCCGCGCGTTCGGCGACGTCTACCGCGCCCTGTCGGGGTTGGAGGACAAAGGACTGTGCCGACGCGGGTACGTGGTCGACGGCCTGGGTGGCGCGCAGTTCGGTCTTGGTCCGGCCGTGGACGCCATCCGGACCGCAACCGAGGCCGGGCCAGGTGTCGTGCTGGCCGCTGCGGACACGGCCAACCCCTTCGGTGCCGCGCTGCCGTGGCCGCCGCTTCCGGCGGCGACCCGTCCGGGCCGCAAGGCCGGTGCCAGTGTCGTGATGATCGAAGGCGCCCCGGTCATCTTCGTGGAACGTGGGGGCTCGACGGTGCTGGTGTGGGAGCACCCCCGACTCGACCTTGCGGCCGCGGCTTTGGTCGCGGCCGTCGCCGATGGGCGACTCGGGCCGCTGGCCATCAAGAAGGTGAACGGCGATACACCGACTGCGGCACACATCGCGATACTGACGGAAGCGGGGGCAGTGGCGACGCCAAGTGGCCTGCGCATCCGGTGATGAGTCAGGTACCGCTCTCAGGACGGTGACTGTCCATCTCGGACAGGAAGCGCTCCACCTGGGCGCCGATCTGATCGGCGTCCGGCAGGGGCGAACCACCCCCCTCTTCTGCGGCATCAGCGTCGCCGGCCACACCAGCGTCGTACTGCAACTCCAGCGCGGTCAGCAGTGGGGGGAACTCCTCGGACTCGTGGGTCTGGCGGTCGATCTCCGCGTCGGCGCGCCCCGCCGCTTCTTCCAGTTCGTCGGTCGGCAGCACCAGACCCGCCGCGCCGGATAGGGCACGCAGTAGGGCGATGGCCGCCCGCGGGTATTCGAACTGGACCAGGTAATGGGGCACCTGCACGGCCAGCCCCATCGCGTCCTGTCCCGCTTGCCCCAACCGCAACTCCAACAGGGCAGCGATGTGCCCGGGGATCTCGAGTTCCCCCAGGGTGGAGTGGTGACCGCGGATGAGCTCGGGCTTGGTGGCGTGGAAAGTGACACCCACAGGCCGAGTGTGTGGGGCCGGCCATGGGATGCCGATGAGGCCCACGGTCAGATCCACCCCCAGGTCGGCGATGACCTCAAGAACTTCGTCGATGAAGGAGTTCCAGCGGTAGTCCGGCTCAGGTCCGCTCAGCAGGAAGAACCGGGTCCCCCGCTCATCGAAGACCTCGTGCAGTTGGACCGTGGGCATGTCGACAGCGGTGAAACGATCGACTTCGTAGGTCATGCGCGGACGACGCGCGCGATAGTCGATGATCGAGTCAGCGTCGAACTCGCCGATCAGTCTCGTCTGACAGGTGTCGATGAGGTGATTGACCNNCGATCTGGGCCGCCGAACCGGCGTCCATGAACCCCGACATGCTGTGCACGAGGACGGTGCGACCATCGCTGGGGGTGGGTTCTGCGATCAGTCGAAACATTCTGCTCATCGGCACTCGTCAAGCAGCCAGGATGTGTGCCGCCTGCGACCGACGACCCACGAGAGCCTCTTGGAGCGCAGCCTCCTTGCTGGCAGCGGCGAGCACTTCGGAAAGTGGTGCGGACAACGCGCCGCAGATGGCCGACAACAACTCCGACGAGGCCTCTTTCTGGCCCCGTTCCACTTCGGACAAGTAGCCGAGGCTGACCTTGGCATCGCCGGAGACCTCACGCAGGGTCCGGCCCTGGTCCTGGCGACGACGACGCAACTCGGCGCCGATGATCTCGCGGACAACGATCATGCAAACCCACCTCCCTTCTGGCAACGCACCCGCTGGGGTGTTGGACGACGGTACCGTGCGGATCCGACAATGTTCGGGTTCCCACTTCGATCTCGTTGCTTGCGCCACAGTTTCAACCGACGCAGCCCCTCCCTCATTCCCGATCTGCCCGCTTTGCCCGTACTGATAGTTGATCGAGATCAACGTCACCGTCGCGGGCCACCAGTCGGATGACCGTCAACGCGGTGTGTGTGACCACAGTTCTGACGCTCTCACGACCACCGTCGACGTGCACCTCGACCACCCCGGCCTCATGCGGTGCTGCCCAGGCGATGAATGCCACGCCGGGGTCGTGCCCCCCGTGCGGTGCGGGACCGGCAACCCCTGTCGTGGCCACCGCAACATCAGCGGCCAGCAGCTCTGCGACCCCCCGTGCCATGAGCAGCGCCACCTGCGGGTCGACCGGACCCACCTCGGCCAGGAGCGCGGGCGGAACTCCCAGGACTCGCTCCTTGGCAGCGACGGTGTAGGTCACCGCGCCACCCCGAAAGACTGCCGAACTGCCGGGCACCTCACTCAACGCCGCGCACACCATGCCGCCGGTGAGGGACTCCGCCGCCGCGCAGGTCAGACCAGCCTCACGCAGCGCCGTGATCGTGGCTGCACCGCTCATCACGGCTTGAAGGCCTCGCGGACCAGGTCGCCGCGACGTCGCACGGCCAGCGCGCGCCCGGCGTAGTCGATTCCGGTGGCGACCGTCAGCACCACCGCGATGCCCATGACGATGGTCCGCACCGTGATCCAGGGACCTGCCAACGGCAGGATGTACATGGTGATCGACACCATCTGGCTGACGGTCTTGGCCTTGCCCCCACGACTGGCGGGAATCACCCCGTCTTTGATCACCGCGAACCGCAGCACGGTCACGATCAGCTCGCGCCCGATGATCAGAACGGTCACCCACCAGGGCAGCTCCCCCAACAGGGACAACCCGATCAGAGCCACCCCCGTGAGGGCCTTGTCGGCGATCGGGTCGGCGACCTTGCCGAACGTGGTGACCAAGTTGTGCTTGCGCGCCAGGGCCCCGTCGACGTAGTCCGTTGCTGACGCGAAGATGAAGACCACTGCAGCCGCGAACCGCAGTGTCGGGTTGGTGCCATCCTGGGCAAGCAGCAGCCAGCCGAACACCGGGACGAGGATCAGTCGCAGCCCAGTGAGGGCGTTGGGCACATTGAGGTTGGACGGCTCCGCCGAAGTCTCAGTCACCGCAACCTCGCGATCAGGTCCACCCCGACGGCGTCGATGATCTCGACGTCGACGAGGTCCCCCACCGCGACGACCCCGTCGGTGATGACGGTCTCGCCGTCATCCGGACCCTGGAACCCACTGTGTCCGGACCCGCCGTCCCCGTCGACGTGTTCCACGAGCACCTGGGCAGTGGTGCCGATGCGACGGCTGGCGCGGTCTGACGTCAGGGTGTCGGCCAACATCCCGATGCGGCTGACGCGCTCGTCGATCTCGTCGGGGTCGAGGTGGTCCGGCAGGTCCACGCCCTCGGTGCCGTCCTCGTCGGAGTAGCCGAAGACACCGACAGCATCCAAGTCGGCGGCGCCGAGGAAGTCGGCCAGGATGGCCAGGTCCGCTTCGGTCTCACCGGGGAACCCGACGATCACGTTCGTGCGGATCCCGGCCTCGGGCACCAGGGCACGCACCGAATCGATCAACGCGAGGAACGACTCGGCATCGCCGAAGCGGCGCATGCGGCGCAGCAGGGGGCCACTTGCGTGCTGGAAGGACAGATCGAAGTACGGTGCGACCTTGGGTGTGGTCGCCATGGCCGTGACCAGGGAGGGGCGGGTCTCAGCCGGCTGCAGGTACGACACCCGGATGCGCTGCAGGTCCGCGATCCGGGCCAATGCGGGCAGAAGCGTCTCGAGTAGTCGCGGATCGCCCAGGTCCTTGCCGTAGGACGTCGAGTTCTCGCTGACCAGGATCAACTCCCGGACCCGCTCGTCACCCACCAGCCACGCAGCCTCGGCGACGATGTCCGTGGGCCGTCGGGACACGAACGCACCCCGGAAGCGCGGGATCGCGCAGAACGCGCAGCGGCGGTCGCACCCGGAGGCGATCTTGAGCGGCGCGACCGGACCGGACCGTAGCCGACGGCGCGTGGCGCTGCCGGGTAGATCAACCACCGGAGAATGGCCGGGCGGGGTGGTCACCTCCGGTCGCTGCACGGGTGAGAGGGGGAGCAGGGTGCGCCGGTCCACGGGTGTGTGCGACTCGACCTCCTCCCCTGCCAGCACCTTGTCGATGGTGTCGGCGAGCGTCGCGTATCCGTCGAACCCGACCACGGCGGCGGCCTCGGGCAACTCCCCCGCCAGGTCGCGTCCGTAGCGTTCCGCCAGGCAACCGACCGCCACGACCGGTCGCCCCTGCGAGGCGGAGCTGAGGATCAGGTCGATGGATTCCTGCTTGGCCTCGGTGACGAACCCGCAGGTGTTCACAATCACGACGTCGGCGCGATCGTCCTCGCCGACAACGGTCACCCCATCTCGGGCGAGTGTGGCGGCAAGTTCGTCTGAGTCCACGTCGTTGCGCGCACATCCCAAGGTCAACAGGGCGGCGGTGCGCGGTGAGGTCACCCCATGAGCGTATTGCCCCGGGGCAGGCGCACGCACCCGCTCACTCGCCGCGCAGGGCAGCGATGATCGCACCCACCTGATCGGGCTTGACCAGGACCTCACGCGCCTTGGAGCCCTCCGATGGGCCCACGATCCCGCGGACCTCCATGATGTCCATCAACCGGCCTGCCTTGGCGAACCCGACCCGCAGCCGCCGTTGCAACATCGAGGTGGATCCCAACTGGGTGTCGACCACCAACTCGATCGCCTGGCACAGCAGATCCAGGTCGTCGCCGATTTCCTCGTCCACCTCGCCTTTGCGGGTGCTCGTGGAGGTGACGTCCTCGCGGTATTGGGGCTGCATCTGGTCCTTGCAGTGGGCGACCACAGCCCGAATCTCTGATTCAGCCACGAACGCGCCCTGGATACGTACCGACTTGCTGGCACCCATGGGCAGGAACAATCCGTCGCCCTGGCCGACCAGCTTCTCCGCCCCCGGCTGATCCAGGATGACCCGGCTGTCGGCCAGGCTCGACGTCGCGAACGCCAGGCGACTGGGGACGTTGGCTTTGATGAGTCCCGTGACCACGTCGACGCTGGGTCGCTGCGTCGCGAGTACCAGGTGGATACCGGCGGCACGGGCCAATTGGGTGATACGGACGATGGACTCCTCGACGTCGCGCGGAGACACCATCATCAGGTCGGCGAGTTCGTCGACGATCACCAACAGGTACGGGTACGGGGTCAGCACCCGATCGGTCCCTGGCTTGGGCTGCAGGGCACCGGATCGGACCGCCCGGTTGAAGTCGTCGATGTGGCGGAACCCGAACTGGGACAGATCGTCGTAGCGCAGGTCCATCTCTTTCACCACCCACTGCAGGGCGTCCGCCGCCTTGCGAGGGTTCGTGATGATCGGCGTGATCAGGTGTGGGACACCGTCGTACGAGGTGAGTTCGACCCGTTTGGGGTCGATCAGGATCATGCGCAGCTCGCTGGGCGTCGCCCGCATGAGCAAGGACGTGATGAACGCATTGATGCACGACGACTTGCCGGCGCCCGTGGCTCCCGCGACGAGGAGGTGGGGCATCTTGGCCAGGTTCGCGCAGACGTGATGACCCTCGACGTCCTTGCCCAACCCGACGAGGAGGGGATGGTGGTCCCCCGTGGCGGCCGACGAACGGAGCAAGTCACCCAGGGTGACCCACTCGCGGTCGGTGTTCGGGATCTCGATTCCGATCGCACTCTTGCCGGGGATGGGGCTGAGGATCCGAACGTCGGCCGAGGCCACCGCATAGGCGATGTTCTTGGACAACGCGGTCACCCGCTCGACCTTGACCGAGGGACCGAGTTCGATCTCGTAGCGCGTGACCGTGGGGCCGCGCTGGAATCCGGTGACGCGGGCGTCGATCTCGAACTGCCGCATGACCTCGGTCAATGCGGCCACGACCGTGTCGTTGGCGGCCGTGGCACGCTTCTGCGGTGGCGCCGCGGCAAGGATGTCCGGGTCGGGCAGGGCGTAGGTGTCGTCGTCGGTCAGACGCAGTTGCTCGATCTTGGTGGGTGGCCCCTCGGGCAGCAGGATCGGGGCCCGACTCTCAGCGCCGACCGCAGCGATGTCGTCGACATCGATCTCGGCGGTGGGCGGATCCTCGAGTACGACCTCGGCAACAGGGGCCACCACCGGCGACGCGAACGGCTCGTCGCCCTCCAGGGGGCCGTCGACGGTTGGTTTCTTGCGGGCTGCTCGGACTCGGGCTCCCGCAGCCCTCACCCGATCCGGGATCTGATGGAACGGCGTTGCAGTGAGGATCATGACCCCCACGAAGAACAGCAACAGCATCAGGATCACGGCGAGAACGGCCCCGACCGACGTCACGAACGGCGCGGTGACCACCCAGCCGATGATGCCGCCTGCCTCGCCGATCGCGTCGAGCCCCTTGGTGGGGCTTGGTGATCCCGCAGCCACGGCACGTAGGCCCAGGAAGGACACGAGAACCGCACCCCAGCCGATGCTCAGTCGCCCGGTGAGCGACATCTGATCGGGGTGGCGCATGAGGCGCCACGCCAACCACAGCAGGGCCACCGGCAGGATCCAATGGGCAAGACCGAACAGTCCCTGGGTCAGCAGCGCGACCGCACCGGCGACTGGCCCATCAGCGGAGAACCACGACACCGTCGCCACGACGATGGCGGTCAGGATCGCCGTCAGGCCCCACCCGTCGCGCAGCACGGTGGGGTCCGGCGTCTCGTCCTTGCCCACGGACCGGACGAGTTTGCCGATCAGGTGCGCCAACGCCAGCCACGTGGCGCGAACGCCGCGCCCCACTCCCGACAGCAGTCGGGCCAGTGCGGATGGCTGTGACGGCGGCGCCGGGGATGTGGCCTTACGCGCGCTGGTGCCGCCCTTGGAGCCAGTGGACTTCTTGGGGCGTGACGAAGCGGAGGACCTTGTGGCCATGGCCCGACTGTAGACCGCCGACGGCGGCGCCCCGGGCACCGAAACGCACCTCAGAGTGATGGTGTCAGGCAGTGCGGCGGCTCTCGGTGGCCTTCTTGGCAGGACTCTTCTTGGCCGTGGTCTTCTTCGCCGTCGCCTTGGCAGGGGCTTTCTTGGCCGCGGTCTTCTTCGCGGGCGCCTTCTTGGCGGGAGCCTTGGCGGCGCTCTTGACAGGCGCTGCCTTCTTTGTCGTTGTGCGCTGGCGGGGAGCCGTGGCACCGGAGCCACCGGACCCGGCCGAGTCGTCACCCCCGGCGTCCCGTGCCGCCTGACTGCGCGCGACACTCTCGCGCAATGCGGCCATCAGATCCACCACCTGCCCGGTGTCCGGCGACTCCACGGCGGCTGGTGCCGGGATGCCCTCGCCGCCTTCGAGCTTGCTGTCGATGAGGGCCAGCAGGGCAGTTCGGTACTCATCGGTGTACTCCGCCGGGTCGAACTCCCCCGACATGCTCTCGACCAACGACTCGGCCATCTGCAGTTCCTGGGGTCGGACGCTGGGCTCGTCGTCGAGGAACGCGAAGTCCGCCGGGCGCACTTCGTCCGGCCATTTCATGGTCTGCAACACCAACACGCCGTCACGCACCCGCAGGCAGGCCAACTGGGTGCGTTGGCGGATCGCGACCTTGACCAGGGCGGTTCGGTCGGTCGATGCCAGGGCCTCACGCAGCAACACGTAGGGCTTCGCGGCGCGACCCTCGGGCTCCAGGTAGTAGGTCCGGTCGAACAGGATGGGGTCGATCTGCTCGCTCGGCACGAACTCGACGACGTCAATGTCCTTGCCGCCCGGGGTCGCGACCGCGTCGAGTTCATCGGGATCCATGATGATTCGCTGACCCGACGCGTCCTCATAGCCCTTCGCGATCTCGCTGTAGGACAACTGCCGCCCGCAGACCTCACACTCCCGTTTCATCCGGATCCGGCCGCCGTCTTCGGCATGGACCTGATGGAAGCGCACATCATGATCCTCGGTCGCGGCGTACATCTTGACGGGCACGTTGACCAGCCCGAATGCCACGGCACCTTTCCACAACGCTCTCATTACGACAGCATTGCGCCGTGCGCCCCATGCTCGCCACCCCCGGCCCCCTGCCCGTCGGCCCGGAGTGGGCATTTGAGGTCAAGTTCGACGGAATTCGCCTGATTTGCACCCTTCGGGACGGCGGCCTGCGTCTCACGAGCCGTAATGGCCGGGACCTCACGGCCGCGTTTCCGGAGTTGCAGGGGTTGGCCGACTCACTGACCGCGGCGGGGGCGCGTGAGGTGACGCTCGATGGGGAGTTGATCGCCCGCGACGTCGTGCCGCCGAAACTCCAGGCGATCGCTCCCCGGATTCATCGGACCAGCGTGACGCCCAGCATCATCGCTGCCCACCCCGTGACCTACATGGTGTTCGACGTCACCCGCGTCGACGGCGCGGATGTGGCGGCGACCCCCTGGGAGGAACGTCGCGCAGCGCTGACTGACCTCATCGCCGATACGTCCGGGTGGGCCCGATCGCCCTCGTTCGACGACGGGGCGGCACTGTGGCAGGCCACTGCAGCTCAAGGGGTCGAGGGCGTCGTGGCCAAACGCCGAGTCTCGCCGTATCAGCCAGGTATCCGCAGCCGTGACTGGATCAAGGCCGTTCATCGCACGGAGACCGACGCTGTCGTGATCGGCTGGCGACCGGAGTCGGGCGGACGCAGCAGAGTGGGTGCCCTCGTCGTCGCCGAGCCGCAGGACGGGCAGTTGCGTTACGTCGGGTCCGCGGGGTCCGGAATGACCCAGACCCTGTCCGAGGCACTGCTCGGCGTGCTGCCCAGCATCGCTCGGTCCGACGCCGCAGTTCCGGTACCCACCGTTTCCGCGGAGACGCGCTGGGTGGATCCGGTCTTGGTGGTGTCGCTGCGACATCTGGGCTACACCAGTGACCAGCATCTGCGTCATCCGGTCATCGTGGCTCTGCGGCCCGAACTGTCGGTGGCTGATCTGATGACGGGAGGGCTGTGATGGCAGCGGCCCGATCCGTTCCGGTCCAAGTCGGCGGTCACACCATCGCCGTCACGAATCTCGACCGTGTCATGTATCCCGACGATGGGACGACGAAGGCTGAGGTACTGCAGTACTTGATCGCGGTGGCCGAACCGCTGGGCCGGCAGATCCGAGACCGCATCCTCACCCGTAAGCGGTGGCCCCACGGCGTCGGAGCGGAGTCCTTCTTCGAGAAGAACCTGCCAGCGGGGGCCCCCGACTGGATCGCGACCGCCGAGGCGGGCCGGGATCCGATCCGATACCCCGTGATGCGCTCAGCGGCACCCGAGGCGGAGCTGGCCTGGTTCGCTCAGTTGGGTGTGCTGGAGTTCCACGTCCCGCAGTGGCGCATGGACTCCGAGGGCTCCGCCGCTCCCCCCGACCGGCTGGTGATCGACCTCGATCCAGGCCCACCGGCGGGACTGCCGGAATGCCGGGAGGTGGCGCTGGCGGTGCAGGACGTGCTTGCTGGCCTGTCATTGACCGCTCAGCCGGTGTTGTCCGGCAGCAAGGGCATGCAGGTGTACGTCCCGCTTCCCGCCGAGGGTCCGTTGCGGCTGGGGATGGACGCCGACGCGATGTCGCAGTTCGCCCGATCACTCGCGGTGAGCTTGTCGGACCTGATGCCGGACCTGGTGGTGTCGCGGATGACGAAGTCGCTGCGGCCGGGCCGGGTGTTGCTGGACTGGAGTCAGAACAACGGGAGCAAGACCACGATCGCGCCGTACTCGTTGCGCGGAACCCCGCGGTCGTATGTGGCCGCCCCGGTGACCTGGGCGGAGGTCGAAGCGGGCGAGTTGCGCCAACTCACCGCAGCGGAGGTACTGGCTCGCCTCGCGGAGTTNNACCCCTTGGGGTGACGGCTTCCGGATCAGGCGGCGTCCGCACCGGTCATCGGTCCCTGTGCCACCTGACACGCTGGTGTCGCCCCCGGCAGCCGATGCCGGTTGCGGGCGATGAGCCGGTAAGCGGCGTTCGCCACGCCGATCACTGGCTTGGCGGCCATCACCCGGCCCACGAGGGGCCACGGTGCGCTGCCGGAGCGCAGCAGTTCCGCGGCAGCCACCGCCTCGGTGGCCGCACTGCCGGGAGCCCGCACCAATTGGATGGAGGTCTGGCACTGCTCGGGCGTCAGGCCCAGCGCGGCGAGGTCGACGAACTGCCACGCGACTATGGGCACATGCGGTTGGATCCATCGCTGCGCCCATTCGACAGCTGCCNNCGCTTCGGTGGCCGCACTGCCGGGGGTATGCACCCATTGGATGGACGTCTGGCACTGCTCGGGGGTCAGACCCAGTGCCCCGAGGTCGACGAACTGCCACGCGATCATAGGAGCGTCTGGTTGGATCCACCGCTGCGCCCATTCGACAGCGGCGGTGCAGAACGCGCAGTCGCCGTCGAACAGCAGGACAGGGAACCCGTCGGACTCCGGGTCGAATCGAGTCACGATGGCCATGGCCCCACGATCACACGACCGGCCCCGGTTCGCAGCGCCGGCCGCCGGACTCAGACCTCAAGCACGATCGGCACGATCATGGGGCGGCGGCGGTGGGTCTTGGCCACCCAGCGGCCCACGACCCGGCGCACGACCTGCTGCAACTGCGACACGTCGGTCACCTGGTCCGCCAGCGCCCGTTCCAGGGCCTTGGCCAGGTCCGGTCGGATGGTGTCGAAGATCTCGTCGTCATCGGCGAAGCCGCGCTCGTGCAGTTCCGGCCCCGCGACCACCTTGCCGGTGCTGATGTCGACGGCGACGAACACCGAAATGAATCCCTCTTCGCCGAGGATGCGTCGGTCTTTGAGCTGCGACTCGGTGATGTCACCGACACTGGATCCGTCGACGTACACGTACCCCACGGGCACCTGTCCGACAGTCGCCACCGCACCATCGACAAGGTCGATCACGGTGCCATTGTCGGCGAGCACGATGTGATCAGGTGACACGCCGGTGAGTTCCGCCAGCGCGGCGTTGGCTCGCAGGTGGCGCCATTCGCCATGGACGGGCATGACGTTACGGGGCTTGACGATGTTGTAGAGCGTCAAGAGTTCCCCTGCGGACGCGTGGCCCGACACGTGGACCATCGCATTGCTCTTGTGCACGACCGTGGCGCCCTGCTTGATGAGCCCGTTGATAACGCGGTTGACCGAGTTCTCGTTGCCGGGGATCAGCGATGATGCGAGCACGATCGTGTCGCCGGGTCCGACCTCGATCTCGTGGTCGCGGTTGGCGATGCGCGACAGCGCTGCCATCGGCTCCCCCTGCGACCCGGTGCAGATCAACACCGCCTGGTCATCGGGCAGGTCCTTCATCTGATCCAGGCTGATCAGGGTGTTACCGGGAACAGTCAGGTAGCCGAGTTCCCGGGCGACGTTCATGTTACGGACCATCGACCGGCCCACAAACGCGGCCTTACGACGATGGGCAACGGCGGCATCGAGCACCTGCTGGATGCGATGCACGTGAGATGCGAACGAGGCAACGATCAGGCGGCCCTTGGCCTGCGCGAACACCCGGTCGAGCACGGGGGCGATGTCACGCTCACTGACCAGGAATCCCGGGACCTCGGCGTTCGTGGAGTCAACCAGCAGCAGGTCCACCCCGCCATCCCCCAACTCCGCGAAGGCGTTCAAGTCAGTTGTGCGGCCGTCCAGCGGAAGCTGATCGATCTTGAAGTCTCCGGTGTGGATCACCACATGGTCGGGGGTGCGAATCGCGAGGGCCAACGCGTCGGGGATCGAGTGGGTCACGGCCAGGAACTCGACGGTGAACGGTCCGACGGACACCTCCTGATCGGCCTCCACCTCGACCAACGTGGCTTTGCGGCGGTGCTCGCGCAATTTCGACTCGAGGAAGGCGAGGGTCAACTTCGACCCGTAGATCGGGAACTGGTCGTGTTCGCGCAGCAGGAACGGAACCGCCCCGATGTGGTCCTCGTGGCCGTGGGTGAGGACGAGGGCGACGACGTCCTCCCAGCGGTCATCCAAGTAACTGAAATCCGGCAGGATCAGGTCGACGCCCGGCTGTTGTTCCTCGGGGAACAGCACGCCACAGTCGACGATGAGCAACTTGCCGCCGTATTCCAGGACGGTCATGTTGCGGCCGATCGCCCCGAGGCCGCCGAGGGCAACAACCCGCAGTCCTTGTCGCGGGAGCGCAGGTGGAGTCACGAGCGTCACAGTTCGAACCCACCTGCCTTGAGATCCTGCCGCAGCTGTTGTCGTTGCGCCTCGTCGGCGGCGCTCAGTGGCAACCGCAACCGTCCACCTCCCGGTCGCTCGAGCAGATCCAGCGCAGCCTTGACCATGATC
>CXWK01000027.1_pt4 | contig 22496 bp, 23 predicted proteins | sample 590851 | NCBI WGS metagenome assembly CXWK01 (sample SAMEA3498364, study PRJEB10139) | wastewater metagenome | biome: wastewater treatment plant; material: activated sludge | place: Denmark | collected 2014-08-01
CCGGTGTGGCTGCACGCCAACACGTTCATGATCGTGTTGGTGCTCTCAAACGGCATGGTGCAGAAGCTGACCGTCGACATCGACCCCACCGACCTTGGGATCGATGAGGTTGACCAAGACATAGCCGCTGACCTGATCGCCATCGCGTCTCAGGCGTTTGCCCCGGTCGTGGGTCAGCGGATCACGGCCGCCGTTGGGCGAATTGATGCTGGTCTTGAGCATCCGTTCGTGGCGATTATTCGCGGAGCCATTACCGAACATCTCGGACGTACCCATCGCCCCACCGTGTTTATCGAAGGCGCCGGCCAGCTCGCTGCGGGCACTGAGCACGGATTCGAACCGTCCTCGTTTCGGCAGCTTGTCAGGGTTCTTGAGGACCAGATGGCGGTCATCGGGCTTCTTCAAGATGTTCTCGATCGAGGGCGTCGGGTTGCCATCGGTGCGGAACACGAGATCGATGAGTTACGGGAGTGTTCGGTGGTGGCGTCTCCGTACGTCATCGAAGGCGAAGTAGCGGGTACGGTCGGGGTTATCGGGCCAACCCGTATGGACTACGCCCGCATGCTCGCCGCAGTCGCGGCGGTTTCGGATCGGCTGGGGCACCGGTTGTCGGGTCCTTCACAACCGTTCTAGGGAGTCAAGAAGAGTTAATGGCGGACGACCTTTACGAGGTTCTTGGCGTGTCGCGAGACGCGTCGGATACCGACATCAAAAAGGCCTATCGAGCCTTGGCGCGCCAGTATCACCCTGACGTAGCGGGCGATGACCCAGAGAGCCGTGAGCGGTTTCAGGCAGTTTCGGTCGCCTACGAGGTGCTCCGGGACCCGACGAAGCGTTCGCGCTATGACCGCTACGGCTCGGTAGAAGGCCCTCAAGGGGTTCCGTTTGCCGATTTCGGAAGCGGCTTCTCCGACATTTTCGAAGCTTTTTTCGGTGACCGGTTCGGGTCGTCGGCACGACCGTCGGCCCAGGGTTCAGACGCCCAAATGGGCATTTCGGTGACGTTGGAAGAGGCCGCGCACGGAGTCAAGCGGTCGGTCAACGTGACGCTCGCGACTAAGTGCGAAACCTGCGACGGTGCCGGTGCCGAGCCGGGGACCCACGCGAGGCGATGCGATACCTGCGACGGCCAGGGACAGGTCCATCAGATGCGCCAGTCGCTGCTCGGTCAGATGGTCACGACCCTTCCGTGTCCGACGTGTCGAGGCGCTGGTGAAGTGGTGGACAGCCCCTGTCGCTCGTGTGCAGGGGAAGGCCGCCGGGATGAGGAACGAACCTTGGAGGTGGACGTCCCGGCGGGAATCGCCTCGGGTCAGCGTCTGCGGCTCGCGGGACGCGGTCCGGCAGGTTTTCGTGGGGGTCCGCCGGGGGACTTGTACCTCTCGGTGTCGGTCAACCCCGATGAACGGTTCAGTCGCGATGGCGACGACCTGTTGCACGAGTTGAACATTTCGATGGTTCAGGCCGCCCTCGGAACCTCAGTCAAGGTGCCGTCATTTGACGGAGACCAGGAACTCACCATTTCGTCTGGGACGCAACCGGGCACGATGCGGATTTTGAAAGGGTTGGGGATCCCGAATCTGCGAAGCAAGCGACGCGGCGATCTGAAGGTCCGAGTCAACGTCCAGGTCCCGACCAAATTGAACGCCGATGAGACCGCGTTGCTGGCCGAGTTCGCCTCCATGCGCGGCGAGGCCGTCAACCAGAAGGACCCAGGCTTGTTCTCTCGGCTGCGTAGCTCGCGTCGAGATAAGTAGTCGCGTCGACGTGACCGGGTCCGGCTCGGATGCCCCGTTGGAACTGGTGGGCTCCGCTCAGGCACATGTCGTGGTCTCTTCATTAGGCGACGATGTCGTATTGGATAACGAACAGGCTCACCACCTAGTTCGGGTCCAGCGCTTGCGGGAAGGTGAGTCTGTGTCTGCCACCGACTTGGCAGGTCATTGGCGGTCTTACGTTCTCGCAGCAGTCCGCCCTACCGTCACTTTGGAAGCCACGGGGCCTGTCGCGACCGCGGCTGAGGGTCGCCCGACGCGGCTGGTGCTTGCGGCGGCGAAGGCCTCAAAACCCGATCTCGTCGTCAGGATGGCGACAGAGCTGGGGGTAGCTGCAATCGACGTGGCAATCGCTGAACGTTCCATCGTGCGGTGGGACGCCAGACGAGCAGTTCAGATCAAAGAACGGCTCGACCTGGTCGCTCTGGCCGCGGTCAAACAGAGCCGCCGAGTGACAGCGCCACAGATCCATGTCGGCGGAGCGCTCGTTGAGCGGGCAACACAAGCCGCGGCGTCGGCGCTTGTGCTCATCGCCGATCCGAGCGGTTTGCCTGCGGTCGATCTCGTCGGGCATTTGCCTGCAGCCAGTCCGGTATGTGTCGTCACAGGACCGGAAGGTGGGTTGGCGCCGAAGGAACTCCTGGCCCTCGACGAGTTTCCGCGCCTTCGGTTAGGTCGTCACGTATTGCGGGCAGAAACGGCCCCCGTCGCCGCTCTCGGCGCGCTTTGTGCCTTTGCATGACGCGTGGTGAAAAGGGTCTTCTGACCAGCAGATCTTGCTAAAGCGCACACCTTGTTGGCAGATCGCCAACGCCGCCCCAGAGTTCTTACTGCTTGGCCAGTAGATATTCGGCTAGCGGCGAATTGACGCTCTGAGTGTTCTTTTCCTTAGCGTCCGTGGCCGACCGTCAGCGCGTGGGCGCACGCCTATGGCGTTTCTTAACTTTGTTAGCTTCTCTGGCTGGAGTTGATGATTCCTTGTGAGTTCAGTGTTTCTGATGTGCCAGCAGCAACGCCTCTCACCGGTCGTCCGGATGAAAAGCACGTCCTTTGATGCCGCAGGTCCTCACCACGACGGGTGGTTGGGATATTGTGCTGCCGGGAGCACGGGACACGGCACAAATGGTTTGGAGGCCAGTGTGAGCGAGGCAGAGCGCATCGGTGAACGGCTGAGGACGATTCGCCGTCAAAAGCGCCTCTCGTTGCAAGAAGTTGAGGCTAACTCGGGCAAAGAATTCAAGGCTTCCGTTCTGGGCGCCTATGAGCGCGGTGAACGCGTGATTTCTGTGCCTCGCCTGATGCGGTTGTCCGCCCTCTATGGCGTGCCTCCCGAGCAACTCCTTCCACGAGACGAAATCGATCTTCGGGAACGACGGATGTATCCGTTGCACGGTTTTTGCCTCGACCTGCAGGCTTTACGGTCGGTCGAGGGTCCAGAAATCAACGTGATGCTCAAATTCCTCGATCGTGTTGCATTGGCCCGCCAAGATTTCAACGGGCGCGTCATGACCATCCGGACCGACGACATGCAGACGATGGCCTGGATGCTGGACACCACCCCAGAGGACCTGGATTCCCGTTTGCAGACGATGGGGGTCATCGTCACCGCGTAATCGGCAGGGTGATCCTCCCCAGGCGAACGCGAGGCTGACTGCCTAGACCTGAGGGTTCGGGGCGACGACCGTTCGAGTCGTGCCCCAGCACCCAACGGTGAGCTCGGCGGGTCGGGCGATAGCATGCCCCCATGAGTAGCTGTGTCTTCTGTGAAATCGTCGCTGGGAACCTGCCGTCAGACAAGGTGTACGAATCTGATCTGTCGGTTGCGTTCCGCGACCTGAACCCCGTCGCTCCCACCCATGTCCTGGTCATCCCCAAGCGCCATGTCGAAAGCATCGGCCACGTGGAACCTTCAATGGGTGCGGATCTGGCGGACCTGGTCGCGACGATCCAGCAGGTCGCTGAAGTCGAAGGCGTCGATAAGACCGGTTATCGCGTTGTCGCCAACACGGGAACTCACGGCGCCCAGAGCGTCTTTCACCTGCACTTTCACGTTATCGGCGGGCGGCAGCTTGGATGGCCACCCGAATGACGACCGACATGCCACCAGCAGATGGGGTCTGGCAGACGACGGTTTCGGTAGATCCCAGACGGGCCATCAACGTGTGCGGCCCTCACGACAGCAATCTGCGCGTCCTTGAACAGCTGCTGGGTATCAACATCTTGCCAAGGGGTAATGAGCTGATCATCAGCGGCCCGCAGGCGGCGCGCGACCTGGCCGCGCACGCCCTGTCTGAACTCGTCGCCGTTGCCGACCGGGGACACGAACTCGATCAAGCGACGGTGGAACGGATGGTCGACATGGTCAAAGCCGATGAGCGGCCGTCCGAAGTGGTGGCGATACAGGTGCTGAAAGGCCGAAAGACCGTCCGCCCCATGACCGTTGGTCAGAAGGCGTATGTCGACGCAATCGAACGCAATACCGTCACCTTCGGGATTGGCCCTGCTGGCACCGGGAAGAGCTACCTCGCAGTGGCTGCCGCCGTCCAGGCGCTGCAGTCGAAAAAGGTGCACCGAATCATCCTCACTCGACCGGCGGTCGAAGCGGGGGAGCGGCTCGGATTCCTCCCCGGCGACCTGTTGTCGAAGGTCGATCCCTATCTGCGGCCCCTTTATGACGCCCTGTACGACATGTTGGGTAACGAGGCAACGCTGCGCTTGATGGAACAGGCGACTATCGAGGTGGCGCCTCTGGCTTATATGCGAGGGCGAACCCTCAACGATGCCTTCATCATCTTGGACGAAGCGCAGAACACCACCCCCGAACAAATGAAGATGTTCCTCACCCGGATCGGCTTTGGTTCAAAGGCCGTCGTCACCGGCGACGTCACCCAGGTCGACCTCGATGTAGGGCGATCGTCTGGGCTGGTCACGGTTCAAGGAATTCTGACCGGTGTCGAGGGCATCCAGTTCGTCCACCTCAAGCGCGGTGACGTCGTCCGGCACCGGATCGTGCAGGACATCGTCGATGCCTATGAACGACACGACCTTGCAGATGGGGGCCGACCGTGACCGTTCCGCGGCGCAACGCACAGACGGTGGAGCCGGGCACTTTTGAGGTGTTCGCCGCCGATGAACAGCACATTCAGATTCCACTCCCAAAGTTGGTTGAGTTGGCTCGCGAAGCCCTCGCCGATGTCGGTGTCGCTCCTGATGTCAGCACCAACTTGCTGTTCATCGACTCCGAGTCCATCCAGGCGCTGAACCTTCAGTTCAGGGGGAAAGACGAGCCGACCGACGTCCTCTCCTTCCCTATGGACGAAGAAGCCCTGCCCGGTGCTGAACGTCCGTCGCCGACCAGACCCGGCGGAGCCGAATCGTTTCCGCCGGTGCTTGGAGACTTGGTGGTCTGTCCCGAGATTGCGCAGATGCAAGCCCAGGTTGGGGGTTGGGACTTCCACGATGAGCTGGCGCTCCTCACGGTCCACGGGATTTTGCACCTTTGTGGCTACGACCACGAAGAGGATTCAGAGGCCGAGGCCATGGAAGCCAAAGAAGCAGATTTGCTCGATCGGTTGTGGTCGGGCGGTAACGCACGACGCAAGCGAGACGCAGCAGATTCGGCAGAGTCTCTGACCGGATCCGAGGACGAGTCTCGGGACCCGAAATCGCCTGACTCTGCGACCAAGTCGCAGACCGTCACCGGGCAGCGGCCGACGCCCGCAGCTGCGCGACCCGAAACCGATGGGGGAGCCACTTTGCCTGACGAAGCGGCTTCGCCTAGCAGCTCACAGGCTTCCGGTGATGCGAACGACGACTCTGGCACGCCATGAGCGACACCGAGGAGTTCCGTTCAGGGTTTGTTGCGGTGCTTGGCCGGCCAAATGTCGGCAAGTCGACGTTGGTCAACGCTGTGTGCGGCCAAAAAGTCGCTATTACCAGCGATAAGCCCCAAACGACGCGCAACCAGATCAGAGGCATTGTCACCACTGACAGCTTTCAGATGATCCTTATCGACACGCCGGGCATACATAAACCGCATACGGCGCTCGGAACGAGGCTCAACCAAACAAGCACGGAGGCCACATCTGGCGTCGAAGTTGTGTGGCACGTTGTCGATGGCGCTGGTGGCATCGGGAAGGGTGACGTGTTCGTCGCCGACCGGCTGCCAAAAAGTGCCAAGCGCTTCTTGGTGGTCAATAAGGCGGACCGCATGCCGACCGCCCGCATGCTCGCCCAGTTGGCAAGCGCCGAATCAGAACTTCCTCCCTATGACGAGTATGTGCCGATTTCGGCGCGACGAGGAGATGGTGTCCAAACCCTCGTCGATCTGACCCTGGATGAACTGCCGCCCGGACCTGCGTATTACCCCGACGACGAGGTGACCGATCAGGAGGGCGCCTTTATGGTCGCCGAACTGGTGCGCGAACAGCTCCTCGCCCGGACCCGAGACGAACTGCCTCATTCGATCGCCGTCGTGACCGACGAGTTCTTCCAGCGTGAAGACGGTTTGCTCCAGGCTCTGGTGACGATCTACGTCGAGCGCGAATCTCAAAAAGGAATCGTGATCGGCAAACAGGGAACCGTGTTGAGAGAGGCGGGGACGGCAGCGCGCCTTGAAATGGAAGACATCTTTGGGGCTCGGGTCTTTCTCAAGACACGGGTTCGCTTGGAACGCTCGTGGCCTCGTCGGCAAGCCTTGATCGACCGGATGGGGTACTAGCGTTACACGCGTGTAATTCTTGACTCACGGCGATGCCGGTTGGTTTGGAGCGGGGCCCGTTATCGACGCGGGGATTCACGTCCTCTGAGAGGCCTGCCCAATTGTTCAAAGACCGGAATCCGCCAGTAAGGTCGCATGCTGGTGTGCGCTATTTCGGCTTGATCGCTCGGACTTTGGCACGACGATCACCTGGCATTGCGCAGCTGCCGGCGGACTGAACACCACTCGATGTGGCGGAGGAAGCGGTGAGAAAAACTGACAGGCGGGTACGAGTCTTATGGTTCGTCCTGGTCGTAGGAGGCCTGCTCCTCCTCGGCGCATGCGGTGGAGCTGAAGAGTATCCACAGAGCGCTCTAGACCCGGCGGGCGAGTACGCCCGAAAGACCGATGAGCTGTTCAGGATCACCTTGATCATCGCTGCGGTTGTCTTCGTGTTTGTCGAAGGCATGATCATCGTGGCGGTCATGAAGTACCGGCGTCGCAACAATGAAGAGCGGCCCAAGCAGACGCACGGCAACACCGTCCTCGAGATCGGCTGGACGATGCTTCCTGCGATCGTCTTGGCGATTATTTCGGTCCCGACGCTCGCTCTGGTGTTCGAACTTGCCGATGTGCCCGAGAAGTCGGACCGATCCGTCCCGATCGCGTCCTTGGGCGACGAAGAAGTGCTCGAAGTCACCATCGTTGGGCACCAGTTCTGGTGGGAATACCAGTACCCGCAGCTTGGCATTCAGACCGCCAACGAACTGGTCATCCCCGAAGGTGAAACGGTTGTCACGAAGGTCACGTCCGTCGACGTTATCCACTCGTTCTGGATTCCCCGCCTGGCCGGAAAGCAAGACGCGGTGCCGGGCCGCGAAGTGCCGCTCCTCCTGAAAGCGGACGTAACCGGCGAGCCGACCACTTATTACGGCCAGTGCGCCGAGTACTGCCAGCTGTCACACGCCAATATGCGAGCCCACGTTGTGGCCATGCCCGCAGCCGACTTTGATCAGTGGGTATCCGAGCAGCAGAAGGTGGCTGCGGTACCGAGCGGTGGCGACGCTGCTGCAGGTCGCGACCTCTTCTTTGGCGCCGGAACGTGTTCTGGCTGCCACGTCATCTGGGACGACGAGAAACTGCCGACAGATGCCGAGGGGAACGAAGCGACAGATCCCGCAGAACGGGCGATGATCCGCACGCTGGCGGGGCCGAACCTGACCCACTTGTTCAGCCGCGACCGTTTCGCAGGCGACATCTTCGAGCTCAACTCTGAGAACCTCCACAAGTGGATCCGCAATGCACCGGAAGAAAAACCGGGGTCGATCATGCCCTACTTTGAGAATCTCAACGACGACGACATCGACAACATCGTCGCTTACCTCGAGACGTTGCAGTAGGAGAGGCCGTGAACCAGTTCGACGTACTTTCCGTTTTCAGGGAGCTTTGAGATGAGCGCAGCGACGGCGCCGACGACGGTGGCCGCACCAAAACAGGGCTTGCATCGGCCGATGGCCGAGACCGGCTTTTGGAGCTGGATCACGACGGTCGACCACAAGAAGCTGGGCATTATGTATGCCGTCACCGCTCTTGTGTTCTTCGTAGTCGGCGGACTTGAGGTCCTGCTCGTTCGCCTGCAGTTGGCGCAAGCGGACGGCAACATCCTGACCGCATCGCAGTACAACCAGTTGTTCACGATGCACGGCACGACCATGGTGTTTCTCGTGGTCATGCCGATCGCGGCGGCGTTTGGTAACTACCTCGTTCCGCTGATGATCGGTGCCCGAGACGTCGCGTTTCCTCGCATCAACGCCCTTGGATACTGGACGTTCCTGTTCGGCGGGCTGTTCCTGACCTCCAGTTTCTTCCTGGGGGGTGCGCCGGACTGCGCCTGGGTCTGTTACGCCCCGTTGTCAACGGGTACCTATCCCGCAAGCGCGGGTGTGCTAGCCGGGACCAACTACCTAGGGAGCGGCGTCGACTTCTGGGCGTTGGGCATTTTGTTCACCGGTATCGGCTCGCTGACCGGCGCGGTCAACTTCATCGTCACCATCTTCAACATGCGGGCGCCGGGCATGGACTTCATGCGCATGCCGGTCTTCGTCTGGATGATGCTGATCATCTCGTTCCTGCTGCTGTTCTCGATCCCCGTTGTCACGGTGCCCCTCATCGAGATCGTCTACGCACGCCACTTCGATGCGACGTTCTTCGACGCTGCCGTCGGAGGTGATCCGCTCGTTTACCAGCATCTTTTCTGGATCTTTGGCCATCCCGAGGTGTATATCCTCATCCTCCCGGCCATGGGCATCGTCTCCGAAGTGCTTCCTACCTTCTCCCGTAAGCCGCTGTTTGGTTACAGCTTCGTTGTCTTTTCAGGTGCTGCGATCGGGTTCATGGGCTTCGGCGTGTGGGCTCACCACATGTTCACGTCGGGTCTTGGACCGATGGGGGTTGCCGCATTCTCGGTGGCGACGATGTTCATCGCCGTGCCAACCGGGGTCAAGATCTTCAACTGGCTAGGCACCATTTGGGGCGGTTCGTTGAGACTTTCAACGCCGATGCTGTTCGCCCTCGGATTCATCGCGATGTTTGTCATCGGCGGGTTGTCGGGAGTCACGCACGCTGTGTCGCCGCACGACCGGCAGCAGCACGACACCTACTACATCGTCGCCCACTTCCACTACGTGCTCTTTGGTGGCGCCATTTTTGGAATCTTTTCGGGCGTCTACTTCTGGTTCCCGAAGATGTTCGGCCGCTACCTCAGCGAAGGTCTCGGCAAGATTCACTTCTGGTTGATGCTCCTTGGAATGAACCTGACCTTCGGCCCCATGCACATCCTGGGCCTCCAAGGGCAGCCGCGCCGTACCTACACCTACTCTGAGAACCAGGGGTGGGAGTTCTGGAACATGGTCGCGACCATCGGCGCATTCATCATCGCCTTGTCGATTTTGGTCTTCATCATCAACGCCGTGAAGAGCCGTCGCAACGGCGAAGTAGCTCCTGACGACGCCTGGGACGGCCGAACGATGGAGTGGTCCATCCCGTCACCTCCGCCGGTCCACAACTTCGACCGGGTTCCCCACATCGAAGCTCGGGACAACTTCTGGCACCAGAAGTACACCGAAGACGACGAAGGCCGGATGGTCAGGCGAGTCGCGGGCGCTTCGGCGGATGCAGGCGACAAAGACGAGCACATTCACATGCCGTCACCGTCGTTCTGGCCCTTCCTGATCGGCCTTTCCTTCCCGTTCTTGGGCTGGGGAATCGTCTTTGGCAACTTCCTCTTGGGCGGGTTTGGGGCCTTGTTGCTGCTGTGGGCCGTGTACGGCTGGGCGATGGAACCGTCAACTGAACCGGACGCCGAGGGGCATGACGACCACGGCGATGACCACGGGTCCGACGTCGATAATGGCGCTCCTACGGGAAGCGTGGAGGCAGGTACCGGCGCCGAAACGACGTCAGATGCTTCGGTTCAAGACCCCGAGCCTGCTGCGCAGTAGCTAGCTGACAACGGAAGAAACGAGACTCATAGTGTCTACCGCAGCGCCAGCGCATCACGAGACGAGCACCGGTATCTCCAACGTCAAGTTGGGTATGTGGGCCTTCCTGGCCTCGGAGTGCTTCTTCTTCGGATCGCTGATCACCACCTACTTCGCGTTCCGGAATCAGAGCACGAGCGGCCCGATCCCCGAAGACGTCTTCGATATCCCCTTCACATCGGTGTCGTCGTTCATCTTGTTGATGAGTTCGCTGACTATGGCCTTGGCGGTCGCAGCGGTGAAGCGTGGCGACATGTCTCGGACCAAGCTGTGGCTGGCAGCGACGGCGGCCTTTGGGGCGTTGTTCATCGGTGGCCAGATCTACGAGTTCACGACGTTCATCGCCGACAACCTTCACATCGAGACCAACCTGTTCGGTTCGAGCTTCTTTCTCCTCACCGGTTTTCACGGCGCGCACGTGTCGGTGGGAATCTTGATGCTGATCACGACCATCATGATCATCAATACCGGCTACATCACTTCAGAGAACGCCGATGCGATCGAATCGATTGGTCTCTACTGGCACTTCGTCGACGTGGTCTGGATCGTGATCTTCACCGTCGTCTACCTGATTCCCCAATAGGAGGCATTCAGATGGCTACCGCCGTTGCTGCGGGTTCACAACAGAAGGCGATCGGATCGGGCGAAGCTTCCGCCCATAAGAGTCACGGGCGTGGCATGTACGTTGCGATCGCCGTGTTTCTGGCGATCGTTACCGGAATCGAAGTTTGGCTGTCCTACGCAGGGCTGAGCGATGGGCTCACGACCGTACTGATGATCCTGTTTATGATCGTCAAGTTCGTCGTGGTCGCTGCGTTCTTCATGCACTTGCGAGGCGATAGTCCGATGCTGTCGTGGCTGTTTGGCTTGGCGATCGTGGGCGCGTTAGTCCTGACTGTCGCGACGGTCGCTGCTGTGAGCACCTACACCCCAGAGACCCTGGACGGCGACCCCGCTCCGGTGTCCACGGGAGAGTCAGCGCAGGAGTAGGGAGTGGTCGCCCTCTTAGGTCCGACTATGAGCGCCATTGCGAGCAGCTCCATGGCCCCTTGGAAACCCGAGCTGCATCTCGACATCTTGCTGCTGTTCTGTGGCATTGCTGTCGGCTACATCGTCGGTATTCGTCGACTTGCCCCGCGGTTTGCGCCGGACCCCTCTCAACCGACGTCGCGTCTCCAACGCATCTCGTTCTTGTGTGCGATGGGTGCCATGTGGGTGGCGGTCGGGTGGCCCATCCACGAGGCAGCAGAGCGCTATCTGTACACCGCGCACATGATCCAGCACCTCATGCTGGCCCTGGTCGTGGCGCCGCTGCTGTTGATAGCGATTCCGGGTTGGTTCATGCGTGCCTTGCTGGGTCGGGGCATCTTGTACTCCGTGGTCAAGTTCCTCAGCCGACCGCTTACGGCATTTCTTGTTTCGACGTTTGTGATGGCAGCCATTCACCTGCCCCTGCTGGTGTCTGGGATGCAGCGGATCGACACATTCCATGCGTTCATGCACGGGGTGATGCTGTTCGCAGGCCTCATCATGTGGATGCCGGTGCTCAGCCCGATGCCCGAGTTCCCCAGGGTTGGCCCGTTGCTGCGCTGCCTCTATCTGCTGGGACAATCGGTCTTGCCGACGGTGCCGGCATCCTTCCTGACCTTTACCGACAATCCGATCTATTCGTGGTATGAAAAGCTGCCGCGGCTCTGGGGGATCCAAGCCCTCAATGATCAGCTCGTGGCGGGTTTGGTGATGAAGCTCGGCGGCGGCATCTTCATGTGGCTTGCGATCGTGGTGATCTTCTTCAAGTGGCATGGAGAAGCGGATCGCATCGCTCGTGGTGCGCCGATGCGCTGGGAAGAAATCGAAGAAGAATTGAACGACATAGGGTTGGCCAGAACATGAACTATTTCAAAGACCGAATCCTTCTGCCGCTTCTGATCCCGGCGGGTGCCGCGTTGTTCATCGGCATCCTGGCGGTCAACATCTCCAAGATCTTCCTGGGTGCGTCTAAGACTGGCGCCGTCGTCGCCGGGACGTTCTTGATGCTTCTCGTCCTCGTGGCTGCCCGTTGGCTCACCACCCGCCAGTTCGTGACCGAATCCATCTCGCGTGGTGTCTGGGCCTTTGTGTGCATCGTCATTCTCTTCGGAGGAATGATCGGTTTCGCCTCCCAGAAGCGCAATGGCGGCCACGGCGGTGGCGAGGCGATCGTTCCGTGGGCGGTGGTTGACCTTGTCTCTGAGGCGACGACTCGTTTTGATACGAACACGCTCGAGGCAGCGTCTGGTGGTGGCCCTCTCGAAGTGCGCCTGACCAACGAGGGCAACACAACCCACAATGTTCAGATCAAGGGTTTTGAGCCCGATATGCATGTTGAGGTGTCGTCCGATGGGCAGGTCGCGACCGGCTTCATCGAACTCGAACCAGGTGAGTACGAGTTCTACTGCTCGATTCCTGGGCACGCTGCCACGATGAACGGCACGCTGACGGTCACCGAGGGCACTCCGCCAGCGGAAGGTGCAGAAGGCGCAGCTACAGAAGGCGCATAGCCCTGAGCGCCTCCCCGTGACGAGCGAGCACCGCAGTTCGGCCGGGGCGGCGGCAGCCACTTCCCCGACGCTAGGCCGATCCGGTCGATCCAGGCATCTGACTGGTGGCCGTTCGGTGCCGTAAAAAGAGGTGCTTGTCCGGGCCGGTCAGCTCGTTAGGTCGCTTGGCGGCATCAAAAGACGCAGCGCGCCGGGCCGGACGCGGATGTCGACCGGCGTCGACGTGATCCGTTCGCCATCCGCATAGACCGACAAGCTCTGCCCCGACACTTCGGCGACGTGAATTCTGCGACCGATCCGGGTGCGATAGGCGCTATGGGTGGTGTGGGTGCCGCGGTAAATCTTTGGCATCAGACCGAGAAGCCCGAGACGTGAGATCGGCGCGACGCTGAGCAAGTTGAGTTGCCCGTCGGTGACGTCGGCCTCGGGGATGAGGTGCATACCACCACCGTATGCACCTGCGTTGGCGATATTGATCATCCAGGCCCGCTCGGTCGTCGTGTCTCCATCAACTTCGATGTGGAATTCTCTGGGCGAGCCGACGGCGACCTGCCGCAGCCCGGCGACGAGATATTGAGAGTCACCGCTCAGCCAACTGGTTCGGTGGGCAAAGTCGTTCGCATCGGCGTCCAAACCGATCGAGACGATGCAGCAAAAGATCTCCGAGTTGGCTTCGCCGACATCGACTCGACGTTCGCTTCCAGCCTTGAGGATCGACACAGCGGCGGTGATGTCGTCCAGCGGGAAACCCAAGAAGCGGGCAAAGTCGTTGCCCGTCCCGACCGGGATAATGCCCATTAGGCCGTCTGCTTCGACGGCCGCCTGTGCGACTTCGTGAATCGTGCCATCCCCACCGCAGGCGACGACAAGATCGCCACGTTTGAACGCTTCAGCCGCAAGCAGCGTTGCGTGGCGTTCGCGGTGAGTGCGCCGCATCGACCACTCCAGACCCGAATCGTCCATAGCGTCGATCACTTCGGGCAGGAGGCGGCCCGAGGTTCCAGCGCCCGCTGTTGCATTAGCGATCAAGGTCACACGCCCCACGGCGGCTGACAATAGGACACAGCGGCGCGGTGCGCGCGACTAAGCGGCTCCGCGACCTTTCCTCGTGCAGCGGGGAGGCTCGTCAGGAGCCCTTGTCAACCGTCGTGCAACCTTTCGAGCTTTCTCAATTTGGGATCCGCTTGACAACGGGCTGCGGTGCGTAGCCCGCACCCACTACCGTGTGCACTCGTGGTTTCCGGGATCGACATGCGGCGAGTGCCTCGGCACATCGCAATCATCATGGACGGCAATGGTCGTTGGGCGCAGCGGCGCGGGTTGCCGCGAACGGACGGCCATGCTGCGGGCGAGGCAGCCTTACTCGATGCGGTTGAGGGCGGATTAGAGCTCGGTGTTCCGTGGATGACCGTCTATGCCTTCTCGACCGAGAATTGGCGGAGACCTCTTGACGAGGTGCGGTTCCTCATGAACTTCAACGAGGGCCTACTGCTTCGGCGACGTGACGAACTCAACGACAAGGGTGTGCGGATCCGTTTTGTTGGCAGGCGTGCAGGGAGAGTCCCAAAGCGGGTGGTTCGCCGCATCGAGGAATCTGAGGAGCTGACGAGGAAGAATCGCCGTCTCACCCTGCAAATCGCGTTCAACTATGGGGGGCGTGCTGAGATCACCGACGCCGTTCAGGCGTTGGCCCGGAAGGTCGCCGACGGCTCTCTGAAGCCGGACAAGATCGATCAAAAGGCGATTGCCCGGCACCTCTATGCCCCCGATGCGCCGGATCCGGACCTGTTCATCAGAACCTCCGGCGAGTTTCGGACTTCCAACTTCCTGATTTGGGAGGCGGCTTACTCTGAACTTGTGTTTACGCCGACGCTGTGGCCGGACTTTCGTCGTGAGCATCTGTTCGAGGCCGTCGCCGAGTTTCAAGATCGGGAACGACGTTTCGGCGGGCTGAACAACTAGCGCCGCGGGCCGTTTCGTCGACTCGGTCGGGGTCGACAGGAAGCTTCGGCGCCACCGGGTTAGGGTGCGCCGTGGCCCTGTACAACGAGCGTGGCGTGGTCCTTCGGACCCATCCACTCGGTGAGACCGATCGCATTATTACCTTCATGACGGCAGGACGCGGACGTTCCCGCGCTGTCGCCAAGGGCATTCGGAGGACGACAAGCCGGTTCGGGAGTCGGCTCGAACCCGGCAGTCACGTCGCCATGCAGTGCTGGGAAGGACGGTCGCTCGACGGGGTCAATCAGGTGGAGGTCGTCGCGGCGCATCGAGCCTGTCGAGAAGACCTCCAACGCCTGACGATCGCGTCGGTCATGCTCGAGGCTGTGGATTGTGTTGCAATCGACGGGCAGGCCGATATGGCGTTGTTTCGCCTGCTGGCTAAGGCCCTCGACTCGTTGGAGAGCCATCCGTCGCCCGCGCTGCTCGCCGGGTTTCTCTGGAAGCTGCAGGCGCTCGAAGGCTTTTCACCTGGCCTCTACGAATGCATCGACTGCGGAACAGCCGTCGACGACACCGCGTGGTTCGACATCGGTGGCGGGGGTGTCCGATGCCATGCCTGCCGGGCGCGAGGAGGCCGCCCCGTGGAGTACGACGCCCTGTTGCTGATTCGAGCGATCCTCGGCGGACAGCTCGGTACCGCACTCAACGTGCAGTCGGGGCCGGCGGTAGCGGCAGCGGAAGCCTTGGCAGTCAGCCATTTCGAGTTCCACGCCGAGAAGAGGCTGCGTTCGATATCGGTAGCGGGCGAAGTGATCTGAGGCGGCCACAGAGCCATCGGGCTTGGCTGGGGCTTTTCCAATACGTCGCCGCTTCAGGCCCTCGACGTTCTGGTTCGACAAAAAGGGTGCGCGCCTTGACAGGCTCGATAGCATGCCCGCCATGACTGATGCCGCCAGCGAAGCCGCACAAAAAGATGTCGTCGTCGACGACTCGCCAAGCCGTGACCCCAAACTCATGGAACGGGTTGTCAACCTTGCTAAGCGCAGGGGATTTGTCTTTCAATCCAGCGAGATTTATGGCGGTTTTCGTTCAACATGGGACTACGGCCCCGTTGGTGTTCTGCTGAAGAACAACGTCAAGGCCGCATGGTGGCGCTCCATGGTCCAGCTCCGTGAAGACGTCGTCGGGTTGGACTCAGCTGTTCTGATGGCCCCGCAGGTGTGGGAAGCATCCGGCCATTTGGCCACGTTTACCGACCCGCTCGTTGACTGCCGCAACTGTAAGCAGCGATTCCGCGAGGATCAGCTGCCAGCGTCGGGCGCGTGTCCGGGCTGCGGGCAAAAAGACACGATGACCGACGCCCGCGACTTCAACTTGATGTTCAAGACCTACGTCGGACCCGTCGCTGACGAGACCTCTGTGGCGTATCTTCGTCCCGAAACGGCGCAGGGCATTTTCGTCAATTTCGCGAATGTGGTCACGACGAGCCGCAAGCGCCCTCCTTTCGGCATTGCCCAGATCGGCAAGAGCTTCCGTAACGAAATCACGCCGGGCAACTTCATCTTCCGGACCCGGGAGTTCGAGCAGATGGAGATGGAATTTTTCGTCCCACCAGACGAGTCACAGAAGTGGTACGAGTACTGGTGCGCGGCCCGCTTTGACTGGTACTGCGACCACGGCATCGACCCGGCACGCCTCAGATTGCGAGCTCATGAAACCGATGAGCTGTCGCACTATTCGCAAGGCACCTCCGACGTTGAGTACCTGTACCCGTGGGGTTGGGGCGAGCTCGAAGGCATCGCGAACCGGACCAACTTCGACCTAACGGAGCATTCAGAGCACTCCGGAAAAGACCTCAGCTATTTCGATCCAGCTCTCGACGAGCGTTACATCCCCTACGTCATCGAACCGGCTGCTGGCGCCGACCGGACGACGCTGGCATTCATGCTGGACGCGTACGAAGAGGAGCAGCTCGACAAGGAATCTCGAACGGTCTTGCGGTTCCATCCCCGTATTGCGCCGTACAAGGCAGCGGTGCTGCCGCTCTCAAAGAAGCCTGAACTGGTTGAGATCACCGCCAAAATCACCGGTGATCTGCGTCGTCACTGGCACATCGACGACGACGTCACCGGCTCGATCGGTAAGCGGTACCGCCGCCAAGACGAGATCGGAACGCCGTACTGCGTCACAGTCGACTTCGATTCCCTTGAAGACAATGCTGTCACCGTCCGCGACCGGGACTCGATGGCCCAGGAGCGGGTGTCGATGGACCAGCTGACGAGTTACCTGTTCACGCGGCTGGATTCTTAGGGCCGCGAGCTCGTCTCTTTCGATGTCGAGCCTGCACCGTGTGGGGAGCCGAACTGGTTCCAGACCTGTCCGCATGACTGTCTCATGGCTAGGACATGATGTGGAGCGTCGCCAATTGGCGGCAGGTGGCGACGGTCGGAAGGCTCTGTCTTGGCGAGACAACATGGTGCATACGGCGAAGTACTCATAACTCCGGCGGGCGAACGTATCCACCAAGCGCATCCAGACTCCCATGCGAAAACCGGTGGAGGGGTCTGGCAGCGCGAAGAGCGTGAGGCGGCTTTGGCGAGTGCCCTCGCACCCGGGGCGACTCTACCGATCGGTGCTGGTGACCGGGCCCGAGTCGAAGCGCCTGACCCGTTCCGTCTCTGTTTCGAGCGGGACCGGGACCGCATCAAGCATTCATCGGCCTTCCGTCGATTGGCGGGCAAGTGCCAGGTTTTCATCGCCCCCGACAACGACATGCTGCGAAACCGCCTCACGCACGCGATCGAGGTCGCTCAGGTGGCGGTGGCTATCAGCGAAGCCGCTCAACTGTGCGTCGCCCTCACCGAAGCAATCGCCCTCGGCCATGACTGCGGCCACGGCCCGGCAGGGCACGCGAGCGAAACCGCCTTCGCTCCTTTCCTCGACGGCGGCTATGACCACGCGGCCTATGGCGCTGATGTCGTGCTCACCGACCTGAATCTGTGTAGCGAGACACTCGACGGAATCCGGAATCATTCGTGGAAGCTGCCAGCGGCCAGCACCCCCGAGGGGGAAGTCGTTTCCTGGGCTGACCGGATTGCCTATGTGTGCCACGACTTCGAAGACGCCGTGCGGGCGGGCATCGTTACCGAGACCGATTTGCCAGCATCGGTGGCCGCAGTCGTTGGGCGGGGTCGGTCTCAGCAGCTCGGGACGTTCATCCGGTCGATGCTCCGTTGCATCTCGGAGACGTCGGTTGTTGGGATGATGGAGCCCGAGGCCAAGGCTCTCGAAGCGTTTCGACAGTTCAACTACGACCGCATCTACCTTCGGCCCGCTGCCATCGACCAGGGCGACCGGGTGATCGTGCTGCTGGGCCAACTTGTCGAACGGTTTATTGAAGCCCCGTCGCTGTTGCCTGTCGTCAAAGTTGGGCTCAAAGAGATTGCGTCGGGCTCTACCGATGCTGCTCAGGCGGCCGTGCGTTACGTCTCGGGGATGACCGATCGTTTCGCTCTTTCGCTTGCTGTCGATCTGTTGGGCTGGGACATACAAGAACTCCCGCGAGGTGTTCCGTGAGCCCTGGAGTGCGCGCATAACTTGCAGAGCGGTCTGGCTGGGCGGAGTGCCTCACGAGGCGCGACGGGAGAGCTGAGTGCGGCTCCGTTGCTGACTTGTGCTGCCACGTATCCTGGGCGGCGTCATGGGAATTCTCGATGAGGACATTGCACGAGTCCGCGAAACGGTCAACATTGCCGACGTCATCGGCCAACACGTCGCCCTGACGCGCCGCGGGCAACGCCTGCTCGGACGGTGCCCATTCCATTCCGAGAAGACCCCCTCGTTTTCCGTTAATCCCGAGATGGGCGTCTATTACTGCTTTGGCTGCCAAGCCTCGGGTGACGCAATCACCTTCGTACGTGAGATCGAGGGACTCGACTTTGTCGAAGCTGTCGAACGGCTGGCTGACACGATCGGCCTCGAGCTGCGTTACGACGAGAAGTCTCGGGGTGCTTCGGCCGCCGATCGCGCCGCTCGGGTCGACGTCATGGACGCGGCTGTCGACTTCTATCACCGGTATCTCATGGAGTCTCCGCAGGCCAGACCTGCTCGCAACTATTTACGCTCACGCGGCTTTGACGGCCACGCAGCACGCCGGTTCAAGGTGGGGTGCGCACCAGCTGGTTGGGACGAGCTGAGTCTTAAGCTGCAGAACTCTGGTCACAGTCGGGAGGACCTTCTCGCTGTCGGGCTTTCGCTCGTGAACCGCCACAATCGCCTGCAGGACTATTTTCGCGGCCGCCTGATGTTCCCGATATTCGACAAGCGGGATCGGCCGGTCGCCTTCGGGGCCAGGTTGCTTGACGGTGAGGGACCCAAATACATCAATTCAAAGGACTCGGCGATTTACCACAAGAGCCGAATTCTTTACGGTCTGAACTGGGCGCGTAGCGAGATCGTCAGCAAAGACATCGCGGTGGTGTGCGAGGGCTATACCGACGTGATGGCGTTCGGTCTTTCAGGCATCGGGTATTCGGTCGCAACGTGCGGTACCGCTTTGACCGACGAGCACATCCAAGAACTCACCCGTTTTACCCGCAATATCGTGATCGCATATGACGCTGACGCCGCTGGCCAGGCCGCCGCTGCGCGCTTTGCCCAGTGGGAGGAATCCTTCGATATCACCTTGACGGTCGCCGCCCTTCCCGCAGGTGCGGACCCGGCGGATGCGTGGCAGGCGGACAGCGCTTCGCTGGCGATTGCGGTGGCGGGAGCCAAACCATTCCTGCAGTTTCGACTGGACCGCATTTTCGAGGAGTCACACGGCGGAAGTATTGATTCTCGGGGGAGGACGGCAGACGCGGCACTCGAAGCGGTTGCCCAGCACCCAAACGGCGTCGTGCGTGACGGCTATGTCATGCAGATCGCCGATCGGCTCAATCTGCGGCCGGAGGCATTGCGGACTCGGCTGTCAGAACTGATCAGAAATGGGCCGCCGAACCGGGGTGCGGATGGCGGGCGGCTGGTAGGTATTCGGCAACGAAATGCACAAGGTTCCGACGATCGCGGACCTGCCAACGTCGCCGGTATTTCGCCGCGCGATAAAGAGGTGTTGTGGCTAGCTGTGCACGAATCGGAGTTGTTCCCTGAGTGGCTCGACCCGTGGCTTTTGCAGAGTGCCCTGGCCAGAGGTGTTTTAGAGCAGATTCTGGAGTTCTCGACCATCCGGCAAGCCCTAGATCACGCACCCGAAGATACGCGAGCAATCATTGCGCAATTGATGGTGGAGGACGCTCCGCAGGTCCTCAGCATGGAGGAGTACGCGTCGTCGCAGTTTGTCGGCCTGGTGCTGGCCGCCGGACAAGCGCTCTTGGAGCGATTAGCGCGGACCGGAGACGAACGCCTGACGTTATTGCGGCCGGGGATCGACCGGCTTCGCGAAGCGATTGGAGACGGCAACTGGGTCGTTGCCGAGGAAGCCGCAGAGTGGACGTCCGATTGGATCGGGGCCCATCGTGTCGGCGATCCGCTCCCAGAATTCCGTTCCGGGTCCGGGACTGCGCCATCAACGGTTGCTCGGCCGGACGATTCTTCGGCGATAACCACCACGGGCGCTTTTGGACTAGAAGCCGGCGGTGCGCCGGAGATTCATAGCGAGCGCATCGGCACGGCGCCGTCCGACTCGACGTCCGAATACGCGACCGACGACTGGTAGGGGACCCTGCGTTGTCGACCGGTAAGGAAGGCGCAAAAAAATTGGTGGGTGTACCGGTTTCGGTACACCCACCAATTGACAAAAAGTTCTTTGTCAGAAAGCTCTACAGACCGGCGAGGGCGCCTGCAATCGCCGCGATGAGGCCCGTGACAAGGTTAATCAGCCATTGAATAATAACGATCATCGTCCTAGTTCCTTTTCTGGGAGTGGCAAGGCAACTGCTCTCGCCACGGAGTTATTGGCTTGCCCGTGCCGGGACGGCAGGGCCAAAGGATTGGCTAGAGCGTCCACCCAGGTGCACTGCCGAGCCAGCTGTAGATAACGCCCAAGACACCGAGGATGATTTGGATAATGGTTTCGATGATGGCCATCGATGCACTCCTAAAGGTTGGGGGATGGAGCGGACGCCCCATCTCTGAAACAAGACGCACAGCCATGGGCCGGGCGCACGAGGGTGCAGTGTAGGGAAGAAGCCGCGCGAATTCACGTCTTTCTGCGCAGCTAGAAGATCGTTAACCTTCCCCTACCAGGGGTGGTTCTGTGCCGGCGTGCTCGACTACGCGAAGCAAGGCGAGCCGGTGCCCGAAATTTGGGGCAATTCAAGGGCACGGTCGCCCGATCCAAACGATTCGGCCTCGCTGCCCACCGTTGTGGGAGTCGCCCACTCTCCTGGGGTGCTTAGGGCCGAGTTGAGGTTGTGCGTGACGTGCCTTCTGAAAAAGGACCCGACGCCTGAACTGTCCTTGGGGGTGTCGAAAGGGACACCCCCAGAAGACATCTTGCTGAGAGCCGCTGGTGAACCCGTTGTTGGGATGGCCAGCGCCTTGCCGGCCGTCTTACCCGGCGCCGCCCCAGAAGAAGGATCCGAGGAGGTTGATGAAGAGCGAAAGAATCCATTGAATGATGACGATCATTGGGTGTCATTCCTTGATGTGGGTGCGGCCATCTAACGGCCGCTTCGGTATGTACAGGGCACTGCGGAATCCGACCGAAGGCGTCGGTCGGTCAAGACTGGTTTAGAGGTGCCAACCCGGCGCGGACCCTAGCCAGTTCGAGAACACCGACAGAACCTGCAGGACGATGAACGCAATTATTTGAATGATTGCCATGTGCACTCCTAGCACGCGTGTCAATTGGGGCGTTCACTCGGCGATTCGAGCGAACACCGCTTTCGTATCACGAACGCTGCATGTCACGTTTGAGAAGTTGCAAAAAGTTGTTGAAAGTAGCGATGAACGACTGGGAGGGGGTGTCACCTTGCGCGACACCCCCTCCCAAGTGATCTGAGCTGGCTCAACCGGGACCGCGTCCCGGCAGCGTGACCTGGCCGTTGTCAGGTCACGCTTGCTCCATGCGAGCGTCGTGCCGTCCCCAGCGGCGGCCCGACGTTCGGCAGTAGCTAGTACAGAAGCCAGTTGCCTAAGGACATCAAGAGCTGGACGATGATCTGGACCAGCCAGGACAGTATGAACATGGTGTTCCTCTCATGCTGGGGAGTCATTGGGTTGTCCGACCCAACTCAGCGGCGCGGGTCGGCGCCTCGATGCTACTGGCGAACGGCGAGCAACGGCTTGAACGAGTTGAAGCCGCAGCGTCCGCGAGTACGACGTCGGTGTTGAGACCGGTTCGGTTAGGTACTCTGGGCCTAGCCGTCGATCGAGGTGGAAACAGTTGGTCAGTTCGTCGCAGTCCCAACATCCAGAACGCCTCGCGAGTTCCGGCGGCTCAAATGCGATGAGCGACGCTGACGTGGTCGAAGCACTCGTCTCGTCGCCGGCCGTTCGTGACCTGTTGCGGAGCGGGGTTCGGCGCGGCGAAGTGACGACCGAGGAGCTGTTCGCCGCGCTGCCCGATGTCGCCCAGCCGTCGGTGGACGAACTCGGCGCGATCTTTGAGTTATTTGAGTCCCGCGGCGTCCAAGTCCTTGAAACGGCCGAAGAAGATATGGCTGGGCAGTCCGATGGCGACGAAGGACTGCTGGGGGATGACCTCGACGACGATTTTGATGATGGGGCGGGAGAGGCGTCAGGGCTTGGATCGGACGACGAAGACGACGCCTCAGCCTCAGCCTTGGCCGATTCTGCCCCCGACGGCGCAGCGGGCCGCAGCGGCGAGAGCGACGAGGAAGTCGGATCCAACGAGCCAGCTGGCGTTGGGGGCGACGTCCGCGGATCAGCGTTCGCGGGTGCGGCAAGTCGAGCGAAGGAGCGCAGGTCCGAGCGACGAAGCCGAAGGGAGCGGTCGCTTGCGCCGATCAGCGCGGTCGATCCCACCCGGGTCTACCTG
>CXWK01010539.1_pt1 | contig 22399 bp, 15 predicted proteins | sample 590851 | NCBI WGS metagenome assembly CXWK01 (sample SAMEA3498364, study PRJEB10139) | wastewater metagenome | biome: wastewater treatment plant; material: activated sludge | place: Denmark | collected 2014-08-01
CGGAAGGGGCCGCCGGCCATATCGGTGACGGGTGGGAACGTGCCCGGCGGGGCGAACTCGACAGTCGTGCCGACGGCGTCGCCCGCGGCCAGGCCGAGGAGCGCGCCGCGGTAGCGTTCACGTGAGGTGATCATCAGGTAGGGCGGGTGGGAGTCGAACCCACACGGGCGTTAGCCCGGCGGATTTTAAGTCCGCTGCGTCTGCCGTTTCGCCACCGCCCCTTATCAAGGGTGTATTCTACTTTCTCGTGCCTTTTCCTTCAACTGGGAAGATGGCACGCTGATCAACGCTGAGGAAGACGCTGATTTTCGCTGCGATAATCAGCGTCTTCCTCAGCGTCATCTGCGTGCCATTCTTTGGCTGTGCTATACTCCGGCCCGACACGGTAATGGGAGGCGGCAATGAGACAGTATCTCGACCTGATGCAGCACGTTCTTGACCACGGCATCCGCAAGGAGGATCGCACCGGCGTCGGCACGATCAGCGTCTTCGGCTATCAGATGCGCTTCGACCTGGCGGCCGGGTTCCCCCTGCTGACGACCAAGAAGATGCACCTGCGCTCGATCATCTACGAACTGCTGTGGTTCCTGCGCGGCGAGACCAACGTCGGCTATCTGCGCGACCACAACGTCACCATCTGGGACGAGTGGGCCGACGCCGACGGCGAACTCGGCCCGGTCTATGGCCGGCAATGGCGCTCCTGGGCCGCGGCCGACGGCCGCACCATCGACCAGATCACTCAGGTCGTCGAGCAGATTCGCTGCAACCCCGACTCACGCCGGCTCATCGTCAGCGCCTGGAACGTGGGCGAGATCGAGCAGATGGCTCTGCCGCCGTGCCACTGCCTCTTTCAGTTCTACGTGGCCGACGGCCGCCTCAGTTGCCAGCTCTATCAGCGCAGCGCCGACATCTTCCTCGGTGTGCCGTTCAATATCGCTTCCTACGCCCTGCTAACGCAAATGATGGCCCAGGTGACGGGCTATGCGCCGGGGGAGTTCGTTCACACCTTCGGCGACGCCCACCTCTACCTGAACCACGTGGAGCAGGCGCGGCTGCAACTCGGCCGCGCCCCGTTCGCGCCGCCGGCGATGCGCCTCAACCCGGCCGTGCGCTCCATCTTCGACTTTGATTACGCCGACTTCGAGCTGGTGGACTACCAGAGCCACCCCCGCATCGCCGCGCCGATTGCTGTCTAGATATAGAAGCTCACGCAAAGGCGCGAAGGGGCAAAGGCGCAAAGAAGAATAAGAAATATGATCACTCCTCGCATCGCCTACGTGGTAGCCATAGATGCCAACCGCCTCATCGGCCGCGACAACACCCTGCCCTGGCGCTTGCCCGACGACATGCGCTGGTTCCGCGCGCAGACGCTGGGCAAGCCATGCATCATGGGGCGCAAGACCTACGACTCGCTGCCCGACCGCTTCCGGCCGCTGCCGGGGCGGCTCAACATCGTCGTCACGCGCAACCATGAGTACGACGCGCCGGGCGCGGTCGTTGTCCACTCCGTGGCCGACGCCCTGGCCGCGGCCGGCGCAGTTGAAGAGGTGATCATCGTCGGTGGCGCTGACCTGTTTCATGAGCTACTGCCGCAAGTAGATCGCCTCTATCTGACTGATGTACACGGGGCGGTTGAGGCGCAGGCCGGGGCGCACGACGTCTTCTTCCCGCCCATTGATCCTGGCCAATGGCGCGAGGTCTACCGCGAGCACCACCCCGCCGACGACCGCCACCCATTCCCCTTTACGTGGTTGATTCTGGAGAGAAAAGAATTGGAACCACAGATCACACAGATTTCACAGATTCTTTCCGAGAATCTGTGAAATCTGTGTGATCTGTGGTTCCTTCTCTTACTGCTCCACAATCACATCGAACCGCCCGGCGGGCAGGCGCACGCCGTGGCCGTTGGGCGTGTCGTCGAAGAGTAGAGCGCGGGCACGGGTGATGCTCAGCAGGTCGGCCGTGGCCCCGCGCAAGGCGGCGGTTAGTTCCGGCGGCGCGTCGGGCAGGTGCAGCGCCGCCAGCTCCGCGCCCAGCGATAGGCCGCGCTCGCTCTTGTAGCGGCGCACCGCCGTGGCGATGTCGAGCAGGGCGTCGCCGGCGATCAGGGCTGTGGCGTCGTCGAAGCGGGTGTCGGCCTTGGGCCAGGCGGCGAGGTGCACCGACGACACGCCCTCGGTCGCGGCGAAAAGGCCGCTGTAGATCGCCTCGGTGACGTAGGGCAGCAGCGGCGCGAGCAGCTTCACCGTGGTCAGCAGCGCGCGGTGTAGCGTGTAGCGCGCCGCCTCGTAGCCGGCTTCGCCCGCGTAGAGGCGCTGCTTGGCCATCTCCAGATAGTTGTCGGCCAGGTCGCGCCAGAAGAACGTCTCGACCTCGCCGCGCACGGTCGCATAGTCATAGGCGTCAAAGGCCGCCGTGGCTGCGGCGGTGATCCGCGCCAGCCGGGCCAGCAGCCAGCGGTCGGCCGTGGTCAGGCCGTCCGGCGGCGCGGCGGGCGGCGTGTACTCGGCCAGAAAGCGCTCGGCAAAGCGGGCCACGTTCCATAGCTTGGTGACCCAGCGACCCCCGGCGGCGATGCGCTCCTCGCTGATGATGGTGTCCTTGCCCAGACCGGCCCCGGCGGCCCAGTAGCGCACGGCGTCGGCCGAGTACTTGTCCAGCGCCGCCAGCGCCTCAATTGGCCCGCCGCCCTTGCTCTTGCTCAGCTTGGCCGCGCCGTCGGGCGACAGCCCCCAGCCGGAGACGGCCACGTTCGTCCAGGGCAGCGCGCCGTCGTGGTAGTGGGCGCGGACGATGGTGTAGAAGGCCCAGGTGCGGATGATCTCGTGCGCCTGTGGGCGCAGCGACATGGGGAAGACGCGCCGGAAGAGCGGCTCGTCCGACAGTCGGCGGCCGACGATCTGCGGCGTCAGCGACGAGGTGGCCCAGGTGTCCATCACGTCCGTCTCCGGCCGGAAGGTGGTGCTGCCGCAGGCGCAGGGGCGGGCGGGCGGGCGCTCGGCTGGGTCGACCGGCAGCTCGGCTTCGTCGGCCGGCATCATTTCGCCGCAGGCCTCACAGTACCACAGCGGGAAGGGCACACCGAAAGCGCGCTGGCGGGAGATGCACCAATCCCAACTGAGGTTCTCGACCCATTGTGTGTAGCGCGCGCCCATGTGGGCCGGATGCCAGGCGATGCGATGCCCGGCCTCCAGAAAGGCGGCGCGCTGGTCGAGCAGGCGGATGAACCACTGGCGGCTGGTGATGTACTCCACCGGCGTGTCGCAGCGCTCATGGACGCGCACCGTCTGGGCGGTGGGGCAGCGCGCGAGCAGCAGGCCGCGCTCGTCCAGCGCGTCGGTCAGGGCGCGACGGGCCTCGTCGGTTGTCTGCCCGGCGAAGGGGGCGGCGGCGGCCGTCAGCCGCCCGTCAGGGCCAATGGCCTCGATGAGTGGCAGGTCGTGGCGGCGCTGCCAGGCGATGTCGGTGGCGTCGCCAAAGGTGCAGCACATCACCGCGCCCGTGCCCACCGTCGGGTCGGCGGCGGGGTCGGCCAGGATGGGCACGACGCGCTCGAAGAAGGGTGTTGTGGCCTGGCGGCCGATCAAGTGGTGGTGGCGGGCGTCGTCGGGGTGGACGAAGACGGCCACGCAGGCGGGCAGCAACTCCGGCCGCGTGGTGGCGATGGGTAGCGGCGCGCCGTCATCACTGCTGAAGCGCAACGTGTAGAACGTCGTCTCGCGCTCCAGGTCGTTCTGCTCGGCCTGGGCGATGGCTGTGCGGCACTCCGGGCACCACAGCGTCGGCGCTTGCTGGCGGTAGGCCAGGCCGCGCCGCAACAGGTCCAGGAAGGCCCACTGGGCGACGCGGCGCGACTCGTCGTCGATGGTGCGATAGGTGTAGCGCCAGTCGATGGACAGCCCCAGTCGTCGCCAGATGGTTTCGTACTCGGCCTCGACCTCGGCGGCCACGGCCAGGCACTCGCGAACGAAGGCGGCGCGGCCGACCTGCGCCGCCCGCACGCCGCGCGTCCGTTCCACCAGCCGCTCGGTCGGCAGGCCGTTGTCGTCGTAGCCCATGGGGTAGAAGACGTTGTCGCCGCGCATCCGGCGATAGCGGGCGAAGAAGTCGGCGTGGGCGTAGGAGTAGACGTGGCCCAGGTGCAGCCGGCCGGAAACTGAGGCCGGCGGGGTGTCGATGGCGTAGACGGGCGCGTCGCTGTCGCGGTCGAAGTGGTAAACGCCGGCTTCGCGCCACTGCTGCTCCGTCGCGCGCTCGGCCGTCAGCGGATCGTACTGCTTACTCAGACTCATGTCGCCATACCTCCACGGAAATTAAAACAGCCCTGTGTCCTGATGAGGACGAAAGGGCTGTGCTTCCGCGGTACCACCTCAGTTCGCCGGCCTTTCCGGCGCGCTCGTGCCCCGACGACTATCAGGGCGGCGCGTTAACGGGCGCACCCGTGCCGATCTACTAAGGGCCATGGCCCGGTTCTGCGGCAGCCAGGCCGGACGACCTTCGGCGCTTCTCCACCGCGGGGGCTTTCAACCTATGGCCCCGGCTTCTCTTTCGGCGGGCAGGACGCTTACTCCTTCCGGTTCAGGCGACTATTCGATTTCACTTCATTATAGGCGACGTGAATCGGCTGTCAAGACAGGCATCGTTGACGCCGTAAAAGTGGGCGAAATTGGCCCACATGTGAGTTTCTTCACCCTTCATGAGTGACAGATGACAGGTGTGGATAGTCACAAATAGACCTATACTATAGGCTAGGTCCGTTGTCTGTCCAAGCCAATACGTTGTGCGCATGTGTCTGGTTCACCTCAGGCTGACCTTGTCATAGGATTCCATCGTGAATAAAAGCGACTCTCTTTACGCTGCGTCTCGATCCGTGCTGACTCGCTGTCTAGGATTACCCAGCGGCGCCAATCTGGTTGTCTTTGCCGACGAGACGACCTTGAGCACAGCGCTTCTGCTCATAGAGCAAGCTGACGCGTTGGAGATGCAGCCGCTGTTAGTCTACTTTAGCACGGCGACCCAGCAGCGACTGGGCAAGCAGCCGCTCCAGGTGGGTTTGCAGTTGGCGGTCAGGGAGGCGGATGCGGTGCTGGTCTGTCTCAGCGGTGCGCCGTCCTCTTACGAGTTCCGCAACGCGGTGCGGGAGTTTGCCTATAATGCCGGCTGCAAGGTGGGGCACATGCCCGGCATTGACCAGGCGACACTGCTGCTGGCCGATGTGAATTACGAGGAACTGATTCAACACTGTGAGCTTTTGGCCACTGCTCTGCTCCAATCCAACAGCCTGACCATTAAGACCACCGATGCGGCCGGCAGGCAGCACTGTCTGACGGTTCCACTCGATCCAGGCACGTTATTGCCCATTACCAGTGATGGCATTATCCAGCGCGCCTCGTGGGGCAACATCCCATCGGGCGAGACGTTCATTGCCCCCGCGCCCTTCAGCGGCGATGGCTCCATTGTCATCAATGGCTCGATTCGCCGTTACGTCATGGCCGCCGATGAGGAGCTTGTGTTTTACTTTGAGCAAGGCCAACTGGTACGCTGGGAGCCGGAAGACAGTCCGGCAGCGCGCCATTTCGTGACCGAGGCTGTCGAATCGGCGCGGGCGCAGAACGACGCCAACTGGTCGCAACTGGGCGAGGTCGGCCTGGGAGCTAATCCGCGCGTTGACCAACTGACGGGTTCGATGTTGCTCGACGAGAAGAAGTACGGCACGGCTCATATCGCCCTGGGCGACAACACCGACATGGGCGGGCAGGTCAAGTCGAGTATTCACTACGACATGGTCACCCTCCGGCCGGAGGTGGCCGTCGACGGCCGTGTCATCATTCGTGACGGCCGTCTCGTCCTGACGCCTGACGGGCTGCTGGCGGGTCTCTCCCAGGTTCAGCCGCCGGTGGACTGGTCGGTTGACCTGCCGCTCAGCTACACCGCCGTACGTTGCGGGGCCGATGAGCAAGGCCGGCTGCGGCGGCGGTGGGATACCGATTCCGGTCGCGTCTGTTCGGTCATGGTGGGCACCGATGAGATCGCGCGTCATGCAGCCGAAATCTATGAAGCGCTCAGGCAACAGCGGCGGCCGAGCACTCTGGCCACCATCCGCGACCGTGTCACAACGATTCACGACGATGCGGCCATGCTCGCCACTGCCTATCTGCTGTCCAGGTATGGTCTGGTGAAACCCGAAATCACTTAGTCGATTACAGGTTGTCACCCCTGCGAACCCGACGTATCGGATTGATCATAAAGAACGGAGGGCGCAATGAACCGTGATTCAGATTACCCGTTGGCGCTCGGTGTCCTGATCGAGCGGCTGAACTACCGTCACTCTGGTCCAATCACGACCGGAGGCTTCCAGACGTTTGAAGTTGACCTGTCAGAGTGGAGCTTGAGTCTGACCCACGCCACGCCTTGCATCTGGATCAAGGAGACGGACTTGCAGGCGCATCCTCCCGCACAACTCATGCTCAGCTTGCGCGACGTGGCCCGCGAGCGGGGCTGGCGCAATGCCATCATCCTGCTCTTTGTTGACGGTGTGACCGACGCGTTGCGCCCTCATCTGCCGCCAACCACACCGCGCTTTGTGTTCATCGACCGCGAAGATCAGCGTCACGTGGCCGCGGCCGACTCGCCATCGCGTCTCATGCTCGATATTGTGATGCGTCAGGTTCCACGGGCACAACTTGCGCCTTATGAGAGCAGCCGTCCGGTTTTTGGCAGCCGTTTCTTCGGTCGGGACGGCGAGATCAACCGCATCATGAACCACCCCGACCGCAGCTACCTGTTGCTCGGGCTGCGCCGGGTGGGCAAGACGTCGCTGCTCAAGGAAGTGCGGCGCCGGCTGGATGAAGCCGATCCGGTGGAGGGCAACCAGACGCGCCGCTTCTACCTCGATTGTACGGTGATCGATTCCGAGGAGGAGTTCTACCGGGCACTGGCCGTGGGGCTGGACCCACTGCACCAGAAGGAGTTGATGCGCGAGGGCGGCCGGGCGATTCGCTACCGCAAGCTGATGTTCGACCGCTTCTACGCCTTACATGGCGGGGCGATCACCTTCTTCATTGACGAAATTGACCGGCTGTTGTCACGCATCGGTGACGAGGCGACCCTGCTGGACGTGATGCGTTCGGCTTCGTCGGAGGAAACGCCTGCCGGACATCCCAAGGTGCGTTTCATCCTTTCCGGTTTTCGTCTGGCCATGCACGCCAACAATAGTCGCGACTCGGCCTGGAACTTCGCCGAGTCAATCGAACTGGGGCCGCTGATGCGCAACGATGTCACCAAAATGATCGTCGGTCCGTTGGGCGGGCTGCGCATTTCTATTGAGAATCAGGCCGGCGTCGTTCGGCGCATCCATCGGGAGACGGCCGGCTTGCCCCACTACATACAGCTTTACTGCCAGGCGTTGCTTGAACTTTTGGACTACGAGCAGCGCGATGTGCTGACCGAGGAAGACCTGAATTACGTCTACCAGAGCGAGGCATTTCAGGATTACATCCTGGAAAGCTTTAAGGATCAGGCGATTCCAGAAGAGAAGGCCATCGTCTACGCGTTGATCGCTGGCCCCGACGATCCTACCCACCAGCAGCATTATACGCAGCGCCTCATGGATAATCTGCTGAAAAAGCGCGGCGTGTCGTTAAAGGGTGATGTCCTGGACAACTCCTGTCGCAATCTGACACGAGCCGGGGTGTTCACCCGTGTCGGCATTGGCTATGAGTTTGCCGTACCCATCTTCCAGCAGATCCTGCGCGAGACGCGCGACGTGGAGTTGTTGCTGGAAAAGAGTATTGGCGAAATAGACATCAATGCGATGATCGTATGAACGCTCCCGCTCCCTTTCCTCCCCACCCGCTTGAGCAGTCGGCCCACGCGTTTACCTTTGACCGCGACAACCCGGTCGTGGCCGCCATCCTGCGCCACGTCTCGGACGGTTACTGCTGTCAACTTCTTGGGCCGCGCCACCACTTGAAGAGCCGGCTCGTACAGTTTGCCGGCGCGCTCCTGACGGAGTTCGGCACGCATCACGTGGCCTATCTCGATTTGGCGGCCGTGCGCCCCGATGAGCAGTTCTTCACCGCGCTTGATGCCCACACGCGGGCCAGCCTGTCGCCACAACTATCTGGCCCGCCCGTTGATGAGTGCCAGAGCGCCACCGAACTCCAGGTTGCCCTGGTGCGCTATGCCCTGGCCAGCGATCGCAATCTGCTGCTGATCGTCGATCACCTGGAGATCGCGCCGCCCAATCTGGTGGCTTCGCTACTGAGCGCCGTACGCGCTGCGCATACAGCCAGTATGGATGACTACAGTAGCCGCCTGCAAGCCATCGTTTGTGGCTCAATGCTGCTCAGTCAAGTGGCCCTCCGCGACGCCGATCGCTACGAGAGAATCTCGAAGACAATCACCATGCAGGACTTGAGTCGTGAGGAAGGCCGGCGCCTACTCAACGCTTACCTGAACAACGGCCTGACAATTACCGCCGATGCCGCCGACGCGGTCATTGACTGGGTAGACGGCGATGCGCTGCTGATTAGGGAAGCGGCAAGCTTGCTCAACCGGTTGGACGGTAGCAGCCGTACGCTCATTGATCGGGATGATGTGTCTTCGGCCATTCAGGCTTTTGGTTCGCAAAACCCCTATATCGAAGAGATCTTACGGCACATTGACAATGACGTGCGGCTGTTGAAGGTGGTGCGTGGTCTGCTGGAACACGTCCAACCTTCGGCCGATGTCCTCGACAGTCCGGAAATACGAACGTTGCTGGACCTAAGTGGCGTCATTGCCAGACGAAATGGCGTCTATCAAATCAAGAGCGCCGCATGGGAGCATTTGCTGCGTGCCAGGCTAAGCGCGGGGTACGTGGGCCGGCTCTTTGCTCGTGCCGGTGACTGGAACCGGGCGATTGACTATCTCGGTCAGGCGCAGAGCAATCAAACCGAAGTCGATCAGGACTTCCGGCCAGAGCTATTCGCCGCCATCATCAACGCCATCCACGACAGCCGTGATGAGCGTCAGGCCTTTGCCGTTCTGGATGCGGGGCTGCGCGCGGCCTATCCCTACCCGCCGCGCGATTTGCTGCTTTATGCCGTTGACCCTGATGAGCGGGCATTCAAGCTCATCACGCCTATCGAGCGCGACCGCTCTTTGCCGACGGCGCGGATAAGCCTGAGCGCGAGCGACCGCCCGGAGGTTCAGGCTTGCTCGGATACTGAGTACTCCATATCGCTCGTTGATGGAGCGACAAGGCTACTCTACCCGCTGCCTGCCGCGGATGCCGGCGGCGATCCGCTGGGGCTGGTCTCGGCCGACGAAGGCATTCGATCCGGCTCCCGCTATCAACTCTGGGAGGAAAGAGAGGTGTTGCTCGGCTTCCTCCGTAACGTTTCACGGGCGTTGATGTCGAAGCACCGCTTCCGCGACCTTCTAGGCCGCACCAGTCAGCGTGTTGAGCTGCTGCGCGTGCTTGACCGGATTAACACCCTTCTGCACGACCCGGAGTTGTCGGAGGAGACGGTGTGGCGGGTGATGCTGGAAGGGGTGACCCACGGCCGCGGTCTGGGGTTCAACCGGGCCGTCCTCTTTACGCCGGACACGCCGAGACAGCTTGTGGCTAACTACGCCGTGGGTTATGCCCAACGGGCTACGGCTGAGGCCGACTGGCAGCTTCACCCGTTTACAGACGAAGCTACCGATGATTGGATCAATGGCCTGATCGGCCGACATCGCTACCCGCCGCGGCTGCCGGGTGAATTAGAGGGCGCTCTGCGTGGGTTGTCGGTGACGCTCAATGAAGACGAAAGCCTGCTGAAGCGCTGTTTTGCTAAAAGGGAACTGATCCACGGCTATCCGCGCTCAGGTTGGGGGTATTCCGTTCTGCCGGAAACCCTGACCCGCGCTATTAACCCGGCCGATGAGTTTGTCCTTGTGCCGCTGCGCGGGACCCGTGAGCCGCTGGGCGTTCTCTACGTGGACAACAAGTTCTCTGGACAGCGGATTTCCGGTGAAGAGTATCGCATCCTCCACAACTTCGCCGCCCAGATTGCCCTCGTTGTCGAGGGCGCGCGGGCGCTGGCCTCGGAACGGGAGCTTCGCCGCCTGGAACAGATGCAGCGCGAGCAAATTGATCGCGAACTGCAAGACCTGCAGGAGTTGCAGCGCGCGCTCCAGTTCAACCTGGACAAGAGCGGTAACGAACCGTTCGACGATGTAATCCGGGCTGAATTGGGCAAGGTGTGCCAGTCGGCGATGGGTTCACAGGCCTGGCTGGTACGCGTCTGCCCGCGCGATAGCTGGCAGATCGTGGCCCATGGCAGCGCGGGCCACTACAGGACGTGGCAGACTGCCGATGCGCCGCCAGTCCCACGGCGCGCCAACCCGGACTATATGTCCCCGCGCATGGTGTCTTATATCGACAGCGTATCCTCAGGACTGTCGGCCTACCTGCGAACCGGCAGTGAGGAGTTGGTCGTTGCGCCGATAGAGGTAAACGGCAACCATCAGGCAACTTTGTATGTGGAAGTGCTGCCTGGATCAACGGTTACCAATCGGGAAAAGGTGGTCGAGCGTGCCGCCAACCGGCTCGGCGTCGTCATTAGCCAGGTGCAAAACGTTCAGGTGTTGCAGCGGCTGGTAGACTCGGCGCTACGGCTGACGCGCGATGAGCCGCTTAAAAAAACGCTGCGAAACATCGTCCACGAAGCGATGGAGGTTCTCAGCGGCGTGAGTGTTGTGACGCTCTATGCCATTGATGAGCGCGACGAAATCATGCTGTCCGCATGGGAAGGGGAGCGCTTTCGCGACCAGATGAAATCTCACCCACCCTATGGCAGCACCGTTGTTGAAAATATCGTCAAGGCGGACGCGGGCATTTTTGCCACCGATGCGATCGAAAAGCGCCCGTTCCGACGCTCGCAATTCATCAAGCGCGAGGGGATTCACTCAGTAGCGGCTTTCCCTTTGACTTCAGGCCGGCAACGATTGGGCTGTATGTTCTTCAGCTACCGCCGCCGCCATCTGTTCCCGGATGCCGAGAGAAGCGCCCTGTCGCTCTTTGCTCAATTGGCGGCGGCCGAGCTTCTATACGAGCGTCTCGACCATGAGTTAGCGAAGAAGACCCAACTGGAGCAGTACGTGGTGCGGGCGGCCCTGGCTAGCGAGTTCATTCATCGCATGGACAACACGCTTTCAGGAATGTCGGATCACATCGATCAGATCGAGGCCCGTGTTGGCGAGGAGCCGGCGGTCAGGAAGCGGTTAGAGCGCTTGCGCAACAAGGGCAAGGAGCTTGTGTTCCTCAGCGAAGACCTGAAGAAACGTCTGAATGAAGTGAGCCGGGATGCAAAACGCGAGATGCAACCTCTGGAGCCGGCGCTGGCGCAGATCGTCGAGAAACTGGCTCGCGAAGCGCCGGAACATGTGGATGTCCATCTCGTACCCCGCCAGGCGTCATTTAGCTATCCCATTGATCGGCCCCTCTTTGAGATACTCATTGGACACCTGGTGGATAACGCTTGCGACGCGATCCCGGTTGACCGCCAGGGGCTAGTCGTTATTACGCTGGCGAAGCACGGTGACTGGATCCGGATTGCCGTTCGCGACAATGGCAGCGGCATTGCCGAAGAAGATATCGAGCGTGTTTTCGACTCCGGCTTTACCAGGAAAGAGTCAGGTAGAGAGCGGGGCCAGGGTCTGGGTATTGCCCGGATGATCGCCGAACAGCATCACGGCCGCCTGACCGTCGGTCGAAGCAATAAGACGGGCACTGTCTTCTGGCTCGATTTGCCAAGCCTGCTGGAGTAGCCGGTAAATTCGGCACACCGATGGGGTATAAGCTGTCCGGTGGAAGTAAGCGGAGAGACGCATGACGCAACTACGGCATGTGCTGCTAGTAGAAGATTCCGAAAGTGCGATTGACGATATCTGCCTGTGGCTGGATGAGGAGAACTATCATGTCACCGTGGCCCGCGGTCTGGACGAGGCCAGGGAGCTATTTCAGCAGAAACACTTCCATGCCGCTATTGTGGACATCAGCCTGGCGCCGAATGATAAGCAGAACATCGATGGCTATCGGCTGATTCAGTGGATCAATTCTCAGCCAGTGTTGAAAGACGTCTTGCCCTGTATCGTGCTCACAGGTTATGAACGTGATGACCTGGCGGCTGAGGGGATGGGCCGGTTGCCAGTCAAGTTTTGGGTTAGAAAGAATCTTAATTACAGTAAAGAACTGATCGAAGCGCTGTCAGCTACATTTGGGGAATCAGTCCGAATCAACTTCGCCCTGGGGTATGATGACAACGGCGAGGAGGCCTTATCACGCATCGCCGGCCACGTCGGGTGGCCCGAAGGAGTAGAGAAACCGGATGAACGAATTCTGGTTGAAGAAATTCGTGACCTACTGGGCAAACAGTTTCGCAACGCAGCACGAATCTACTTTAATGAATTGACCAAGGGTTTGTCCGGGGCGGCCGTCATCAAGGTGCGGGCGAAGTGGGGCAACGACTATGGGCCGGCCTACGTTTTCAAGATCGGACGACGTGATAAGGTGCAGACGGAGTTTAGCAACTATGAGGAAAATGTAGAGCACTTTCTGCCCGCCAACACCGCCGCTGGCGCTCAAGTCGTCTATTCCGGCCATTTGGGAGCTATTCAGTATAAATTTGCCGAAGACGCCAACAAGCCCCTCCGCGAGTTTGACGAATTCTTCCAACGCGAACCGGTCGAGCGAGTCACGTCGGCTTTACGTAGTCTCTTCGACGACACTTGTCGTTACTGGTACGCCAGCCCCGACCCCGAATTTAAGAACCTGATTACCTTATACTATAAGGCGCTAAATCTGGATGAGGCCAAGCTAACCACCCGCATTCGTCAATTCTTGCATGAGTTCGATCCGGCAGAGCCGCAAATGTCTCTGCCTCACGAGCCAGCTGCTCTCATCAACCCACTGTACTGGCTCCAAATGAACCGCGACCATTGTACGGTCAAGGTCTATCACAGCATCAGTCATGGTGACCTGACCGGCCGCAATGTGTTTGTCACGGATCAAGGGCACTGCTGGCTGATTGACTTCTATCGCACCTATCGCAGCCATTTGTTGCGCGACTTTGTTATCCTGGAGACAGATATTAAGTATCGTCTGCTGCCGGAACTTTTCCAGAAAGCCGGCCATCCGGAGGCGTACTCGTGGGACGAATACTGGGCGATGGAAAAGTCGCTACGCTATGGTGAGTTAAGTAACGTTCGGGAGCGTTTGCCCGAAGTGTGTAAGGCGGCCGAAACCTTACTTACGATGCGAAGTTTGGCCAACGACTTGATGGTCAAATACCATCGGGATGGTGACAACATCCGACGCCAGATGCTCCTTAGCCGGCTGGTTACGCACTTGAACGTCACACGCCTCAAGCACGTCGAGCCGCGCTATAAGCTGTGGGCCTTGGCCACCGCCGGCCGCATCTGCGAGGAGCTAGACCAACTGCCGCCGCCGCGTTAGGCCAGCATCGGGAGCGCCATGACGGAACTCACCCCCAACCCACAACCGCACAGTCAGGCCCGCACCTTTCGCCGCCAGGAGACGCGACGTCTGCTCGGTTGGGTGCGCCACGGCGAATCGGCGCTGGTTGTCGGCGTTAGCGGCGTCGGCAAGTCCAACCTCTTTCTCCACCTGCTTGACCCGGCCACACAGGCGGCCGAGTTGGGCGAGCAGGCGGCCGATACGGTCATCGCCCGGGTCAACCTCCACTTCGCGCCCGACTTCAGCGACCGGACGCTCTACAGCCTGATCCTGGGCGCGCTGGAGGGGCTGGCCGACGAGGCCCATCCGGCGCTGGCCGGCGTCGACCGCGCCCGGCTGGCCGAACTCCACGACCGGCTGCTGGACGCCGGCGACGACACCTTGCGCATCCAGCGCGCCGCCCGCCAGGCCATCGGCCTCGTCCTGGCCGGGCCGCAGCGCCGGCTGGCCCTGCTCTTCGACCAGTTCGATGAGCTTTATCGCGACGCCTCGCCGCGCCTGTTCGTCAACCTGCGTGGCCTGCGCGAGGCGTTCAAGTATCGCCTGGCCTTTGTCTTCTTCACGCGCGACGTGCTGGACAACCTGGCCGCGCCCGACCCCGCGCGCGACGAACTGCAAGAGTTGGTGGCCAACCAGACGCTGGGGCTGGTGGCCGGCGACCGCGCCGACGCCGAAGGGTTGTTGGCGCGAATCGCCGCCCGACGCGGCCAGTCGCCCATGGACCTGGTGGTAGACCGGCTCTTCGCCGTCACCGGCGGCCATGCGGGCCTGTTGCGCGCCGCCTATCTTTCTTCGGAGGGCGAGGACGGGCTGCGCGCGCTCGTCCGCAGCGAGGCCGCGGTTGACGAACTGGCGCAGGCGCTGCTGGCTGTGCCGGCGGTCGAGCGTGAGTGCCGGCAGATCTGGCGCGGGTTGCCGCTTGACGAACAGAGCTACTTGGCGGCGCTGGCCGAAGATGGCGCACCAGAGCCTTCGTCAAATGCCCCATTGGCCAATCTGCGGCTGAAGGGGCTGGTCGTGGAGAACGGGCCACCCCATGTCTTGGCCCCCATTCTGGCCGGCTACATCTCCCGGCAACCCGCCGTGTGGGGTGATGAACTTATCTATGACGAAGCGCGTCGCGCGGTGGTGGTGAAAGGACACTCTATCCCCCTGACGGCCCTTCAAGGGCGCCTGTTCGGCTTGCTGTGGCAACAGCGCGGCCAGATTGTCGAGCATGAGGCTCTATTTGTGGCCGGATGGCCCGATGATAAGGATGTCTATCGGGATCAATCGCTCAAGACGGAGATTAGCCGCCTGCGGGGCAAGATCGAGCCTGAGCCTAAGAACCCCCGCTACATTACGACGGTGCTCGGTGGCGGCTATCGACTGATCGCCTCGCCCCCGCCTACCTCTTGATCGGCCGCCGGAAGTTCGTTCCCGGCGCGCTTGTTACTTCTGTACCCTTTTTGTAAGCCAATTGTTACCGCCCGGTTATGCGGCTGCCCGTCTCGGCCGCTATCCTATGCGCATGGAAGGATGTTGCAGTCGAGAAGGAATGAGGTGACAGAAATGAATCCGTACTTCGCGTTTCTCCTGCTCTTGATCGGCTATGCGCTGGCGATGACCGTTCTGGTCATGACTCGGCGCTCCACCCCTCCGCCGCAGACCGTCGTCGTCAATCAGGAGCCGCCGGTTCAGGCTCCCGGTTGTGGCGCGTTCCTTCTGTTTGTCGGGTTGATCTTCGTCGCGTTGGTGTTTGGTGCCATGATGGGCTAGGGTCGGAGTTCCAGTGAGAGGGGTTGCGCTTCGCCCGGGGCGCGACCCCTCTCCGCCCATCGTAGCCGGCGGCGTGCTCTATTCCCTCCGTTCGTCCGGCTAGTGACAACGTAGCCAGTAGAGTGGGCGGCGACCGAAAGTCGCCGCCCTTTCTTATGTGTTCAGCCCGGCTTCCCAACTTGCCAACCAGCGTCGTTATCAGTAGTATTGTCCCTCAGTCTACAATACCACCTGATAAGGTATGACAACCCCCATGGAACCCGAACTGATCACCATCATCGAAGGCCCCACCCCCGACTTCATGCCGCATCCGCATGGGTGGGTGCAATCTGTCTATGAGGGTCCGGAAGAGCTTGACATCGCCCTGTGCCAACTGCGCACGGGCAACGGCCAGGACATCGTTGACCGCTGCCAACGCGCCTGGCGCGAGGGGCGCTCTGTCCGGCTCGACTACCCCGATGACATGCGTTTGCGCCAGCAGTTGGACGTCGTCGCGCTGCGCCTGACGAAAGTGGACGCGGGCGACTTGCTGCTGTTGTGGCTGTCGGTGCCGACGGAAGTCGGCGAGATGGTCGACGAAGGTGAAGACTTCGACGACGACTTTGACCCCGACTCCGACGTGCCATTCTAGGAAAGAGAATCGATCCGCAGATTGGGCAGATTAGGCAGATTGAAGAGACGGAATATCAGATCTCTTCTCTGAAATCGGCCTAATCTGCCCAATCTGCGGATCATACCGGGAGGGGCGGATGGCTTACGAGACGATCCTGTACGCGGTGGCCGACGGCGTGGCGACGATCACGCTGAACCGGCCGGCCAAGCTCAATGCCTTCAACGATGAGATGATCGGCGAGACACTCGACGCGCTGCGGGCCGCCGGACGCGACGACGCAGTGCGCTGCATCGTCCTGACCGGCGCGGGGCGGGCCTTCTCGTCCGGGCAGGATTTGGCCGCCTTCCAGGAGCGCGGCGACGCCGTCTCCATCGCCGAACACCTGCGCCATGGCTACCACCGCCTCATCCGCCAGATGGTGACGCTGGAGAAGCCAATCGTCGGGGCCATCAACGGCATCGCCGCCGGAGCGGGCTGCGGCGTGGCCCTGGCGGCCGACATCCGCGTCGCCGCCGCCGATGCCTCCTTCATGCTGGCCTTCAGCCGCATTGGCCTCATCCCCGATAGCGGCGTCAACTGGTTCCTGCCGCGCCTCATCGGCTACGCGCGGGCCTACGAGATGGCCGTCACCGCCGAGCGCGTGCCCGCCGACCGGGCGCTGGCCTGGGGTATGGTCAACCGCGTCGTGCCGACCGAGCAGTTGCCGGAGATCGCCGCCGCCACCGCCCGCCAACTGGCCGAGGGGCCGACGCTGGCTTTCGGCCTGACCAAGCGCGCCATGAATCGCGCCCTGACCAGTACGCTCGACGAGGCTCTGGCCGGCGAGGCCTACCTGCAAGAGGTCGCCGGCCGCAGCGCCGACAACCGCGAGGGCATCGCCGCCTTCCTCGAAAAGCGCCCACCGCGCTTTGAAGGAAGATAAAGAAGCTCACGCAAAGAACGCGAAGGAAGCAAAGGGCGCAAAGAAGAATTTGGTCTTCTTTGCGCCCTTTGCTTCCTTCGCGCCTTTGCGTGAGCCTCTTTATCTTTCAGCCGCGTAGATTTCGTTGCCGGCGACGACGAAGACGCGCATTGGCGCGTCGGTCACGGCGAAGTCGCCGGCCTGGCTCAGCACGTCGTTGCCCGCGCCATCCAGCACGCGATACTGGGTCAGCACCGTGCCGCCGCGGCTGAGCTGCACCAAACGGCTGCTGCCGGGATCGAGGATGAAGATCGAAGCGTTCAACCCGCGGCCGATCAGCTTGACGGCTACCGGCGCGACCAGCGGCGTCGTCAGTCCGTTTTGCAGCAGCGAGTTCTCGTCCCAGGCAATGCGCCCGGAGCGCGTGTCGTAGTAACGCACGCGGCCGTCCTCATACACAACGACCAGGCTGCCGTCCTCCGAGTACAGGTCGAAGTCCACCGCCGTGTCCAATCCCGCCTGGGAACTGAAGAAGATGGCCGGGTCATCCTCACGCTGCACGTAATTCTCATCGGCGTAGTACTTCCAGATTTGCCCCGCGCCGCGGTCGAGCACGTAGAGCCGGTCAAGGTAGGTGGCCATCGCCGCCGGGTCGAGCCAGGCGCTGCTGTTGCCCAGGCGAATGGCGCGGATGTCGCCCAGGTTGGGGAAGTAGTTGAACAGCACCCCTGTCCGGTCAAGCATCGTCACACTGTCGCGCGTTTCGGCGGCGCTGCCCGGCAACCATAGCAGATCGATGATCGGCCCGACCACCTCCGTGCCCACCGCCTGGCCGTTGAAGGCCACAATCACCGGTTCCTCGGTCGTCAACTCCTGGAAGGAATCATCGGTGGTGTGCAGCAAGACGCGATTGCTGCTACCATCGAGCACGGCCACACCGCCCTCGTCCGGCCCCAGAGCCACGCCGGTCAGGTTCACTTCCTCGTCGTAGGCGAAGAACAACTCGGCCGTCAGGCGCGTCACGCCGTCGATGCGGTCCAGCGCCTCGCGGGCGTCGGCGCGCATCCGGGCCACTTCCACGTCACCTAAGCGCAACTCTTCGGCGTCGCTGGACAGCAGCAGCACGGCTTGATAGTGGTCGCGCGCCTCAGCCGAGCCACTGGCCGCGCTCTCGGCCAGCAGCATCTCCTGCACCATCTGTTCCTTGATGCCCGCCACCTGCTCATTGCTGCCGCGCTGTAAGTAAACACTGCTGGCCACAGCCGCGACGAAGACGGGCACGACGATGGCGATCATGGCCGGCAGCGCCCAGTTGACTGGCGTCTGCCCCTCTTGCGGCGCGCCGCGCAGCCGGCCCAGCACGTCGGCCAGCCAGCCCGTCAGCCGCGAAAGGCCGCGCGCCGAGGTCGAGGCCACTCGCCGCGCGCCGACCTCGAACGGGGCCGCGCTGTCGGCCAGTGGCCCGTGGGCATCCGTCGCCACTGTTTCGGTTGCTGCCGGCGGTTGGGGCGTAGCCGGTCGGGGGACGGCCGGCCGCGATTCGGCCGCGCCTTCGCGCCGCGGCCCGCTGCCCGGTAACACGGCCGGCGGGGTGGCCGGGGTCGCCCCCCGTGCTTCCGGCCCGGACGCCGGTGCAGGCGGGCGCGCCGGGGTTGGGGCGGCGCGCGGCCCGCTCGGCGCGGGCTGCTTGCTGTGTTGGAATGTGACCGGCAACGTGGATGGCAACTCGTCGGCGAACTCGACCAGCAGCAGCCGCGCCGTGTCTTTGCCGAGGATGTCGCCCAGCGCCTCCAGCCCGCTCTCGATCTCCGCGTCCACCAGCGCCGGGGCCAGCGTCGCGCCGGACAGGTAGGCCAGACGTGGGTCGGCCAGCAGCATCATGTCGCCGCTGTGCAAGCGATGGTAGGCGAAGCGGATATCCAGGCCGGCGCTGCGGCCGAGCGGCGTCAGATGGCGCGGCGGGGCCACGGGCAGGCGCTCGATGCCGAAGTTGTGGCCCAGAAAGGCCAACCCTTCGCCGACCTGGAGGGTGAATAGCTCGTCGCCGTGCAGCACGGCGCAGGTCAGCGCGCCCTCGTTGGGCCGCTTCACGCTCAGGTTGTGGCGCAGTAGTTGATCGTTGGTTTCGATCACCGCGCGGCGTAGCGCGGCCGTGACGCTGCCCGGGGCAGCGAAGAAGCGCCGCGCCAGCCCTGCCGCTAGGTCGTCGGCCTGGGCCGCCGTCTCCTCGGCCGGGCCGCTTAGCGCCAGGTGGGCGAACAGAAAGTCATGCTCGCGCCCGCGGGCGGCCTTGGCCGGCGCGGGCAGGGCGATGAGGCCCGGAACCGCCCGGCTCTCCTGGGCGGCTCCGTCCACGATGTGCAATGGGGCGGTGATGGCGAGTAGGTCCACGGTTTATTGGGGCGAGACAACGGCGAGAGCCACGCGCCCGCCGTTGTCGTGCCCGTCTCAGATGCTAGGCCACGTACTCGGCGTAGGGCAGATTAAAGCACTCGGCCACGGCGGCGTAGGTCACTTCGCCGCGATAGATGTTGAGACCCTTGGCCAGTCCGGGGTCGGCGGCCATCGCGCCCTCGGCTCCCCGCCGGGCAATACGCAGCACGTAGGGCAGGGTGGCGTTGCTGAGGGCCAGGGTGCTGGTGCGCGGCACCGCGCCGGGCATGTTGGCCACGCCGTAGTGCACCACGCCGTCAATGATGTAGGTCGGGTCGGAGTGGGTCGTGACGTGGATCGTCTCCACACAACCGCCCTGATCGACGGCCACATCGGCGATGACGCTGCCCTGGCGCATGGTGCTGACCATCTCGCGCGTGACCAGTCGCGGCGCGCGCGCGCCCTTGATGAGCACGCCGCCGATGACCAGGTCGGCGATCTGCACCGCCTCGGCGATGTTGTAGGAGTTCGAGGCCACAGTCGTTAGCCGGCCGTGGAGCACGTGCTCCAGGAAGCGCAGCCGATCCAGATTCGTGTCCAGAATGGTGACGTTGGCGTCCATGCCCAGGGCGATGTGGGCGGCGTTGGTGCCGACGACGCCGCCGCCGATGATGACGACGTTGGCCCCCGGCACGCCGGCCACGCCGCCGAGCAACATGCCGCGGCCCAGGTGCGGCCGCTCCAGATAGTAGGCCCCGACCTGCACCGCCATGCGCCCGGCCACCTCGCTCATCGGCGTCAACAGCGGCAGGCTGCCGTCCGGCGCTTCGACTGTCTCGTAGGCGATGCCGGTGACGCCGGAATCGATCATGGCTCTGGTCAGCTTCTCTTCGGCCGCCAGATGCAGGTAGGTGAACAGCACCAGGTCAGAGCGCAGCAAGGGGTACTCGACGGCGATTGGCTCCTTGACCTTGACGACCATCTCCGCGCCCCAGGCATCGGCCGCCGTCGGCACGATCTTCGCGCCGACGCGGGCGTATTGCTCATCGGGGAAGCGGCTGCCATCGCCGGCCATCGTCTCAACAAGGACCTGATGCCCCTGCTCGATCAACTGCTGCACGCCGGCCGGCGTCATGGCGACGCGGTACTCGTTATCTTTGATCTCTTTCGGTACGCCGACTAACATGGTGACTCCTTGTTCGTTGGAAATGGGTGGGTAATAGTATTCTACTCAAAGCAACGCGATTCTCGTAACGTGATTCGGGAGAATCGCGTTATGCCGCGTGCCAGGCTTGCAGCAGTTCCGTCTCCCGCTCGGCCGGCAGTCCGGCCCGCCAGACGTAGTCGTCCGGCCGCGTGGCCAGCCAGGCCAGTGTGTCGCCGATTGTCTCCTCGACCGGTCGGAAAGTCAGCCCGGCGGCCAGCGCCCGGCCAATGTCGAAGTTGTTAAACCCGCCGGCCTCGGCCGGAACCCACAGCGGCAGCTCGACAAAGGGCACGACGCCCTGCTGTTCCAGAAACGGGCCGCTGACCCAGGTGAAGCGGGCGTCGCTGCCGGTGAGGGCGCGGGCCGTGTCCAGCAGGTCGCCCAGCGGCAGGGGGCGCTCCGGCCCGGTGACGTTGTAGGGGCCGGTCAGCCGCTGCTCGGTGGCCCGCAGCGTCCAGCGCGCCAGGTCGCGCACGTCGATGAACTGCACGCCGTAGTCGGGCGACTCCGGGGCCAGCACCTCGCCGCCGCGGGCCACGCGCGCCGGCCAGTAGCTGAAGCGGTCGCTGGCGTCGTGGGGGCCGACGATGAGGCCGGAACGCACCAGCAGCGCCCGCCCGTTCATCGCCTCCGTCGCCGCCCGCTCGCACAGCACCTTCAGCGGGCCGTAGGTCTCGCCGGAGATCTCTTCCAGCGCCTCGTCGGCCATCGTTGCCACCGGCGCGTCCTCGCCGGCGCTGGCCGGCAGCGGATCGGCGTAGACCGACAGGCTGGAGATGAAGGTGTAGTGCTCCACGGCATCGGCCAGGTAGTCGGCCGCGGCGTGGACGACGCGCGGCACGTAGCCGCAAGTGTCGATGACCGCCTCCCAGCGTCGCCCGGCCAGGGCATTCAGCCCGCCGTCGCGGTCGCCGTGGATCTGCTCCACGTCGGGGTAGAGGCCGGGGTTCGATTGCCCGCGGTTGAACAGGGTGACGCTGTGGCCGGCGGCGCGGGCCTCGTCTACCAGGGCGCGGCCGAGAAAGCGTGTACCGCCAATGATGAGTAGTTGCATGGGAAACCTCTTGCTATTTGTAGCGCGGGATGGTAGCCCGCGTCCTGGCGGGATGCCATCCCGCGCTACAAAGGAGAATAGCGCCGCTGCGCTTCATTGTCTAGTACCGCGCCGGGGGTAGAATTGCCGGCGTGGATGCTTTTCTTCAGGAGCAAATAATGGAAATCAAGATTGAACAAGGCAGCATCGAGTCGAGCGCGGCCGACACGCTCATCGTCAATCTGTTCGAGGGTGTCACCAACCCCGGCGGAGCTACGGGGGCGGTGGATCACGCTCTGGGCGGAGCCATCAGCGACCTCATCGCCGGCGGCGACCTCAAAGGCAAGGCCGGCGAAGTGGCCGTGCTCTATCCGCGCGGGGCGGTTGGGGCGCGGCGCGTGCTGGTCGTCGGGCTGGGCCAGGCGGAGTCGTTGACGCTGGAGGGCGTGCGCCGGGCGTCGGCCGCGGCCATCAAGCGGGCGCGCGACCTGAACGCCGGCCACGTGGCCACCATCGTCCACGGCGCGGGCATCGGCGGGCTGGACGCCGCCGCCGCGGCCCAGGCCACAGTCGAGGGGGCGCTGCTGGCGACGTATCGCTTTGCAGCGCAGAAGAAGCAGGAGGCGATCAACGACATCGCTACGCTGACCATTGTCGAGCGCGACGCCGGGCGGCTGGAGGCCATTCGCCAGGGCGCGGCGCTGGGCGAGGCTGTGGCCGGCGGCGTGGCCGTGGCCCGCGACCTGGTCAACATGCCGCCTAACGTGGCCACCCCGACGCGCCTGGCCGAGCGGGCGCGCCAGATCGCCACAGAGCGCGGGCTGGCCGTCACCGTCGGCGACCGCGCCTGGGCCGCCGAGCGCCACATGGGCGCCTTCCTGGCCGTGGCCCAGGGCGCGGGCGAGCCGCCGGCGTTCATCGTGCTGGAGCACAACGCCGAACGCACCGACCTGCCGGCCATCGTCCTGGTCGGCAAGGGCATCACCTTCGACACCGGCGGCATCTCG